>Ga0210059_1008751_pt1 | contig 15904 bp, 8 predicted proteins | sample Ectturendosymbi2_FD_188042 | JGI IMG/M metagenome (GOLD analysis project Ga0210059, IMG submission 188042) | Ecteinascidia turbinata endosymbiont from Florida, USA - Sample 2 (SPAdes) (version 2) | ecosystem: Host-associated > Tunicates > Ascidians > Unclassified | place: Key West, Florida... | reverse complement strand
GAAATAAAAGTGGTTTTAATGTCGGGACACTACTCGCAGTTGAAGGACGTTTTTGATTTTGAGTAATTTAAACTATGGCAGGTGTGTTGAAGCGATTGTTATCTTAGCCAGACAATAAACAATCGTGCATCACGGATGTTGTATCAATAGGCTTTTTTTACATAAAGCTGCAACACGGTTCTCAACTCGCTTATCAACTCACTTGATGCCAAATTTCAGTGATTCACTACACGGTTGATTGATCGAGTGTTGCGTAGTTGTTGACGTTTGATCGCAGTCCTTATATGACGTTATAGAACTTAGTAGGAATATGGTTGATGGCTATGGGCAAACTTGTGGCTATGGTAAGCTCTAAGCTTTTGTAAGTGCTCTAAAGCTTTGCACCTGCGAGTAAAAGCGCATTGTTGGGTCTAAAAAACACTTCTGTGCCAATCTAATAAACGTGTAGTTGGATTTGTGCTCGTCAAAATAGATTTCCGTATGTGTGGATAAATATAATAATATAATCTAGCTGAGCATACTTCAACAGGCGTTCCGTGGAACATTAGTATTCCGCAAAACATGTATTGGGGTTACGTGAGTTTTAAGGGTTCCGTGAGGGTTCCTCGTTTTTTTAGGGGAAATGATTTCTAGCTTCACTATGTTGATGCGTCATTATGAAAGTTTTCAGATCACCGTACTGCATTCAGATTGCAAGTAGGTCAGTTACTTGTACAGGAGGTTGAGTGCAGTTAATAGCCGAAAAAGAAATATTGCTAGTTATTGCGTCGCTTGTTGTTCATTGTTGTGCAATTAAGAAGAACGTTATTGTTGCATTACGGTTATACGATGTTGCCGATGTACAGTTCACAGTAAAGAAAGAAGGCCTCTTAAACGTTTGCAGTTTATTCAAAAGTATAACCTTGGGAATTCTGTTCCAAATATAGTAATAATGCTGCGAATTTTCCTTACAATTGCTGTTAGTGTTGCTACCTGTGAGAGTTTTTCGAAACTAAAATTAAGATCCAGTATGAGCACCTTGCGGTTGAGAAACCTTGCCACGCTGTCTATAGAGCAACAGTTGACAGATATAATATAAATTTTGACATTGCCATTGAAGAATTTGCCAACAAAAAGGCAAGAAAAGTTACCGTGTAGAAAATTGTAGTTTGCATTTCAGAAACAAAGATAGTCCTAATTTTTTACACTTTCTTACTATTTTTCCCTATGTGTCACTTTTTGTTTAACTGTTACTTACAATGTTTGAGTTCTTTGTGTTTATTTAAAACATGCCATATTTGAGCATGTGAGAGTAGTGTAATATTATAATGGTGCACAAACTAGTTAATACACATACAAAGCTTTAAGAGGGAGGCACTGTGCAATACCTATTTTTATGGGCTTCGGGGGCGCCAAATTCAAGGGCCCCCCCGGGCAGCCCACACTCTAGCTACGCCACTGTCACCAGTGCATTGCAAATTAAACATTTGAGCATTTGCAATGCACTGACGATGACAGGAGTTATCGAAACGTTTGCAATATGTCGTTTGTATCGTTTTCTTTGGCCGTGATTTTCATTATAAGGCTATTTAGCACTTTCGCTTTTCGTGTACCAAATCTCTCTTTGAAATGGCAGACTATTCAAATATGCAAGGTGATCAGTTGGAAATCAGGTAGGCAGGTGGGAATATTTCTATGCTCTGGCAGCCCCTGGAGCCACAGGGAGACAACGTTTTGGCCACTCTTTCCTTAGATGTCTCTGTGGGATGCGCATTGCGGTCTACTGATGACTGCGCAGCACAGTGACATAGCAACCCGTGCTCGGGCTGTGATTGGAATTTATTCAAAACGATCATTCTCCCTCCCAAAGGTTCTGCGGCACGCATGTGTTATTACCTTTTTGTTGTTTTCTCGTTTCTACAGTTCGACAGCAAATATCAAATTCCCGCTTCCGGTGAAACCTCACTGGTTCACCTATTGGCTATTGCACACCTGTCGCCAGCGTAGGGTCGGTGGTCTTAGCTTCCCATTTGCAGTTGTTGACCCTCAGTTCACTGGTAATGATAATCTTTTTCAGCCTCTTGCTAAATGCACTTTTATACCTCTGCGTGCCCAACATCCAAAACAGTCCCGTCGCCATGGGGAGCTTTGGTGGGCTTAGCCCCATCAAACAAAGCTCCAAGCCCCCCCAAAGTGAAATATGAAACACTATAAGTTAGTGGAATTTTTGCCAAATTTCAGTGTGAATCCCACCCTGCACGAACGTAAAGCCTTCCCGCACAAACGTAAAGCCCCGTACTGACAACTTTCTGGTGACGGTTCTGGAACAGAAGCTCGCTTTAACCGAAGGTGTCCTATAGCGGCACAATGCTCATGTAATTCCATCCATTCAAGATCGATCATTACTTTTTCAACTTATCTTTCAAACGAGGCATCACTGTCTCGTGTAAGTCTGAAATTTAACGCCCGCAATTAATTGGAGATGTTCAATCTTGCACAGTGGTTCTTAACCGGGGGGACGTCAAGAAATTTCTAGGGGGGCGCGAGGCCTTACATGATCTGCAACATAGAAAATTTTTGAACGGAAATGTGTCCCTTTCAAACGTTACGCCAGTGCTAATTTTACGCCGCTACATGTTATTTGGCTTAGTTCCGGCAGAGATGGAAGTCGGCGTTAAGTATCTTGAAATTTTGCAGGCCTAATTCGAGTCTGCATGCAAACATTCAGAGGCGCAACTAGGGGGACTGTTTAGTCGGCGTGCCAAGTCACTTTAACAATAACATCTGTGCCCTTGTCGCATTTGACACAGTTCCACGCAGTGTGCGATGCCACTTTGGCTTTGTGTAATTCGATGAGCTTTCTGCAATGTGGCCGTAAACCTGCATGGTACTAATTTTCTACAGTACTGCCGCCGTGTTTTTCTGTGATGCGACATTGCATATTTATGAAAATTCAACTGCACTTGAGCCACACTATTGTTGAATGTGAGAATAAGCTTTTAAATACGGTTTGGCAGCTACAGAGCACCATACGACGTCGACTTCTCGGCCAATGAAAGAGTAATTTTGCTTTCTGACCACCCCAATGGCGACACTCAGCTGCTTCATCTCGGAACCGTTTTTTTGCTCACATTAAAGCGGCGCGGAATAAATGTTTAAATCCAAAAATTAAAATAACATTTCTATTGAAATATCCGGTTTGTGCGATTAACCGTGTTACTTTTTTTCTCGTTTGAATGGTTTGAGATTCCGGAATCTTATGCGAAAACGCGGTTATAGCGTTTAACCCAGTGGTTGCCAAAGTGGGGTAAATTACCACCGGGGTAATATGCGATTTTTGGGGATACCGTGGAACCAAAACCACAATCCACAATGTTGTTCTGTATTATGAGCGATAACTGCGAAATATTAAGGATAATACGACCTGATCGCTACCTTGATTAGGGTAACGGCTCGAACACGTTTGGGAAACACTGGTTTAACCGATATACAATTAGTCGGAGTAATCTGTGCTCACTCTGCGAAGTAGTGTGTGGTTGCAAAGCTATGCAGAGAGAATAAAACAATCAAAGAATTTGCAAAGGTTCGCACAAGTCTAGAACAAGCAACCGCAACACATTAAGCATACGGGCCGAGTGGGAACATGCACATCTATGACTATCGGTAAATCTTGTACAATGTCGCTTAAAAGAAGGCGTTTTTCACCTAATGCTGCAAAATAATGTTGCAACAAATATTGGCCAAAATTGTCAAACAATCAGTGGCCTATAATTTTGGGTGCAGGGCTGTATACAATCTGCCGTGTCGAGCGAGTGTTGTATCCATCAGGTTAAATGCAACATTCCTACCTTGAGGCCTTATTGCAGGGTTTTTTTAAAGGAAAATGTTAGGGAACCCGGTATGGATCTGTAGGGACCCGATTTCACTGATTCTTGGGACCCGATTTTCTCTGATTTTAGGGACCCGATTTGAAATTCTAGAGACCCGAATCGGGTCCCTGAAACGCCTTAAAAAAACCTGCCTTATTGTGAAAAAATATATACCACTTTCTTGAACGATGCAGAAAGTCTAACAACGTATGGTTGCGCGCTTTGATACAGTCAGATTATTTATATTCGTCCTTATTCTTTGAACACTACAACCGCATTTGACTTTGCGACTGAGGGCTCGGACGTTGCAGTGTTTGTTTCTTTGAGGGCGTGTACAGGCCACAATACTTCCGTACTTTACTGGCCTTGACCAGAGTTGGACTCAGTGTCTTACTCTGAATGTAGTGTTGTGTCAAGTGTTACGGGTTAGTGAACAATAATGTTAAGAAAGTGTCTGTAACCCTGTTGTTCTACCACCAAACTTGCTATTAATTGTTCTGTTGTGTCTGTTTTTACCAATCTGTACTGTGCAGACTGTGTGTGTTTGTACTCTATGCACATAGCAGGTTTTTTTAAAGGAAAATGTTAGGTATCCGGTATGGACCTGTAGGGACCCGATTTATCTGATTCTAGGGACCCGATAATAATTTCTCCGATTCTAGGGACCCGATTTTCAATTCTAGGGACCCGAATCGGGTCCCTTAACAAAAGCCTGGACTTAGTGTTTGTTACAAAACCTTAAAATGAAACAAATTCACCAAGAAATACCTTTGTTTTTACAACTTATTTAAATTAAGGGGGGCGTGAGCCAAAACAAAATTACTTTAGGGGGGCGTGATGGAGCAAAGATTAAGAACCATTGATCTAGCATATAGCCGCTTGTACATGATAAAGAGCTGGGTGCTTGCCAAACATTTTTGCAGGCAGGAGTTAAACATAAGTTTCAATGGTCTGACAAATCATTTTCATTTTACTTTAGAAAAATCAAATCTTTAACGCTTCAAAGTCATTTTCATAATGTGCTGGTGAATAATGTTATTCAACTGCCGTTACCAAGAATGGGATACTGCTTAGTGCTTACTCGTACGGTTTTAAGTTCTCTGGCTATGCGCAGCGCGTTGACTAAGCTATTATGTCTGAAGTTTCCAGCAAGCACTTTTTCATGATAAATTTAGCCTCAGAATTATTTCATTACAGTTATGCGACTAAATCGTTAAAAATTAGGGCAAAAACAAATTCAAGAGTAACGCGTTTAAGCGATAGATTATATTTGATCGCTGCGCTGGTGTTTGATGTTCCGTCTAAATTCAATTTTATTTCGGCAGTTTCACATCAACGTAGCCCAAAGTATCCCACAACTACAAATGAATAACACATAACGATATCGTTTGGTGTCGTAACGTTTCGCTTCGGCTTGTTGCAACGAGTGGATCAGGTCTGGAACAATGGATCTGGCGTGGCTTACGTTGAAAGCTACTCCCCCAACTGCTTTGCTTCTCTTCCGAAACTTGGACTTTTATTTTTATTGCCGTTGGTTTTGTTTGCTCAGAAGGTTTGCTGCTCGCGTTCTCTTGTTGGAAACAGGCTGTGAAATGCGCGCAGTTGTTTATGCGTGGCGGAGACCTACTGTGCTTCATGCAAATACGTCATTTCACGAAAACGTACGAGCAAGTACTGTATAGCGAGGCAACGCAATAGCCAAAAGTTCCAGAAACTTTTATACGTTTTCGATTTGTTAGGATGTACACTGTACAAAAACCATATGCAGGAAGTGAATATTCAGACAGATAAACAACGCTCCTGCGTTCTGCAGTGAGATTCCCGTCATGAGAATGCGGTGACTGTTTGAAACACCAAGTTGAGCCAAAGGCGACTCGCTTTCAATTATGCATTGCCTCTTTGCCGTGCTGAAAGTAGGCCTAAGGCTTTGGTGACTGTCACTCAAGAAAGGTAATCGCTGGAACCATTGCTGCTGAGATCTGAATCAACAGCGAAAATTGAAGTTTCGTAGTATGTAGCTCTTCAGGAGAGAGAGTACAAATCCTCTCCGGAAAGGTTTGCCAGCTTTAGTAAGTAAACATGGTAACCCAATGGTTTGACATCTCCGCTAAATTACCTGTTTGAATTTGAAGAGTAAAGCCGAAGGTCTAGAAACATGAAACAGAAGCAAAATTCATCTTTGCTAGGAAAGAACAGACTTTAGCAGCCGTTTCTGTGTTTCGTACGTGCGGAAACGTTCAGTGAACATCACGGAGTTTGTCAGCAGCCACTGCGGTATGGAGAGGAGGGGGGAGAACAAGAAGGAATGTGGTGCACTGAAGACACACAGTACAAGAACTGCACTGTAAAGTAACTTTGTGAATGTGTGGGTTTGATTTCGTAATAGCACCGCAAATACAAAGGAACTGGGGGAGTACCGCGATAAAACCCCAAGGAAGAGAACTTCTCTGGCAGAAAGTAAAAAAGTGATTAAAAGCGCTAACTAGTCAGTAAAACACGAAATGCCTTAGATGCAAAAGTGCTTATGTGAGAAACTGGCAGAATGTTTGCTGAATCGTCCCAACAAGAGCCCCCCTAAAGGCTTAGCACAACTGCGTACACGGTCTTTGTCGGTTTTATGCGAGTATATATAATGTTGCTGTCCTTAATAGTGTAGTAGCAAAGTGCAATGGAATTAATAATGTAGTAACAAAGAGCAGTGGAGTTAATAGTGTAGTAAGAAGAATTTATATAACCAGTGTTGCCATCTGCTATATATCTTCTATGCGTTACAAACCAGTGTTGCCATCTGCTATATATCTATACACAATTTCAAAATTTTGGTAAATTCAACAAAGTGCTTGGTATATTAACTTTTTGATTTGGTATATAAGAAAAATTTGGTAGGCCTATATTTTTGTCGGAGGGTTTATTTGAGACTTTACACCAGCTATGTCCAACCCAAATGGCTTACTGAGCCAAAATATCAAAATATATGACAATGTGTTACCAAGGGCCGCACAATTAATGACATATGAGGGCCGCACACTGAACGGCATACCTCGATCTCAGCAAACTAAATTTAGCATGAGCTAATGTACTGGAAGCGTTCGAATCCTAACTACAATGGTAACAGACGTGATAGTGGCACTGAGGACCACCTGCAACAAAAATGTCAAATTTAAGATTTTCAAAATAAGGACAGGTTGTCAGTATATAGGATGTTTTACTACAGCGAAAACCTGAATTGGGCCGCACAAAACCTTCGACTGGTCCGCATGCGGCCCGCGGGATGGAGATAGCTGCTTTACACCGAATTATTTATTGTATTGCGAAGCATGAACAGAGAAATGGTAGTGATGGTGTTAAACCTATATATTAAAAAGTTCAATGATTCAGCTTAACATGTGAGTAAGCATGCGCTTTGCGGGTAAACGGAAGGCGAGACTGGAAGAGCTGAGAAGTTCTGAAAAAACTAAACTTAGCTGTAGGTATGCGCTTTTGGCCAGCCAATACATCCATCCAATGTGTGGAAAGCTGCGTATGAGGGTGGCAGAAGATTTACAGAAAAGTGACCAATATTTTGCATGGCTTGTAAAGCAGGATTCTTCTGGTGTTTGCATGCCTATCCCTTCAAACTATGCAAAAAGAAGATTGTAAACCGCAAAGCAGCTATTAAACAGCATACGAATGCGGTGGACCACAAAAGAAATTAAAATGCAGTTGCAGGTGCTGGAAGTTGAATTTTCTAGGGGTTAGTATATCTGTCACTGAAGTTACGAAAATCACTGAGGTTACGATTGCAGCTTCTCTATGATGATACTGCTCATCAGCAACTGTTGACCATTAAGTGAAGTCGTAAAAATTCATGGAAAACCAGCACTGAAAGTTTTTTGTCAGATAAATTTTGTATATGTATATTTGGTATATTTTTAGACTAAATTTGGTATGTTCGTTGTAAGAAGAGTTGGCAACCCTGGACCCAACAGAGTAGTGCAGTTAGTGGATTATGGAGATTAACCATGTTGCGTCCACGTCGGCCTTAGTCTACATTTGTTCACAGGTATAGCCTATTTGAGATACAAAATTTTATTAATACAACCATATGCCATGTATCAGGAGATTAACAACTGTAGATATTAGAAAAGTTTATGCATGCGTATTTCGGCCAGTTGAAAGCACGATGCGCATGCTTTTCAAGCAAAATTCACTCAAACCTATGGTAAAGTTTATCAATTTGCGCCAATGAAAGAAAGCGTTCCTCGCAGCGCACTGTTTTTACCAGGCGCAGGTTTGTTCCTTCAGTAACAATTTTTTCATAACTGAACGATAGGCGTGATTCTGATTTCCTGCAAAGTTTTGTTAACATTTGCATTTCATCACAACATCCCTAAATAATCGTCGTTAATCAATTAACGATGATTAAGACCCAATTCCTTTTGTTAAGCTCGTTCAAAAATTGTTAGGTGCAAACTATACCAGCCTATTATGGGTATTTGCGGGTGACTATTTGATATAAAATTTTATACCAGCCTATTATGGGTATTTGTGGGTGACCATTTGATATAAAATTTTATAAGTAATTCGCCCAATTAGCAAATGCTGTGTTGTTCATTAAATGTAAATTTTTATGTAAAAAGCCCAGCCCCCTGCACAAACACGAAGCACCCAATTAAAAACTTCTGGCTACGGTTCTGCCGAAATCGTGTCCGCAAATGGAACTAAAAAATAGTGAAATAATAAAATATATAAATTAGAATATTACGTTGTGAAAGCTATTCGACTTGGATGTGCCATAACGTCAAAATCATTTTTTAGGAATGACCATTACGGGGCCCCTGTAAGCATTTTGGGGGAAGGATTTGGGCTGCTACGGCACTGTTCCTACAATTAGTGAGAGATATCATCAACGGAGTATGTTACTAGCATTATGAAAAATGTCTTGAACAACAAAGTTCGTCCAAATGTTGATGTTTGCGCTGCAGAAAATTAGAGGAGGAGTTACAATTAAATCAGTATTCGATTATATCGCTTCAATTCAAATAAGCACACACATGTAATTTTTCGTAACACAAGATCACCAATCTGGGTTTATTTGAAAGCACTGAATGGGAGCCCTGCATGCAGGCCCGTAACCAGGGAGAAGCAGCGGGGCGAAGCTCCCAAAAATGTTTTCGCCCCCCCCCCTGGAAAGATGTGTTGGACATAGTTTAGAAATTTGGACCCCTCTCAGACACTCTTCGCCCCAACTGGTGTCCCAAGCTGGTTGCGGACCTGCCTGCATGTGACTGTTGAACACCGACATCTTGGCAGGTAATGCAGCGACACAGTGACACTGCTGATAGCGGTAAGCCCAGGCCTATAACCAGCTTGGGACACTAGGTGGGACGAAGAGCTTTCTGAGAGGGGGCCATTTAAACTATGTCCAATAGTTTTAAACTATGGCCGACATATTTTCCGGGGGTGGGAGTTTTAGGTGCGGGCTTTGCCCTCTGAGCTCCCCAATTACCCGCCTGGGTAAGCCACGTATAGTGTTATACTGTGTGGAAAGAACCATGAGTAAATCCGCAACAGTCCTACCACAAGTTAAAGTTTGAACAATCCATTGTTAGTGTGAGACTAATCAACGTGCCCAGTGAATAGCTTAAACGGCTTTTATGCAGTCTTCTTTTCATACAGTATAAAAGTACATGGCTTGACGTCTATGCAGACTTGTGGGAATGCATCTTTTTTGATAAGGTTTAGTTCTGACTTCTTAGTGAGAAAACCAAGTGCAAAGCTATATTTGCTGTGGCGTGTTTTCGTAATTCTGCTCATTTTTAAGCCTGCGCGGTGTTTTAACTTTAGTAAGTTGTCCGATAGTCTTGTCAGCATATAGTTATATTTCTCATTGCTTGAAATGTTTTGCTTTTTCCTCACCGCTGAGGTTGTTCTGGCCGTTGACTACTCTTAAATTATGGCTTATTTGAAGAAAGTGCTCGAAAAAATGGGTTTTAGGCAGTTTATGAAAAGAATCATTTATGATAGCCGACGTGTAGAAAAACATTTCAGACAAAAGATTAGAATTGAGATTCCATCAACACAGACTAATGATGTATAGAAAGGATAAAGCGTTTTGTGAACGTCCATTTGCATTGCATCATCAGCAACCTGAAAAGGATAAGCAAAATTTCGACGTTGCCCCCCCCCTGGAAAAATTTTCGCGGACGCCTATGGATGCACTGATTTAGATCTAATTCTTGGCTCATAAAGCGTGGTGCTGTTAGGTTCAATTCCTTTAAATCACTCAAAAAACGATAAATGTCAAAATTGTCAGTTTCCTTAACCTATGAATGCAGTAATCAAAATTCTACAATTTCGATACGTGGTGAGCAGCTTAGACATAAAAAAAACAATAAAGGAGTGTATTGATACTCAAGCGCGAGCCCCCGAGCATTTGCCCGGTTTGCCCAGTGGCTAATGCGGCCCTAGCAACGAGTAACACCTAAAGGTTGCGTTATTCGCAATGCAAGCAAGTCTCCAAGGAGACATTTTCAATGTCAGACAAGTCAAACGACTATTGGTCTTTGCCCAAAAACATATTGCAAGCACAGCACAGGAGTCCGCCTGCAGCTGTATTGGCGCACCCAGGGTTGCCACATCGAAAAACGACACAGGACATTAGTGATGCATCAAGCAAGTCGAAATAGGATAGTTCTGAATTTAGGCTCAGAAAAACAATTTAACGTCCGTAATTATCTTTCAATCCTTTTTTGTGTGATTTTCCCTCAAACACGATTTGGAAAAAGTCACGTCACTGTCAGCTTGATTGCGTGTGCGCCGCACATCTAGAGTATGTGTCCCTGGTATTGAAGAAAGTGAGAATTAGAATTACTTGCATTTGAATGCGCAAAGACTAGTCTTGACAAAAAAAATAGAAGTTTCGAAAATTTAAATCCATGCAGAGCATGTGTAAGCAGCCTTACAATAGGAAAAATCATCTAGTTACAGCAGTTTAAACTTCTGTAGTTTCACTCTTTGGATGAGCGGGACGGTCGCCCCGTTCGCCCCCCTCTGCACGCCACTGCGTTAAGTAAACTTCTTTGCGCTGTTAGCGAGGGAGGCTGAATGAGCAAACAAAATGCTTCATACTAAGCGAATGCTCCATTTAGTTTCAAGAACCTCTTCCATTCTTAATCGTCCACGTAAGCAATGATATAACCCAGAGGTGGCGAATGTATTTACAAACACGGACTACATGAATTGTGGAATATCATGGGCAAGCCGAAAGTTTCGAACTTCATTTTGTTATAAAAAAAACAATACCCAATCTTTGTGGGGGAGAGTAAGGTGAGAAAACTGAGTAGCGAGAGAGACCCCTCACGACTTATACGCTGCTTATCTTGGAGTTACGGTCTCGATGTTGCATTCTAATTTGGGTACTGGAGATTCTGAGGCCCACATGCTGGTCAGGCGGGCTACATGTGGCACGCGGGCTGCAGATTCCCCACCACTGATTTAACCACATTGAGGTTGGAAAATACGTGGCGTTTCGGTACGGCATGTTTATATTGCATGGAGCTTCTCTTGTGCAATGTGTAAAAACGGTTAAAGAGATTAACAAAAATTGAAACCAACTCATTGCTAAACTTGAACAGGTTCAGTGAAAATTGTACCGTAAATGCACGCTTTCATTTGTGTAAAGTGGCCGTGCCATAACCCGTTTCTAATGTTGTGAAACTATTTTTTCTATTATTTCAATGTCCACAATCAAACATGGAGACGGAAGTCCGTGGGTTGCACGTTTTCACTTTTGATTTTTTCACTTAACTCGGGTGCGCAAAAAATTCTCAACTTTTTCTGGTTCTACAATTGTTTTTTCAGGGAACAATTACGGCAATTCCAACACACCGTCTTACAAACAATGTGCCAATACATGAGTACATCACCACTTTTGTGTGTGCACAGGGATGTAGAGCAAACAAAAACGGTGCGGGAACGCATCAAAAAATAGGCATTTTGAAACAGCTTCAAAGCCATTTTAATGCAAAACGTGAAAACAGTGTGGGAACGCCGTTCCCACGTGTTCCCGCCTCACTGCACCGCTGTGTGTGCAACATTTTAACGCCTATAAACGGTTGAGCAGATAACGTTTATTAGGAGCTGTCCAAAACCCAGGCTTGTCCATGGGAATGTCCATGGGATAGGCATAAATTGTTGCTATGGGATGGGAATGGGACAGATACATGTGTCCCATGTACAACCCTAGGCTTGTCCATGGGAATGTCATTCCTATGGGATGAGATGGGACAGGCATAAATTGCTATGGGATGGGAATGGGACAGATAAATATGTCCCATGGACAACCCTGCCAATTCCGTCTGGCAAAAGTATACTGTACTTCTGCCTGTACCAAAATTTATGGGAGGGTAAGAAAATTTTGTCCCGGATGACTTTACAAAACAACCAACAGTTAAAAATGGAAAGTTGGTTTGACCCAAAATTGACACTTTAACGCATCGTTTTTTCAACGAAAAAGTCAAAACAACGAATCTAAAGTGCTCATCCACTACTTTTCACAACTTTATAAAATCTTACTACATGTCTTTTTATCATGTTTTACTTCACTTAGCCAAAATTTGCCCTAAAAAACACGGTTTTCAATTGTTTTGGGGGAGGTAATTTCTTCGTAGACCTCAGGCTGAGTCTGTGGCACTACACACTGCGAAATCTCTTCAACATGTATTTCTCTTCTGTTCAAGAATGCTTTCAACTTATCCAACCACCATGTTTTTCATTGATGTAGAAAAATGATAGATTAGGTAGGTTTATCAAATTCACCACCACACGTATTTATGTAATTGCTATATAGGCTGCAAGCGCACCATGGTCATGTTTTGCTTGATGCACGCCTGCAGTATTAAACGTTGTGAACATTTCATTTGCTGTGATTCAAAGTTCAAACCAGTGATAAGCTCGACTAGAGCAGTAATGAGATTGAATTTTTAAACAAACCATTTCCAACGTTTCATTGACTGAAGCTGGGTCTCTAAACTGCGGACCGCAAAGACACTTCATAAATAATAAAAAATAATGTATTCAAGTAACTTCACAAGTGAGACAAGCAGGGAATCAATCGCAGATTTTTATAGGAAATCGATTTCACGTAACACTACGCATCGTCAGTCCTTGCAGCTTATTGAAATAGAACAATGTAATTGCAAAAAAATAATGTGATTACGAAACATTTGTGACTTAGTAGAATGCAAGATAAGTTATGCAAGACGGCCACGTGAATGTCAGGTAGCCAAGCAGGCGCGTAGCCAGGGGGGGAAATTCTTCCCCCCAATTCCGAAAGTTGAACCAAAATTTCAGGTCAATCAAGCTTTTGATGCGTAAGCCAAATAAATACTTTAGTTTACTCCAGCTATTAGTCGAACCTGATGAAAGCAGTATGGTTCACCAGTTTTCCATAATATAATAGAACTTTGTGCATAGTGTAAATGCTGGAGAGTTCGTATGGGGCTGACCTTTGCCTGAGGTTTAAGCTCCATGTGGACGTTAGTGAGAATGAAATACAAACTTGTATTTAAGCGCTTGTAATCACTAACCGCAAGCAAAAACAAGAACACTTTTCGCAGCTATTTCCGCCGCATCAACTTGCTGCATCCCACCTAATGGAGGTGCAAACTTCATTTCAAGACCATCGCAAAAATTCCTCTCTATCTCTGGCGTGCTACAAATACTGTACAACTTACCCTTGTCTGCAGCATCAGCCGTAACCTTTAGAACACCGTAGATTTTTGTTTTTGTACAGATTTGAAACTAAATGCGTGAATATTGCGGTGATACATTTTATATGCCTTGAAGCTCAAACTTTGTTCATGAAGCAATCCAGTTCCAAAGTCTTTTTTATCGCACAATTAGGCCATAGCATCTTTTTAGCAACAATAGCATTAATTGTAATTTTTATTTGTGACGAATAAACATGGAGCACAACGTTTTGATCAATGATTCACATTCCTTGCCGGAGAGTAAAAAAACAGTTTTCAAGTAGGCCTAATCAGAGTCCGACCTGTACATAGTCTGAAAATGTTTCAGCTTTCATTTGATGTTTGCCACCATACCGTATACAGTAAATTTGAAACCATGCTGCAACAGGAAGAGTCAGCAGCAAAACCTAATGTAATTAGGAAGACGCTTTTTATTTTGTAAGTGCTGAAGGCATTGACACTGCCATTACTAACAGACTCCTTGCAATCTGTTTTCTCGATAAAGCGCATGTGACTAAAATGAAACTAAAATAATTTTCCCCCGTCGATTGGATTTTGTTATTCAAACACTAATGGATTTAAAAAAGACTTCAACCTCTTATGCTAGAATGGCTATAGATCAGCGGGTTCCCAAACTTTTTTGAGTTCGACCCAAATCTGAGCTTGGTGAACACCCCCCGACTAAGTTCGTTTTTAATATCAGCAATGTACTCTTTTCTCAAGTATCTACGGTAAAGACAGACACAGACAAGCAGTGGCAACGTTGACAATGTGCAACTCAGGGTTGGAACGCCTGGTCGTTACCCTTTTCGTTCGACTCTCTTGTTTCGATTTCGACCCCTGCTTAACTGTGGCGATACGTATTTCTTAACCCCTACTTAACTGTGGCGATACGTATTTCTTAAGTGCAGAGCCTTGTTGACAACCGATTGTGTCTTCGTTTTCGCAAATAACCAGCCTTTCTCACTGTTTGTGTAGTGTTTGCAGACTGAGTGGGTCAAACACATGCAACTCTGTCCTGAGAACCTATGTAACTTACCCCAGTTTACGACACTGCTCTTATCATGTTTGTAATTTATATTATTGTTAAATCTAAATAGCTAGAAAATGCCTAATCCCATTTGGAAGTGTTGCAGTTGACTGCATCGCCTTGAACTACTGAGGCAAGCACAAGCGAAAGATGGCAATTCGGGGCATTAACTAACAGGAAAGCAACCAGCAGCAATAGAGAACATCACTGACTTCACTCCACTACTACTAGGTTGCACTATCATTATATAGGGATAAGTGAACTACGATAATTCGCTTGTGGTGACTATCACAGTGACTTGTTACCCTTGGGCACCATCTAGCGGTGATCATTTATTTTCATGTGGCGCCATCTCCAGGCCGCCACAGAAGCAAGCTTAGAGCAAGTAACGTACAAAAATGCTACCGCAGTCGCGTTTCATAGAGTTTGATATAAAATCCAAACGTTTTTCAAACGCGTTGAGGGTCTCTAGCCTTACGTTATTAGCTGCACACGTCAACCACTGGCGTTACTGACGGAGGCAGGGATACAAATTGTCCCCTTCCCTTGGCAAGCAAAATGAAAATCAGGCCTTCATTTTGCTTAATGTAGGTAATTATTATGCTTTAGGTTTTCAGCAAGTTGTTGCTTTTTGCGTTTATTGGAGTGTTTTCCAGTAATTTCGGGTTTTAGAACTAGATATCCACATCCAAATCCATTATCATTTCTCAAATTTTTTCAAAGTTTTGGTTAGTGGGCTTGCTTCAGTTAAGTTTCCCCTGGCCCAAACCTCATTTACGCCACTGACGTCAAGCAGGTCACCAGGAATAGGACAAGATTCACGTCTTATATGCGCGCATGTATTGTAGAACTACACTTCGAGAGCGCGAAATCGCTACTCGGCTTCGCTTGAAAGTGTGGTGGTGTACATCAGAAGCATGTGAATCCAAAAAGCGCGATCATAATGGCGGCAGCGATGACGTTTTGCTCAACTGCAATATTGCCTGGAAAAAGCATACAGCACATCTTGCACTTGTGTCATCGAGATTTTCGCATACGGTTTAGCAGGAAAATTTTACGAGCAAATGGAGGCTTTGATCCAGAGTAGACGATAGGAATTTCACTAAAAACAAACTTTTAAACTTGTCAACTTATGAAAATATACTTTTTATTTGCCGGCATATGTACAGGCCCGTCGCCAGGATTTAGCAGCAGGGGGGGCCAAAAAACAAGAGGGGCCAAAAAACAAGAGGGGCCAAAAAACAAGAGGGGCCAAAAAACAAGAGGGGCCAAAAAACAAGAGGGGCCAAAAAACA
>Ga0210059_1008750_pt1 | contig 15904 bp, 13 predicted proteins | sample Ectturendosymbi2_FD_188042 | JGI IMG/M metagenome (GOLD analysis project Ga0210059, IMG submission 188042) | Ecteinascidia turbinata endosymbiont from Florida, USA - Sample 2 (SPAdes) (version 2) | ecosystem: Host-associated > Tunicates > Ascidians > Unclassified | place: Key West, Florida... | reverse complement strand
GTTGACTGCTGAACCAAGATTTGTCATTCCAAAGCAATTAGATAAAATTAGTTCTGCAATTGTATATTCTCTTATACTGTACCAACAGTTATTCAACAAATAGAAGAATTTGAGAGACCTTTGGAAACAGTTTGGCAAGTTTCCAGGCCATTACTGTTCATTTCATTAACACAAAATGGAAGTTGACAATGTTATAGAAAAGTTCAAATTAACATAAAAAGTAACGGTATTGGCGTCAGGTAATGCTACGTCTATGGCTAAAGCATTTCAAGCCTTTTGCAACTCTTGTGCTTTATTGTGTTATCACTTATCTTTTCATTAGTTATTTTTACATGTAGCCTACTCTCCAAGTGGTTGCTTTTCAATGTAAAAGCGAAAATGTTCAAATTGCGAGAGAAAACTAATGTGAATCTTGACCTGGCACCACTTCAGGGATCATCCACCATATTCTCTCAAAATATGTTTGTAATTACGATTTGTAATTAATTACAAGTCTTAAGAATAGTTGTAATTATAATTGTAATTTGCGATTTTTAGCACAGAGTAATTGTAATGTAATTGAAAAATTTGGAGGAGTAATTGTAATTATAATTGAACAGATTTGATGTAATTGATCCAACTCTGGTTCAGATTCGTTGTCGCACCCTCCAGATACACGTTTGCTTCCGTTGAAAAAAGCAGCAGTATATGCTCGACATTGCAGCGTGTCTACTTCTTTCCTCCAAAAATGCATGCCATTTAAGTCGAGTATTTCGACGCTGTTGTAGAAAGTACCAAACAATGTAATCCGCCAAGAACTTGGACACAACCATAATCAGTCACAGTTGCAGCTCCGAATCTTGCTGTCACAAGTGTCGGCAGGTCTTCGCAAGACATTGCCTCTACACTGTATCCGGTGCAGGCGGTCTCATGCTTCCATCCGCAAATCACTAGTATCTTCCCCAGTGTTGTTGAATAAGACGTTGATGTTTTCTTGATCAATTGCAGCGCTGATGTTGGACTCGATAGGTGTTGCAATATTTCAGGGAATTAGTCAATAATTTCTCCCTAACATCTCTTTCGATCAAAAAAATCGGTGATGTCGGAGATATATCTATATGTAGAAAACAAACTTCCAAAGAGTCTCTTTCGTTGATCAGGATGATGGTTCACCCACTGAACAATGCCCATAAATGCCGCAGTTTTCAATTTTTTTTCTTTTTGTTCGAGATGACTTCACATACACTTTTCACGTCCAGCTCCAGGAAATCTGTAAGTTTCATAACTTCTAGAAGTTTGTTTCATCACATTCTGCACTGCTTTAAACACCTTGAAGATCATATTGCAGGGCACAGAAACGTTATTTTAAACAGTTGTTGATGGTAACGCCATGCAGAAAGTAATCTATACATTCGCTTTCAAACTTGCTACTTGGACATAATCATAATTTGCAAATCTAACACATTGTCTGCAATTCTAACACAGCCAGTGTAAATAAAATCCAAAATACTCGAGTACATCCTGCTTCATATTTTTGATATCCACCACATCTTCATACTTTTCGCGCATCTCAGAAACCGAAGGAAATCCGACGCAACTCCAACACATTTGTGTACATCGTACGTTCTGCCCTCTGCACTTAAACTTCCCATCACAAAATATCTTTTCAGATTGACGATCCTTGTTTGAAAGCTTAATTATTTCAAGAGCATGCTTCTCATCATACTGCAAAATAGGCTCATTTACAGACATATTTAAACATTGTTGCACAATGTTCAAACGCTCACAAAAATCGTGTCATATACGTTGAACTCCACAAAGTCAGGAAACTACCAGACTTTGTTGGACAATGTTACTCCTTATTCAGATAGAATATCTCATTGTGTTGCAGAAAAACTATTCTCGTTTTCCCCATCAGCATTCTTCTACAAGCAACCACTCAAGTCCTAAACACATGCAACAAAAACAGAAGTCAATGACGAAACGCAGGTAATTCAATTTATTATCTTAAGGCCAAGTGATCAATATTATGGCCAGGCTTGTCCACGAAGTACTTCTAGGCCCGTAACCAAGTTGGGCGCACTGGGGGAATAGAAGAATTTTGGCCCCACTGGAAAAATGTGTTGGACATAGTTTTAAAAGTATTGGAATAGTTCAAAAAATTTGGGCCCCTCTCGGAAAACTCAGCCCCTCCTGGCGACCCAAGCTGGTTACGGGCCTGGGTATTTCTGTTCCATACCATTCTAAAATTCCTCCCACTAAAAGTAGTTGTACACTTTCTGACTTGAAGCATATACCTGGGTCGTTGTGGAGGCAACCTAAACTCAACTTAAGGGGGCAGTGCAACTTGAACGGCCTCTGTCATGTTACAACAAAAAAGTAGGTTTGTTTTTGGGACGCCGCATTACTTTCTGTACTGTGCGCATATGATGGCACGAAACGTCAAAGTTTCTGCAAAATGACGTTGAAATTACTAACAGTAGCCTACGACATGGGAAAAACAAATTCCATTTCACTGTCTAATACCATGGAACAAATGCCATGGTATCCAGTGGAATCCTACTCCGACGGTCAGTTGTGATTATTGCCACGTCTTCAAATTTAATATTTCAACGTACATTAATTTACCATCTTCGGTGAAGTAAATACTGTCGTAATATTTGATCAATTTCAGTAGCACAGGCATGCCATACTGTGCATCATTGGTTTTTCTTTTTCGAACAGATCTTCAAAAGCGCGGTAAAAATTCCTGTAACTGGAGGAGTCCTAACGCTTACGATGATGATTCTGAACTCAACAGCAGCAAATGGAAATGGCACGTGCTTGCGATTGATATGGAAAACATTTCAGCGCCTTCTACGGATGTGTAAATGTTCTTATAATAGTGGCCATTGTTTCAGACTCTGCATCCCAAAGTGGAAAGAAATGAAACTGGACGTAATATTGGGCAATTATTTTTATTTTTGTAAATGCTCATGATTCATTCATAACTCCAAAAACATTGTGGCACTCGAAAAAACTCAAAAAAAGTTCAATATAATGTAAAAGTTCTCAGAATTGTCTCAAAACTTCTCAATGCAAGGAGTAGATCAGTGAGTATTGTATGAAGAAAGTACGCAGCGAGAGTAAGACCGTCGGCGGTGGAATTTTTAAGATCCAATAAAGAGGTGTCTGCATTTCAGAGTGAACAAATTGACTAATTTTCGTAGTGTAAATCCTGTCTCTATCGAGTCGGTAGATCTTCGGACCAACTTGATTTAAGTGGTTGCTCATCAGCAACGTAATGAGGACGGCATTAACATTAATTTGTCCCTCTTATATGGGACGTATTGGTATAAATACCACGTTCACGCATATGTAATCCTGCCAGGTAAACCGGCGAAATATACAGCATCCGAATTTTTGAGCGGTAGGACTTATAACGCCAAATAAATACTCGATGGTTATTGGCAGCACAAAAGTGCGACATGGGGATGCGTTTACATACCCAACGCTGAAAAATTGGCAATTGTTCGGGCAGAAAATTTCAAGGTTTGTGCAAATAATACAGCTGCATTCACATTTGAGTAAACTAGAATCGTTTGGGTAAATTCCAATAACCGAAATTTAAGGAAATAAGAAAGCTTCATTCACGTTGTGTAAAATTAGTAACATTTGTGTAGAATCCAACAATTTTGTGCAAATCAGAAAAGCTTCATGGAATATTGGGCAAAATTATTATTCCATCAATTGGAACCAATTGGGTAAATTCCTGCAGACTAAGACCAACTTTGGGACAAGTTGCAATTAGCTTTCTCAAATTTAGGCAAAGTGGAAGAGCTTACTTTAAATTTGGCAACTTCAAACAACTTTATTCAATTTTGGGTAATATACAACAGCTTCATTGTGACGGTCATCTCCAAGCGATGCCCGTTCCAAAGCAGAAGCCGCGCAAGCTGTCAAAGCGTAAGATTCCCAGCGGCGCAGAAACCATCAAAACGTTCGTTTGGCCTGGTTGGTAAGCGCGATGGAAGTTCGTATTCAATTCTTCGTGCAAAGCCCAAATCTTTACTAGTTCGGAACCAGTGAAGCGACAGCTTCAAAATTGCACCTGTGGTTGTCAGTCCTTACCAGCGGAAAAAGTGGACAGCTGGAAATCGATGTGCAATTCGTTCGCAATAAGCATTCCACATCAAGAAACACGAACTAGTGTTACCCTTTTTTGTAAAATTATTTTCGTGTTATCTCCATGCAAAGCTTGTGCACGAGATGTCCTGTCTGAGTTCTCTATTCCAGGGCTTCTCAAACTTTTTTTCTACAGCCCCATTTCAAAAAGTTTTTTTCTATGCGAACCCTTAGTTGATAGCCTCGAGCCTTAAATGTTAATGATACGTGCAGAATGGAAACAGTAAAGAAAAAATATTAACAAAAAACAGTATAATTTTATAGAAGTTATCAAGCACAACGGGTTGGGTGCACTTGATGTTTTTTACACAGATCATCCATTCGCAAATTCATACAATTAGGCAACGCAGGAAGAAAAAATTCTCAACATTTTTCATAAAGCATCTGCCTTTGACTTATTGATTATCCTTATCGAGAGTGCAACTTCAAACACATAAGTTGTGCAAGAGTTACGAGCGGCTAGTTCAGAAAGGGCTGGGTGTTCATTTCTTGTTCTTATCAAAAATCACAAACTCTGTGTTGAAATTCCAGTTGCAAACTTTTGTCGTTTAGCAACTCCATAAATTCATTCTGGGCTTATAATGGCAGGTCAGTTGCCCGGCCCCCCATTTCACGATTGACCCTCCGGTTGCTGCATACATCCAATAGTGTATTTAAAAATTTAGCCCCTCTGTTGCGAAATCCTGGCGACGGGCCCGTGTGCGCAGGGCCGGCCCTAGCAAGTGCGGGGCCCAATGCAAAACCTAGGCGCCGGGTCCCTCTGTGCAATGGTGTTATGATGTCATCATGCCCAGGCAACCGTGGCACGATCTTTTTAAAATGTTTTAGCAAAATAAGGCGGCAGTTTATTGGAGTTAATCTGTATGAACAGTTTCTTTATTTGAAGGGACGTGGGCGTAGCTCATGTGTCCCTACGTCCATGTTTATGACTAACAGTATGTTACTATGGTGGACACTAGACAATACCGCTACCACTCGTAATTAAGAAAGGAAGATCTGCTATGGAGATCCGAGCGGCGAGCGCAAGTGCAAAGTTACGTCAATCAAATCGAACTCACAAGCGACTTGAACTTCCAATGCAGTTACTTCACTCTTGTTAAACGACCCTTTCGTTCGAAGAAAAACTGACTTCTAGAAAACAGCTAACATTTACATGAACTGATTACTTTTCTCGCTTTCGGTAACGACATACGCAGACGCGTTCGTGGTAACGTTTGGACGCACGATCAACTATCTGCTTTATGACGCAATACACGAAAAGAACCAGACTTTACAAGAGAGAAACCCACCCAAAGTTCCCAAAAGCCCTATTTCATAGTGATTCTTAATGCATGGACAGGATTGCCAGAAGAAAATTTCAATAAAAAGCCAAACAGTGCTATAAGGAGCAGAAAAAGGCTAATTTTCTCTGTGTTATTGCTATTCCTTTGTCACATAGACACATCTAATATCATTACAATTTTCCTCAAAATTTGGATTTAGTCTTGTTTGGCATTGTACTGGAGCTCATTACTGCTTCTCTGACTTTTCATGGTTTTTGAGATTTCACACTGTGGTTACAATAGTGCCACACTTTGCATACTGATCCACTGGCAGCTTTCTGCACCCATGCGAAAGTCATCTCACATTCATTCTTGCACATACAACCAGAATGATATAAGCACTTCTTCGACGTCATTGTCGCATTTCTTTCGCGGAGACGCAGACCATGTCTGCAAGCGCTGAGCCTGCTTAGTGTTTGTAATACACGATATAATTTTTTGTGCAAACGCTGGAAATATGTGCACTGTGTAAAAATACTACACAGTGCACACATTTCCAATAACGTAAAATTTATTTCCAATATTGTATACCTCAAATCTTACGAACATTAGAACGCAGGCGTCGGTCTAACATAGCATTTATTAGAAATACTTTGCAAATGTGTCACCGAAAAAAATGGAATAGTAATATTTTCCTTCAGGGCAAACTTTTTCAACGTAAAAAGGCCAAAAATGAGCCAAAAGGTTAAACGCATTTTTAAGGCCGACCAACTCGAAATTAGGCCAAACAAAATGTTTTAGGCCAACCAACTTGAAAGAAGGTCAGATTCCTGAAATTTGGCCTAAAAAACGCCAACTTGGTAACCCTATACATGAACTTGGAATGCAAATTGTTCTTCATGAATTAGAAATATAAGGTACAAACATTTTCCAACTACCACGTCACAGGTGTAGAAACCTTATCAAACGCAATATATAATGCGCATAGTTGATTGTTGAAATAGAAGCACATAGCCGCCCGTTATAATGATACACTGGAACGAGTGTGCCGCATAACATTCACAATTTTTGCCTTGCCTAGTTAAGTTGCAGGGGAGCTTAAGTGTTCTTTACGCTTATGAACCTGGACTTTGAAGTGGTGGTTTTTCAACCTATTTACGCTCGCAAATGGGCAAAACAGTGAAAAAGTGGGAGTGGCAAATGATAAAAGTACTTTAACGACCGACAAATAATTAAGGACAATTTTGTGAACAAAGGAAAGAAGGAATTTTTAAATGCGAACACTTCACAAAATTTTGCGCTGGTTTGCATGAGATTTTTGGCTTTCGCTGGTTCAACCTCTCATCTTTCGTCATTTGGATCAATGTCGTAGAGTTAATTCCACTTTGAAAAAGAAAAAATATCAAAATACGTAATCTATGTTAAAATCCGCCATGAAGCAAAACTGCAAGCCTTTGTCAAAATGCAGATGAGCCGCAACCCAGAGTTGTAAACGGACCTCATTTTTAAACGTGAACCCGGCACAAGCCCGAAAGCATAAGCCTGAAGCCGGCATTTATTTTTGAATCCCGATTTAGGCCCGACAGCTAAATTTACCGCGTGATTCAAGATTTGCGCAACTGGGGATTATCGGTGGTGTAGCAAAGTACACAACTAAATAATCCACAATTAGCCATTTTTTATTGAAGATTTAACCAACTCGACTGCTTCAACACTAACTGGCGACAAAAGTGTCCGTCATTGCAAAGAAATTTTGCATGGAGCAGAACCGTTGCCAGAAAGTCTTCAATAAGGGGCCTTTACTTTTGTGCAGGGGGGCTTGACATTGAAAATTTAATCAAAAACTCCACGGATGTATAGCGTTTCATATTTCAGTTTGGGGGGATTTGGTGCTTTGTTTGGGGTGGCTAAGCCCAACAGAGCCCCCCGTGGGGACGGGACTGGGGTGCAGGCCAGATGTCAGCCCGAAACATTATGACAAACTTAATCCCGAACCGGGCCCGACCCGACTTAACTCTGCCGCAGCCAACCAAAAACTTTACAAAACAGAAGATTTTCGAGAACTGAACGTTACGTTGGCAGAACTGACATCGAAGTTGATGCGACAGACACTCGTCTTGACCTGCTCATTGCGAGCTGAATCACTACTAGTGGCTTCTATACTTTGTTTGCAATAGCTGTTGGTCTACTGCTGTCTTAACCGGCACTAATAACAAACAAGCTCCATCCATAAAGAGTGGGACATGGTGGAGCGCAGATATAACGCCCTTATGAGAATGAGTACTTTTCATAACGTTCGGTAGAGGAAATACATCGTTCGTTCAAACGAGATAACTGTTTGCTAACAAGGAGATTTATAAGCCGTTTCTACTGAATTTGAGCTCAAGAGTATCTGGTAAAAATGAACAATCTGCCCAAACACCATGGGATGGGGCCCAATGCAGCTGCATCGGCTTAAGGCCGGCCCTGCTTGCGTGGTTTCCTGAAATTTCAATTGTATGGTTTGCGGATCCAACTTTTTCTAAATCAAACTCCTAAGTACTTCAGAAACTGTGTATGAAGCTTTTAACTTTAGTCTGAAACTACGCAGTGTGCTCTCAAAGCAGTTAGCCTAGCCCAGTAGATTTCTAAACACAAGCATGCCTTCGTGTCGGAATGAATGCAACAACGTCAATTGTCGTCAGTGCCTTAAAACAATGATGACATAACTTGGTATGTTTGGTTGATTATGATCATTTGATAGCTCAGGCAGATATCCTAGGAAACAACTGACAGCATGAAGCACGGTATTGCCTCCAAAAATGCAGAAATATATTCACTGCAGGCCTACTTTTAATTTTCTTGTGAAGTTTACAAAAACTTCTATATCCTATTTGTCAAGGCAATTTGTTTCGCGACCCCATTTGAGGTCGTGACCCATAGTTTGAGAAGCCCTCTTTATGCGACTTCAATCGTAAGTTCTTTCTTGACTAACGTTAAGTAAAACTTTGCATATTTAACGACTGTCTGAAGCCATGACAAGCGAAGAGGAGTCGCAAAAATTTTTTGTGGATGACCGCAAAAAACAACCAGCATTGTGAAATCTACGCTACTGATGCACCAAAGGATATCTGCTCGGCATACGTGAGCAGGGAAAAGGTCCGGAAGTTCGCCTACTAACTTAGTGATCTTAGGAGATGAATGTGTTCGTGAAGAATCACCTTCAGAAATTGTCGCTGATTGTTTGGAGATTAACAGCAATTATCATGATCTTAACTCTTAATTCAATTATGGCAAATAGAAAGCCAGATGACATTTGCATCTTTCATATAAACGTTAGAAGTTTGAGGAAAAATATCGATAAACTGTCTAACATGCTGTCAACCATGTAGAAACCACCACATATAATAGCGGTAAGCGAAACAAAAATGATGTTTTGTCATTTCCAACTTCTATAACTGGCTATAACTTTTTACATTCAGACTCTGAAAAAAAATCAGGTGGAGTACGAATTTATATTCATAGCAGTATATCATATCAAATTAAAACTGATATACCTAATGTACTTAATGATTCCGAAAGTCTCTGGATTGAAATTAATCTTCACAAGAAACCTTGCATAATTGGGGTAATATATCGGCACCCAGAATGTGACATTACTGCATTTGCTGAAAATATATGTGAAGTTCCTCACAATCTCAGTGACAAAAAGCTACCATTTATCATATGTGGGGACATAAACATGAACTTGATGCAACAGAATGCAATACCTCAAGTAAGAAAGTATGTTAATGCATACAAGAGTTACAACTGTTTAGAACTTATAGCCAAACCTACTAGAATAACCCCAAGTAGCTTTAACTTAATTGATCACATTTATACTACCTTGCCATTAGATAAAGTAACCCCTGGAATATTAATCAATGACCTTTCTGACCACCTTCCTATCTTTGTCTTAATCAAACCAGCTCATGTTGAAATACTAAATACAAAAGCCCTGTTTAAGCATGATTTCTCTAATTTTAATGCAGAAGAGTTCATGGAGCAAACAAAAGAAACATTAAATAGCATGATTATCAATTCAGACAACCCAGCAGCAGCCTTGGATGATGCAATTAAAAAGGTCCTTGATGATCATGCACCATTAAAAAAATGTCTAGAACTCAAAGAAGATTGGCCCAAAAACCTTGGGTAACATCAGACCTTTACAAATTAATCAAAACCAAAAATAAGTTGTATAGAGCACTAGTTCGTTGTAAATTTGATAAGCAAGAATATAAAAGATACAAAAAAATGAGGAATAAGGTAAATCACCAACTAGAAATCAGTAAAGAAAAATATCAATCTCAGTTTCTCGATTGTGGAAACGACTCTGCAAAAGTGTGGAAACTAATTCATACTTTAACCAATTCAAGTCAAAACCCATTCTTATCCAAAAAAATTACTTAACCCAATAAATTCACAACACACAGGAAATCCAGAACAGATGGCTAATATATTTAATGACTACTTTGTGACACTAGGGAAGCGCATTGCAAATAACATTACATCTCCTTGCAGTCATAAATGTAAATATCCTGTAGCTTATAATGGCCCAGATCACTCTTTTGTATTGCATGAAACTTTTCCTGAAGAGGTTGAAGCTGTCGCTAACAGGCTGTTAGAGTGCAAGAGTGTTAGAATGAATGACATCCCAATACATATACTAAAATCGTGTATAAATGCCTTATCCCCATTTCTGGCCCAAATCTTTAATCTTTGCATACGAAAGAGTACCAATCCCAAAAGTTTAAAGTGTGCACAAGTAGTTCCTATTCACAAAGGGGGGAAAAAGACCGCAAAAAACTACAGGCCAATATCACTTCTCTCACCCATAAACAAAATATTTGAAAAATTACTTTATAGTCGCCTGTATTCTTATATTGAACAACACAATATGCTTTCTAAACACCAATACGGTTTTAGAAGTGGATTGTCAACATCTTTGGCAGTATATGATACACATGAAAACTTTCTGCAAAACACAGAGAATAGACTTACCACTTGTGCCGTATTCTGTGATTTATCTAAGGCCTTTGATACTCTTGATAATGAGATACTTCTGTGGAAGTTGGAACATTTCTACGGGATTAGAGGTTTACCGCACAAACTTCTTACTAGATATTTGCAAGACAGACAGCAGTATACTGTTGTTGGGGGGTATAGGTCAACTACCCAGGGGGTAACTCTAGGGGTACCGCAGGGTTCATCACTAGGGCCCCACTATTTGCCTTATATGTGAATGACCCCCCACAAGCATCAAACTTTACTCCTACACTCTTTGCTGATGATAGATTGTTGACAATATCCTGTGCCAATTCCGCCAACCTACAATATGGAGTGAATAGTGAACTGCAAAAAGTCGATGAATGGATGAGATATAATAAGTTGTCTATAAATTACTCAAAAACCACATATATGCTTATCAATAGCAACTTAAGTCAATCTCGTAATTTTAAAGTAAAAATTATTGACTCTGAAATAAAACACACAACTTGTACGAAGTATCTTGGGGTGTACATCGACCAATACCTTTCTTGGACAGACCACATACATAACCTTGAAATAAAACTACCTCGAAGTGTTGCAATTTTTTATAGGATACGATATTACCTAAGTAATAATGCATTGAGATCAGTTTACTACAGTTTAACTTACAGTCATCTCCAATATGCAATTGGTGTCTGGGGTGGAGCTGGAAAAACAGCTTTGAAGCGACTGAATGTTTTACATAACAAGTGTTAAGAGCAATTACTTATAGCTCTTACAAGTCAAGAGTCTCACCATTGTACAAAGTTAAACCTACTTCAAATTGATGATATGTACATTCTTGAAACAGGCAAGTTCATGCATAGGTTGCACTGGGGTAGAATTCCTGTCAATTTCGTTCAACTGTTTACTCCCGTAAGTCAGGCCCACTCCCATGCAACGCGTGCTGCCACACGAGGTGGATACATTTGGCAAATGGCTTCGACAGTCAAAGGCAAAAGATCTCTGAAACACCTTGGCCCAAAAATCTGGGACTCCATTGATCCTTCCTTTTATGATATTTCGCTTCCTGCCTTCAAGAGGCAGTTAAAAGACAAACTGGTTAATGAATATAGTGATTGATTATCCTATACGATGTAAGAAATGATGCTAAGGTTAGGGCTGTATAACTTGGATTTACGATCTCTGCCTATTTGTAATATACCATTGATTTGGTTATAAAAGTATATACTGTAAGTGTAACATCAGTTTTAGATTCTAGTGTGTTTTGCGTGAATGAACTGACTGATTATTGCTGTTTCATTTTTTGTTGTTGTTGTTGCTTTTCTTTTTTGCTGCCACCGTCTCTTTGTTTCTTTTGCAGGGAAAATCCGCCAAGAAGGTTCTTTTCCATCATATGCAGTAGGCCGGCGCCTTGGAGGATTTCTGCACCATCATGAAATGCTTCTGGACAACTTGTCAAGCTTTGTACACCACAGTGCGCGTGGCTCCTCAAGCGGCTGGTTTTTGCAGAAGTTGGAGATTTGACTTTTTGACACAAAACTGCGAACTGCTACAGATCAACGATTGTCTGCTTGGATGCGAAAGGGTTATGTAAACCTAGGCAGAGTTTCATTTTAGCTGGGTTTACACTTTCTCTGCCATGCTCAGCTCCTTGCAGAACTGAGAAAAACACGTTAGATACCGATTGCGACCCAGCACTCCCGCGCAGCTGTGTTGATCATCCAGCAGACTGCAACCTCTTCAAAACTATACCCTTATTAAATTCGCAATAATTCGGCCATCAACTTTAAAGCACTACAAGAATTTATGAAACTGTCGAGCGAGGGGCGCCCGACGAGGCAACCTGTTTAACAGTTTTCTTTTCGGTGTTCCAGCGCCTTGGGCTTTAATTTGCACGAAATTGTTTAATGTTTGCGCCAATAAACTCTCTCTCTCCGGGCGCAACATTTGGATGACCCCGAAACTGATCTCCCGGGCACCCCTCACACGCTCGTGAGGTCACTGGGCAGGTGATCTGAATCAAGGTACTCAATTCGATGTCGGGGAATTATTTTCGATGTTAAATTCCCACGCAGAGAATCAGCAAAAACTGGTCGAGCGCAAACGATACCATCGAAGGAAAAGCGTCATTTCCGCATCATAGTTACATCACTTTCATCTGACATAATTGATATTTGCAGATTGAATCACGATTTTTTGAAACGATGTTGAAACTGAGGCACTTACAGTGAGTTAGATGTAGTTCAGCAGTCTTGGCGAGCAGCGATTTAATTCCTTGCACAGAACCTTGAACGTACGTTGGTAAAATAATACTGGTGCTTCACCCTAAAAGCAACCCCAAACTACGGAAAAAAGTACATCGTGGTAACGAGATAAATTTGATTTCTACTGAACTGTTCGGTATTTGTACGATGACTGACTGCGCTGTCAGTCAATGGTGCAACACGTTGCACTTAAGAGAAACAAACGACCGGGAGCGTAAGTTTGAAGTGTTGCGCTCGTTATCAAAAGCAGAGGGTTTGAAGTGCGCGCCTTTGCAGCAGAAACCTCGAAGGATTACTCGTGTGGCCCAGACTGAGCAAAAGAACAGCTAAGTTTACTAAATTAAACTTGATTGCAGACCGTGGTCACACCATCAGACCGGCTACCTTCACGACTCCCCCCCAGTTTTTTGACAGAGTACCTGCAGTTTAACGATTGCACTTCGATTTTCGACGAGCGAGTTTCGCCATGCGGAGATGAAGGCACGTGGGAGGACTTTTGTTCATTTACAGCAAAAAAAGACTCGTTTCCGTGGAAGCGCATGTCTTACATGTTTACAGCAACAAAAACACGAAATACTGCGCATATAAAGACGCTAAGAACTCGAAACTACGCAAAGATATATTGCTGAGGAGCAAGAACACAGCTAGGAACAAGTAGGTGCGGGCGGGTCGGATTGACTAATTATTTTGAATACAGTTGGTCAGCAAGAAATAAAAAAATAGCAGCAAACTACGAATTACCCAAAGGATAATCGTAATAGACAGACACGAATAACCCGTTTTTAAACAAACCCGCAGGTTGTGTCAACACTCCTTTCAGGGACAAATCATTACCTGAGTTGTTTTACTATCTGTGTGTCGGGATGAATTATTACCTTAGTTACCTTGCTGCACAAAAACGCCGATCGTATTTACCCGTTTCCCAAATCTGCCAGAAACATTTGTTGAGATAAAGCTAATGGCAAAATAAGACGTAAGCTCGTATTTTGCTTCGCAGCTACCTTTTTGTTACAAACTGTTGCGCATGTGCAGAAACCAGGGTTGCGGAGTCGGATTCCTAACAACACTGGGAGTCGGAGTCGGATTTTTTGTCCGACTCCGACTCCGGATGCCCAATTGGATCATTTTTTAATCACACTCCTAAATTGGGAATTCCTGTTGAAATGGTACAATTTCTTTTGAAATTTTTGTTGAATCAGAGATTTCTTGCTGTGTACCACGATTTCCATTGATTTTAACAGCCAAATTTCATTCCCTTTATGTTAAGGAGTCGGAGTCGGGAGTCGGAAAGGTCGGAGTCAGAAATTTTGCAAACTCAGAGTCAGAGTTGGAAGTGGGATATTTTACCTCCGACTCCGCAACCCTGGCAGAAACGAAGCAGGAAAGATCTTGAGGGAACAAACAACTGAAAACTGTGAACGTTACAAAATGCATAAAAAGCTAGTAAACCGGTTATATTCTAGATAAAAGCTCGTCGTACTGGTAGGTGCAAACATGCAGCACGACATTATTAAGAAACGTGAGCAATATATCTAATGGTACACCATGTTGAAACGGGTGGTGGAATTAACTTCAAAAAGCAAGAAAACTAACCCGTAAATTACTTGTGACATGAAATAACGATAACCGTGAATCCTGGAGATATTAAAAACTTTCCGTTTGTGGTCTGAACTATTGTCACAGCAATGGCAAGATACAGACACCTTACGGAAACAGCAAGTTTGTTTTAAAAAGCTGGAAAAAGAACTGTCTTAACTCGATTTCCTCAATTACACAGTGATGTTACGAGCGTGAACGGGCGTTTTGCTGCTACTTGGACCGTCTTGATAAAACACTTTTGAAAGGACGCTAAACAAAAGGACAACTAACAGCAAATGCACCATCACGCTTTCTTTCTCCATGAAGGCTTCGACGATTTGTTTTTGGCTGATTTCGATCGGCCTCTATCTGCCGAGCCTGGCCTCGCTGATTCTCTTGAGTAACATCGCTGGTATTCGGTTTGCCAGGTCGACGAGTCGGATGTATTTTTCTGCGAAAAGAACGAACAACAGAGCTAGGTTATGGACAAGATTACGAAATCCGCTAAAACATTACGCTACCATCCTTTCTTATTTCAAACCAGAGAGAGGACTATCGCAGTTTAACTAATTCCATGTCAGTCTGCTCAAGTTCAACACGGTTAGCTGATTACACATGATGAAAAAAGGGTAGAAGGTCGACTTTTGATTCAGTTACTGGCAAGTTGCTTGGTCATCCTGCAACAAAATAAAACCTAACCGAGTGCAGTGGGAAGCAGCTAACGTTGATAATTCAGTCATCTTCTGGGTTCACGATTCAAGTTGTGAACTACTGTTGCTGATGATGAAACAATCGAATTGCTGCTCAACACCTGCCCCTAGATCTAGTGCGGCCTAGCAGTGCATTGGAAGAACTCGCTCAAACGATGAAGAAGTAGTCGCCGTTGAGATTGCTGCACGCCAAAGTGAAGTACCGATGAAAAAGGTTGTTTTTATCCTCCTCACTAACACATCGCAGCCCAGACCCCTTTCTACATCAACAGCAGACAACTGAACGCCGTACCTGCATCTTGGCAACGTTACCAATTTTTTCTGCTTCTCCGATGGGTTACACCCCAGCGGCAACCTTGCATGTGAGTTATTTGAAAACATGTCTAAACGCATATAATCGACCTGCAGTCCATTTACTTGCACCAGAACGTGCAATCAGTGGTGTAGAAAAAAATGGAAGAACTGATTAACAAAATAAAAACTTTTTCGCACTGTGTTCAAAATACTAATTTTGGTTTGTGATAAGACAACACTTTTCTTCGTTGTGACATACGCGAGTTACGGCTTCATATGGGTTATGGTCATGGTTAATAGTCTGGACGAAATACAATGCATGAAGAAAATTCAATTGTCCGCCACTTGGGGCATTGAAAATCGTGGTCGTTATTTTCACTGGGCGTGACGAAAAGACAGCGGGTGTCTGTTGAAGACTACAATGCGGCACAGTAGTAAATAGGCTCTTGACTGAATTTGCGCCGTCTCATTTTGCGATATGCCAAAAACCGACTTCCACCACTCACACTAATTCCGCTGACGGGTTTTACACCAAGATTTTTCCTGCGATCAAGGTCGTTTTCTGTCTGTCATTTGTTCCTTTTTCGGATATTGTTGATGACCGGAAAAAAGCATTATGGCCTGTTGTGATCGTGCAAATGGA
>Ga0210059_1008749_pt1 | contig 15906 bp, 9 predicted proteins | sample Ectturendosymbi2_FD_188042 | JGI IMG/M metagenome (GOLD analysis project Ga0210059, IMG submission 188042) | Ecteinascidia turbinata endosymbiont from Florida, USA - Sample 2 (SPAdes) (version 2) | ecosystem: Host-associated > Tunicates > Ascidians > Unclassified | place: Key West, Florida... | reverse complement strand
CATCGACGTGCGATACGAACGACCAAGCAAAGCAATGCAATTCCACGCGGCACGTAATCAAGCAATGCAATTCTGCGCGGCACGTAATCAGACTAATCAGTGGAGGCATCGAAACGAAACCGTCACATTGGCAAAGCGCATGTGACTAAAATGAAACTAAATTTGAATTTTTTCCCATTAGCTCTTCAAATTCCGCAGATACGTTATTGTACTTTCAAGAAGCCCGTGATTTGTACAAATTAATTACGTGCAGTGCTAAACTATCTATACCTACAGCTAAGCGTGGTCAATAAGTTTTGTAATACTGTTTTTTCTATTGTGTTTGCAGTTTAATTCCATCTTATATTTCAATGAAGTCAGATAAATTTAGCAAAGTCTCATCAAACAATTTAAATGAAGTAAGTTTAAAGTAGCTACAAAGGTTTTACGGAATAGGTTGAACATAGCCAAAAGGTCTTTCGGATTATCAAAAATCCAAACATTTTTCAAACGCGTTGAAAGACTCTAGCCAAGGGGTCACCAACGTGGTGCCCGCAGGAATCAGGTCGCCCGCAAGGACTACGTAGGTCGCCCGCGGGACTGTTTTAAAAATGACATTAGCATGATCGATGTCTTCACAATTAACGAATATCAATACTAAAATCGTTGAAGGTAAATTGAGCAAAAGTTTTATTTCAGAAGTGCACATCAAACTAATAGCCCTTCGCATTAATCGGTTAACAAGAAGTAGCTCGCAGTTTCAAAAAGGTTGGTGACCCCTGCTCTAGTGTATGCGGTTATCAAGTACAGACGTGAATTAATCGCTCAAAAATTAGATGACAGCGGGATCCACTTATATGTGCGAAAGTTTTGTAGCAGGCCTACTTCGCAAGTCAGTGCCTCAGAGCAAAGTCGCTGCTCGGCCCTTGTGGTTGAACGTGCTGTGTTGATGAAGATCCGAAGCGTGTACACACGGTATAAGCGCAGTCGCAATGGCGGTCGCGATGACGTCTTGCTCAAGTGCAACATTAGGCACTGAGAGGTTTGCTAGCGCTTTTGCAGGAAAGGTTTATGAGCAAATGGTGGCATTGATCCAAAGTAGAAGCTTGGAACTTTACTGTCAAAACTTTTAAAACTTGTCAATTCAATGTAAGCAAACTTTTCATTTGTCGGCTTAAATCTCAACACAATTGTTCAGAAGAAAACGCTAGAAACATGCACGTTTCATGGATGATGCTATAAAAACAAGGAGCATCAAAAATACAGTATTTAAATGTTTTAACTCGGTTGTTGTTTTCCCCAGCCCCAATAAAATTTCATGATGAAAAATGAAAATTCATGAATTTTCTGGGTACGCCACTGGTGGTACTAATGTATACGACTAGCAACATTAAGTCGTTTAGCAAATTAACTTTAAATTTCATTGCACAGCAGACCTTTCATACCTGGGCTGAGGTAATGAGCTTGTAGCATGTTGTACAGTGATTAAAAAAAGTAAGTTTAAAATATCTGCAACATTTTCATGTACTTAGCAAACCACAGGAATGCTAAGATTCAGGCATACCAAGCTTTTTATTTTACTTCTCGCTTTCACTGGGGAAGATAATAGGTGCCTTCAAGTGGCCCTCCCTGTTGCGACATTTTCTGAAATGCTCACCAAACCTTTTGCTGAAAATTATGACTCAGATTGAGCCGAGTCATTGACTCGATTTACGCCATCTTTTGACAGATGTAGTCACGGCAAATATTTTTTATTCATTTTAAAGTTTGAAACTGACATGAAGTCCATAGATCACAAGCACGCACACACAGTCTGCACAACGAAGATTGATAAAAACAGCCATGGAACGTTTTATAACGGCGTTGGAGTTAGAACCACAGGATTACATGCACTTTCATAACACAATTGTTCGCCAACCCGTAACCCTTGGTACAACACTACATCCAGAGTAGGACACGAAAATCGCATGATAAGAATTAGAGTCCAACCCTGGCCAAGGCCACGTGAAATACAAGTGTGCTGTGGCGTGCACATGTCCTCAAAACAAGCACTGTAACGTCCGAGAACTCAGTCACTAAGTAAAATTCGGTTGTATTAATGGGACACATTTATTGAAAAAGTTGTTTCATTGTAACAAATCGCAAGTAAGCCAACATCGTAAATTTTCACTTTTCTTGGAGCGTATTGTGAGATCATGTGCATTATATCTGCCTGTAATTTGTCTGTCACATGACCATTTTCGTTGTAATATATGAAGCAAACCTGGTTTTTTCAAAGACTGATAAACTAAAATATAAATTAAACTTTGTTAATATTTATGTAAAAATGCACTGCTGTTGAAGTTTCTTCTTACAGTTGATAGTGAGATGAAAATTTAACTTTGTTGGATTTGAAGTTGATATTTGTGTGTTACTTCACTGTTTAATATTCCTGATCATTTCGAAATGTGTGTTTGAAATCACTGATGATGACCTAAGCCACCTCAGCTAACCATTTATTAAGTTTTCTTTGATCAATGCTTTGATGAAGTTGCATCTGCAACTTACATTGCATAGACAGATGAACAAAAAGTGATTAAAGTAAGAGAACTTTGCAATCGTGCTGTGCAAATTATCACTGGACTTATCTACAATAGTGTTTCAGTATGACTTCAGTATTTTTCTTGTTTCGAATTGGCTTCCACTGAGGGTTCTTCGTTTCCTCCTTCTTGTGCGCACAGGAAGATCAAATGTTACACTTTGAAATGACGTGCTTGTGAGTAGAACCTACAGCTTTCAATAAAACGAAATCAATATTGAAACGACAGTCTGTAAGGAAAGAACAGCGATTGTTCCAGCAAGCAACACAAGCGTAGCCAAGGGGAGGGGAGCCCGGGGTCCATGGCCTCCCACAAATTTTTAGATTATCTAGTCATTGTGTGCTTTGAGGCGATATCCCAAACAAAATACTGTTGCTAGCCTAAAATAAAAAATTATGGCCCCCCAAAAAAAATTTTGGTCTGGCTACGCCACTGCCAAGCAGCCTTGTGAATGCTCGAAGAGGTTGCCATGGACGCATTCGTATTCCGCATTTCTGTAACTTGCATCGAGCACGCTTGGGGCAAAACCCCTCTGTTCTGAAATCTCCAAGATACTTGCAGCTTGGACCCTTCTGACGGTTCAGACTGATGTGGTACCAGCCTGTGCAGCGCAACCGGATGCTCTGCTGGGCTGTCGCCCGCAGCCTACAGCTCAGATGTCATGAGGGTTCACCACCGCGATGAGCGTAGCAGTGCAGTAGACGGTAGCCCTGATGAACAGCAACCAGCAAACGCCAACATACGTTTTATCGATTTTCATGGCGCGGAGGCCCTTGAAGTCTTGTTGGTATTGCAGCAACGAATCTTTCGGTGTTTGAGTCAGTGGCTGATAACCCAGTTCAGTGGTTTATTCTATGGACTCTAGAACCCACTGTATTCGTTACACAAAACAGTAACGTAGAAGACATGCGTCAGTGCTGGAGAAATGCATAGCGATAGGTCTTTACCTACACAGCGGTATTCTCATATTTGTCCGCCTAGCCTAGGGAAAGGCTGGGCAAATGCAAAAACTAAAAAGTCTTGTTTCTCCTGAGTTTGACGCGATGACCAAGCAGCTGTAGACCAAATGTGTTGAGCCCATTGCTATTAGATTGCAAGGTTCCAGGAAACACATAGTTCGTGTTTATGAAAGATGCATTCCAGTTCTACTTACCACAAAACCAACAGACTTGAAATTATTTCGTGGTTTTGCATTGAAGAGGTATGTAGGGCAGTGCCAGCATTGCGCCTCCAGCTAGATGTGTAACAAGTTTCAATTGTTACATCACTTCAGCTAACGGAATTTTTTAGTTAATATTCAGTAGCTTACAACGTTTCATACCTTTTACTGAGCTGAGATTGTCTCACAAGTAGACGAATTACATTACCGTATTTTGAATAACATCAAATGGGATTCTTTTCTGAGAAAAGAGTCAATTTTCATGAAATGTGTTTCTGAAATAATTCTGATTTATTATAAAATGTAAAGATGAAAACTATACGCGCCTATGCCAGCAAAAGTTTCTAGATTAAGTTGGCTCCTAAATCGTTTACTATGCATCGGGGAAAATTTTATTCCCGCCACATGTTACGAGGAATGTGACACAAGCTTTGACTAAGCCTGTTTGTCGTGATTGTCATTTGCTGCCGATACAGCCTTGTACGGTGTTGCGGGTCTTGCTCGAGGCGTTAATACCAGCACTGTATCGGTTCTGTTGCAACGTTCAGTTGTATGTCTTGAAGGCCCTGCCTTCAAGTGTGCTAACCAATGGTTCCCAACCGGGGAAGTCCCGTCGCCCCGGGGGGGCTTTAGTGGGCTTAGCCCCCCCAAACAAAGCTCCAAGCTCACCCAAATTGAAATACGAAACACTATAAATTAGTGGAGTTTTGGTCAAATTTGAATGTCAAGCCCCCCCTGCACGAACGTAAAGCCCCCCTATTGACAACCATCTGGCGAGGGTTCTGAACTGGGGGTCCATGACCTTTGTATTAACATAAATCAAAACAAATTAGCGAACGCCAAACTTTCCACGGTGGTCGTTCAGCCTGCAAATGACTACAAATAGCGTACAACAACTCTAGAATGCAGCGACAGCACAAAAAACGATCTGGCTCATATGAATGAACATGATCATGCATTTTAACAAAGGTATGCAAGTTATCATTTATCAGATTATCTGAGAAGTTTGATGCTATTTGTTGTTGAGTAGCTTATCGATACGAAAAGTTTCTGACAGAACACATCTTCACAGGCGCATCCAAGGGGGGGCTATAGGGGCTGAAGCCCCCTAAATTTTTTGAGATGCGTTTTTGATCGATGGTACCCGACACAGTCACGTCCATTGAGGTGATTTTTTGTATAGCTTTCAAATAAACCATTTCTTACACAGGGATAGGACGAAAATATTAATGCAAAGCTTATTTTGCTGAATTTGGGCGGTCCGAATGTGTGTATTTCACTATGAATGAAACTTCTAATAAACAAATTTGTATATAAAAAATATGGTCCCAATGTTATATAAATACGTACGTGTTTACATAAAGTATTTACATTACAAATACGGTATATAAACAACATGTACATAGGTGTAGTCAGGGCACCAGGGCCCCTCCAAATTTTTAGAATATCTAGTTATGTTGTGCCTTAATATGCAGTATCTCAAGCAAAATACTGTTGCTTGCCTAAAATCAAACATTTTGACCCACCCAAAATTTTGGGCTGGCCATGCCACTGCGCACGCAATTTCGTTTGGGTAAGATTGGGCTTCTTCTTGTGGTCGTCGGAAGGATCTTTTGCGGGGCCCACGAGGAGATTTTTCCAAAATTTTTCTTGAGGGGTGGCAAAAATGGTGAAATTTGTTTTTTCCCACTCGAAACTACGAAAACAACCTTTTTTGCTGAAATATTCAAAATCCAGGGGGGCAGCCAAGGCCCTCATGTCCCCCTTCCGACGCCCGTGCTTGTGGACAAAAGATGATTAAGCATCAGACTTAGAACCGTCGCTAGAAAGTTTTCAATAGGTGGGATGTGCATTTGTGCCGGGCGCCCTGACATTCTAAAAATTGACAAAAACTCCACTGATTTACTGTATTGTGTTTCACGTTTCAATTTGGGGTATTTGGAGCTTTGTTTGGGGGGCTAAGACCACCAGGGGCGCAACGAGGTTGGATGGCCCCCGGGCCAAGAAGCAGGTTTGGCGCCCCCATGTTCGAATCTGAGGTCTTTCGGAACCAAATGTACTGCATTGAAGAAAGTACTTGTGACATCGCTGGGACTTCGGCGCCCCCCGCAGTCATTCGGCGCCCGGCGAATTGCGCCCCCCTTGCCCCCCTCGTTTAGCCCCTGAAGCCATCCAAAGCCCCCCCCCGTGGCGACGGAACTGAGCAGACTGTGGACAAAAGTTGAATCAGCTGCATATCATACTATTTTTTCCTACTAGCTTTTATGAGTGCAGCTCATGTTAGTTAAGTGAAGGCATTAAAATTACGCTGAAACGAACTTCAATGTCGATAACTACAGGCTAGGCTAGGTTAGAGCGCTCACAGTGACAGCGTAAATTCCAAAACAGCAAACCTAACCGTAAAGCGGAGCCTACATGCAGGGACGCCGGAACATCGGTGGGGCAGGGCAGGGAGGCAGAAAAAAAGTTGAGGGCAATGGAAGCTTATGAAAAACAAAAAAAACATTACCAATTATTAGGCCCGTAACCAGAGGGGCGCAGGGGGCTTGGTCTCCCCTGAAAAAATTTTGCCCCTCCCTGGAAAAATGTGTTGGACATTGTTTCAAAACAGTGCAAGCTTTTCCAGAATGGTGAAGAAGTGGAAGTAAAGCAATGTCTTGTCACAGGTACTGTCGGCATTTGCGTTTCTCATACCTGCAAATGACCGTTTATTGGAATTTGCAAGTAATTTCAACAGTCGCTTGCAGACAGACCATTGCAGTCCTTGCTTCTTTTACTTAAACTGTCGCAAAGCTTGGCCTATACTTGCGTTAGCTTCGATCCAGTCGAATTGAGCATTAAATGTACGCAGGATGATTTTGTGCAACCGCTCTTCACTGTCCATTCAGATAACTAACTTGCGTAAGCAGCTGGCACTACCTTTACCGCATTATCATGGCCTAAATGAAATTCGTTGGAGTAATTTTCAGAATGATGTGTGCACTAGCTAAATAGAAACTATTCCCAAACCAAACCATTCTTGTGGCGTTTCACATCTTGTAGCAGGGGTGGCCAAACCTGCTCTGTGTATGAGCCACATATCGTAAAAGCCAAGTTACAAAGAGCCGCAACATAAAAATATAAAAAACGGATTTGTTTGCAATCTACGCTTCTGTGACAGTGACAATTCTTTTTGGGACGACTTGCAAAAGTAATACTGTACGGCATGCTAGCTGCCATCGTACCATTTTACAATGTTCGTACACTTTGCAATTGAAATAAAAATTAAAAAGAAATATACAAATTTTCGGAAAGCTCAAAGAGCCGCATGCAAAGGTTCGAAGAGCCGCAGTTTCGCCACCCCTGTCTTATACCTTTCTGTTGCATACAGTGGCGTATCGCAATTTCTGAACTGATTAACCCAGTGGCAATCAACTTTTTTTCCTTTTTTTTCCTTACTGTTACCTCGCAAACTCTAACGACTTGTATTTCCTCCTCACCCCATAAATCACAAAAAGATATGTGCTGCCTTGCTAAAAGTAACAAGCGTATGAAACAAATTAACGTAACGAAATTTACAAAGACATTTTCATTCAACTTTAGTGAGAACTTAGAGTCTCATGTTGAGAAATTAATGCGAGAAAAATGTGTCCAATTTGTTCAGATGTTGAGCGTTACTCTTTTTTTAGTCTACTAAATGTCCGTAACGGCCACATTCAACTAAGGGCGTAGTTGGAAATGGCAGAAGTATTTTCTCGGTCACAAGGCATTCAGTGCCGTAACCAGCAAATATTCAATTGCGGAGCTTATTGAATATTTGCATTGGGGTTTGAAAAACTGAAAATTTACATTAAAATCTGCGGTAGTTTAGTGGACCTTGTAATGCTAAGTCGCTGAAGTGTGGTCAAACGTTACTGGAAATAAGATTGTGCTCAAGATTTTATTTAACAAAGAAAATTTTATAAATTGAAGAACATATGTTTTAGTGAAATCAAAAAAGGATAAAACAGCAGACATGGTTTCGGAAGGGGGGCAAGAGGGCTTTGACCCTCCTGGATTTTGAAATTTGATATTTTTGTATTATTTTTTTAGTTCAAAAGTGTTTCTCCTTTGGTTTTGAGTTGGTAAAATAAAATTGCGCCACTGTTCCCCCCCCTGGAAAAATATACAACCTTGAACGATTCACTATTGGACCCCCCTGGAAAAAATCCTTCCGGTCCGGCGCCCATGATAGTAGATCAATTTCTTCTATTACCGGTGTGCAGGCGACAATGATCGGAACAAGCTTAGCAGTAGTTGATAAATCGCTAATGTGTTTTTTGTGAAAATGTTTCTTTCAGTTTCAGAGGATTTGTTAATGCAACCAAATTTTCTTATAAATAAAAATTTTCATTACGAAAAATTTCACAGTGATTTTTTAGAAAATGCAACAAAATTTATCAATGCTGCAAACGGGCCACCTTACAGTTGTTTTCAACCTTTGATCGACCGCTAGCCACTTGGAAGTCATGTACTGTCGCCGCGTACCATGCACCTAGTTATTTAAAAGTTGATACGGTAACATTTCGACGTATTCACTATCTAGCCATTACACGAAGGTGGAGAAACCTTTTCCCAACAGCGGGCTATTACATTATTTTAAAAGTTGTTCCGTGGGTGACAATTGTATTTTTTATATTGCTTCACCTTATCAAAGTTTGTCAAAATATTGCAGCTTTTGTTTAAGGAGAAGTACTATTCCAGGCAGTTTTGGCGACCACTGTTTAATGAAACGTAAAGAATGTTTTGAGATGGACACTGGCCAGCCTATTTTTCAGCCGTGCGTTGATGTTGCAAACCCCGATTCTTGAAGAAAAGCTTTATAAACCCTAACCCGACACACTTACCTTAATACGAACCCCCCAAGCCCTAATCATCAGTTTTCTCAGCGTATTCAATATGAATAATGTTACTCTGCGCATGCGCACATGGTTTGAAGTCAGAAATTTCGCAAGTGAGAAACTTCGCTTGACACCGGAAACGTCACTCGGCCACTCAAGAGTTTGCTGATTTATCAGAAATAGTTTCACGTGACCTGCAAAACGGGTTCACAGAAGCGTCCTGTGACGCGGGCTATTTTATGGGGACGAAAAGCAAACAACTGCGCAGCCGAACAGGATGCGCTGATGATGTGTGCTACAGTGCTTTGGCCCAGCTGCTGCAAGGAAGTACCAATGTGCGTTGTAGCAAGCAGGTGTCTTTTGCAGCTGTGCAGCAAACTGTAAGCGAAGCTGTATTGATTTTCATGTTGAAATAGAGTTTGTAGTCTCATTAGTGTTAGAATGGCAAAAAGTTTTGTTTGTAAAGTCAGTAGCCGATGATCTATAGCAGTGGTTCTCAAACTTTTTTCGTTGCGATGCCCTTGGGAAAGTTTGCTGGAATTGCGAAGAACCAGCAACAAGATGTTAATAAAGACACACATCATCAAAGTTTGATTTATTGATGAAACAGCAAAAAGAATATGCATCATTTAATGTGATATCTTTGCTTGTTTTTACAAAGTTTGTCAAATCTTGGAAGAATTTGTGAAACTTCCACCCCCATTTTCCTCTAAAGATTTATTCGTGATCGATATTTGGTTTTGATAACGGCCATTGCGGAAAATCCTGTTTCGCATAACTACTACGTAGCGAAAGGGATTACCATCCGTAGCGCTTTTTTCGCCAAGCAAGCAATTCGTCATTCAATAAAAATCAAAAAAAATTGTCGGGTTTCCTGAATCAAACTTTCTTTACAGGAAATTATCACAGGTAAGGTAAATATAGTCTTTTTTTCTTGTTCAGATGGTGGGGTAGGTTGGACGAAAGGATTACAAATCCATTCATAGCTTGATAAATTCTTCCAAAGCACTGAGTGAATTTCTATTCGATCTTAGACAGATGTTGGAAAAATATACTTGGTAAATTTGAAAGCACATTACTTTTCAAGCAAATTAGACATAAAGGTGATCGAAGCACTGAAAACAACCAGACATGTTTTCCATATCTTCCTTCCACAACGATAGGTTTTTACTGAAGGCCGCAATTTTATCTGATACGTCAAACATACGGTAATTTTATCCAACCCTTGCACAGAAATGATCAGTTTATGAAATTTACCAAAGATATCACGCAAGTAAGCCAATTTGAATAAAAATCGTCCTGAGCTAAGGACTCAGCAAGTTGATTATTTTTATAACTGATTACTGTAGCCTTCATTTGTCTGACGCAAGGTAAAATAAATTGTGCAATGCATGGCCTACTTAAGACGTCAAAGTAAGCCGTGGTGCAATGCGTTAGCAAATAATAACGTTCAGTTACATAATCATGAGACAGTAAATAGGCTATCTGCTGTTGCCATGATCGCACTTGAACAATAACTTTCCTTTGACAAAGGTACATAGCATTGAATTTTACTCTTGTTAGTTCATTGAATAAAACTGCACTGAGTTTACTTTTGCGCGACGCCCTTGGAAAATTAAAACGACGCACCAGGGCGTCGCGACGCACATTTTGAGAACCATGGATCTATAGCAGCTATTTCCAACCCCGGCCCAGCCGAATATTTCGTGCGGCCCAGTTTAGGTTTTTGCTGTAGTAAAAGTATCCCACGTACTGACAACCTGTCCTTAGTTTGATAATCTTGAATTTGACATTTTTGATGCAAGTGATGCTCAGTGCCACTTTATCACGTCTGTTATCATTGCAGTTAGGTTTCGAACACTTTCAGTATGTTAACTTAAGCTAAATATAGTTTGCTAAAATCAAAGTAAACCATTCAATGTGCGGCCCTCAATAATATGTCATTCAATGCGCGGTCCTGGTTAAGATACTGATATAATTTTTGGCTTAGTAAGCTATTTGGTTGGACAAAGCTGATCTATAGCTTGCAGCAGTTGATTCTGGTAGCTTACGTAAAGGGGCTGTAGAAACAAATGAGTTACACAATAAAAGTAGATTCAAAGAAATGTGCCGGTCAACGTTAGTGTTGGACGAAAGCACTTTTAACGGCAGCGATAATGTACGCAGCACTATTAAAATTGCAACGGAGCGGTGATAAAACCTGACATTTGCCCGCCGGTCGTTTGGAAAGGGGAAAAAACTCAAAAGGCTTAATTTTCTTGCGTTAGACATTTTGAGTTTGCCAGTCGCCTGATACTGCTGCTGAGCTTGTAGGGATTGCTGTGAAACTAAATAACAGCTTCACACGATGCAAAATGAGGTGTGTCGTTACAATACTGTGTTGTTATTATTTCAGCAAAGAAGAAAACGAAACGAAGCTGCAGTAATAAATACTAAGTTAGCTTAGGTTAGCGCAAACTGCACCCGGGTGCACGCAATCTATATTTGTGAGGTATTCGCTAAAAGTTACGCGGACCGGTGGCAATTCCTCACAGACCGGCACTGGGCCGCTGCCCGCTGTTTGCCGACCACTGCTGTGTGACGCAGTGACAAACTTCGTTTGTATTGAACAATTCCAATACCATCGTGTTTTTATTTGCTGTAATTTCCACTGACAATTGGTTACTTCTTTGCACAATGGCTTTTTTATTGTTTCTACTTGTTAGCTGAGTCATATGAAACAATAAATCAATCAATTAACATTTTCTCGAGCTAGCTCAATTACGTACAAAGCAACTACCAACGAGCGTGCTGCGTCACTCTCCTGAAAGGTCACTCAAGCGTTTACTGATTCTCAGAAAGTGTCACGTTACCTGGAAAATGAGTTCACAAAAACAGTAGCCTCTTGTGGCGGTTGCTCTGCTTTCGTGACGAAAAGCAAGCAACTGTGCGCTGGTGATGTGTGCTACCGCGCTTACCGCCAAGCTGGTGCAAGGTATTACCAATGGCCGTTGCATCAAGCAGGCGTGATATACAGCTGCGAAGAAAAATTTAAACTGTATTGATTTTCATGTTGTAATGGACTTTGCTGTCTCATTATTGTTACAACAACAAAACGTTTGGGTTATTATTCAGGATTTTGTGACTGAGTGCTCGGACGTAACAACGTTAGTTTGAGGGCGTGTGCATCATGTCACAACACATTCGTTCTTCACCTGGCTTTGGCCAGGGTTGGACTCAGTGTCCTACTCTGGATGTTGTTATTGCAAGTGTTACGGGTTAGCTAACAACAGAGTTACGAAAGTGTCTGTAACCCTGTGGTTCTACTGCAACGCCGTTATAAAACTTTGTGTGTCTGTTTTTATCAATCTGCGTTGTGCAGACAGTGTGTGCTTGTACTCTATGGAATTCGTGTATGTTTCAAAACAATGAAATAATTAAATTTTATAACGTAGCTGATAATACATCGCAGTAGTTCAGGGTCTCCAAACTACGGTCCGCGGGCCAAATCCGGTCCGTGAAGCAATTTCATCCGGCCGCAAAGACATTTTGTCAAGAATGAAACAATAACGTAGGTACAAAAAATTTGTTGAGATAATCACATTACGTATGATGTCCGGCCCTCGAACTATTGTGTTATAGTTTATGTGGTCCTTTGACAAAAAAGTTTCGAGACCCCTGCAGTAGTTGATTCTGGTACGCAAAGAATACCACTTCTAAGTTCTAAAAAATGTGCGGGTTAACGTTAGTGCTGGACAAAATAACTTAAGCACTTAACGGCAGCGATAATGTACGCAGCACTATTAAAATTGCAACGAAAGTGCGGTGATGAAACCTGACATTTGCCCGCCGGTCATGTGGAAAGGGGCAAAAACTCAAAAGGCTTAGTTTTCTTGCCTTAGACATTTTGAGTTTGCCAGCCGCCTGATACTGCTGCTAAACTTGTAGGGATTGCTGTGAAACTAAATAACAGCTTCACACGATGCGAAATGAGGTGTGTCGTTACAGCACTGTGTTGTTGTTGTTTCAGCAAAGGAAAGAAACGAAACGAAGCTACAGTAATAAATACTAAGTTAACTTAGGTTTACGCAAAATGTACGCCGGTGCACGCAATCTATATTTGTAAGGTGTTCGCCAAAAGTTTCCAATGTGCCCTGAAGTGCTGTGTGGTATTATGTCTCTTGGAGTGACCAACTGCACCTATTCTCTCTTATATGTGTCACCACTGTTATTCCTAGTGCGAGTTCGCAAGCTACAGGGCAAATACGCATGAGCACTGGTTTGTTAAAACGTAGAATTTCGCAGTTCATAGCGTTGTTGTTATTTTTTATCACTAGACTATTAAACCTTGGTGCATTTCATATCTGTTCGGAATCAAGAGGCCCATCGCGTAAAATCCCCCTCAATCAATGCTGTTGTCCAGAAACTGAAACCGTCAGCAGGCTGTTGTGTAAAACGCCTGTTTCATTTAGTTGGGGTTGTATTTTGCGTCCAGCTACATGATGGCTGCCCAACAGTGCAAGCTTTTCCAGAATGGTGAAGAAGTGGAAGAAAAGCAATGTCTTGTCACAGGTACTTTGTGTTTCTCACAGCTACGAACGACCATTCATTGGAATCAAGGCGCTTGCAGACAGACCATGGCAGCCCTTGCTTTTCCAGTTACACCGTCGCGAAGATTGGCCTGTAGTGAAACTGCTTAATATGAAACCTCCGATTCCGTTCCCGAGAGGCAACTTGTGCACTGTGGTTTTGTACAACAGCTCATCCAGAGAGGCGGTTGCCCCCCCCCTAAAATATACGAAAATAACTTTATTAACTATAATTTGTATAATTAGGAATTCAACATTTGCGATGTAAGGCCATTTTGTCGTCCATTGTTTTGTCACAACAGTGTTGCTAAGTATACTTCGTCTCTCTTACAGTAGCGAGGCCGTTATGAGACTTAACAACCAAATATTACTGAAATCGTCCTCCCTAAACTTACTGGCTGGATCCGCCCCTAAGCTCATCGCTGTCCGCTGAGATGAGCAATTCGCGCAAGCAGCTATCACTAGCATTTTGATGGCTTACAAGAAACTCGTTGGAGTTTTTGTCAGAGTGATGTTTTCAGCAGCTTATTAAAACTTTCTCAAAATCGTTTTTGCGGGGTTGCACATCTCAAAGCTTTTCATGCAATGCAATGGTGTATGCTATTTACCTAAATATAAATTCTGAACTGGTTAACGTAATTGATTCGAGCCACCGAATGTGTGGCAGCCGCATTTCAATTCCGAGGTTGAATGGTGTAATTTATACAACGTATTGTGTAGTTTCACACGTACTGGTACGCATGGGCGTCAGAAGGAATTTCCAGGGGGCAACAGTGAGCTTTTCCAGGTGGTGATCAAAAACATTTCTCCCAAGGGGGCTAACTATGGTGGAATTTTCAGTTTGTCAACTCAGAATAACAAAAAAACATTTTTCTCCAAACAAATGAGTAGGAAAATATCAAACTTCAAAATTTACTCGTGCCAAGGCCCCCCCTGCACCCCCTTCCGCCGTTGATGCTGGTGTGGTGCAGAGATAAGCATTGAACTGGACTTGGATTGGGCTGGATCCGGATTATAACGATTTTCTGGGGTTTGGATTGGATCCGGACTGTGAATGGTTTTAAAGTTAGGATCAGGACCGGAATTGTCTGAGTAAATGGAAAAGAATTGCGGCATTACAGTTGTGAAAAAACTCTTTTCGAAATCTTTTGGACTCTGTTTGGACTTGGACTTCACATTTTTCAAATTTTTGGACTTTGGTTGGCTTTTTTTATGGACAGAACCTGGATCGTAAAATATGACTGTCTGTTGGTGTCTCGTGTAGCTACAAAAATAATCGAGCCCTGGTATGTGATTGCTTGTGTCCGGTTGAAAGCAACACCGTTTTTGTGCTTTGCATGTGGTCGGGATGAAGGAAGCATCAAGATAATATAAAATTCGTGTTTGCAAAGGTGCATCATATTATTTGAGTCGAGGTTCATTCCACGTTATGTTTTGCCGAGAACAAAGTAACAATGATATTGAGAACATTATTCACGTGTAAATACGTTTTTGAGTGATGAAATTTCTAGAACATTTTAAGTAGTTTCCTTTGAAGGAGTTATTGAGGTTTGGAATCACTAGTGCGTATTCAGCTATTTGAAGGTCGAACCGTTTGACAAAGTCGTTAAGTTGCACTGTGAAGAAAAACGTCGTTGGAATTTCCCGATTGTAAAACACTGCCAGACCCGATTGTAAAACACTGCTTGAGAATGGCAAAGTGAACTGAGGTTTTCTTCGTTTTATTTCACATATGGGTTAAAATAGTATTTCATTTTCAGGTATTGTGCCTCCTTTTGTGTGTTTGCTTTCTGAGTTATATTTATTGTACAAAACGTATTTTTCTCAATTATTTTCGGGGTACTTTGCAACAAACGTTACAATACTGGTACATCTTAAACATAAGTTTCAAATTTTACTCGTAACAAACCGGCTACCTTCATGGACTTCAGATGTGAATGAGCAACGCAAGAACTTTCCTTTTCCAAATCATTGCACTGCTTTTCATTCATGAAGTCTGCACCAGCCGTTTTACAACAACGTATTAGCATAAAAATGGAATGATACGTTTTTTTCTGGCAGTCGTCCGATGTTGTGATATGAAAGCTGAGTAATACGGTGCAACTGGCATTGGATATGCAGAGTCATGATAGTTATGAGTTCGTCTGGAGACAAAAAGCTGTTTTGCCTGTTGCACATAATTCCAAGGCTAGAAACATCGTGTGGAGCACCTTTAACACTGTTGAGATTTAGAGTTAAACTAAATTAATTTGACGATTTCTATTTTGCAGTTTAGAAGATTAATCTGCACCTGGTGTGTTGCATTAACACGAAATGCGCTTTTCTTATAGGACGACACGGTGCACGCTTTCGTTACTTTCGAATTTCGAAAATTAAAAGTGATTTTCTGTACGTGTTTGCTTCAACTGAAAGTTGTTGAGATGCAAAAAAAAAATCAGAAGTTGTCTTTAATTGAAATCGTATTCGAACGTAGCCTCATAAGGCACGCAGATCGCTCGGCCGTATCAAAGCGGCAAAAATTAGAATAGCCGGCGTTGAACGAAAACTTGACCCACGTGGTATGGCTTCTAGAGTCTTGCCCGGGTTGAAATTTTGTGTCCGCACCCTCCCCGCACCCGCAAAATTTAAACCCGCCCCGCACCCGCAGGAGTTATTTTGCCCGCACCCCGCACCCACACACTTCTAACCCGCACCCGCCCCGCAGACCATCCCAACCCGCACCTGCCCCGCACTTTTTCGGTCTCAAACCCGAACCTGTCCGA
>Ga0210059_1008747_pt1 | contig 15910 bp, 7 predicted proteins | sample Ectturendosymbi2_FD_188042 | JGI IMG/M metagenome (GOLD analysis project Ga0210059, IMG submission 188042) | Ecteinascidia turbinata endosymbiont from Florida, USA - Sample 2 (SPAdes) (version 2) | ecosystem: Host-associated > Tunicates > Ascidians > Unclassified | place: Key West, Florida... | reverse complement strand
GGGCGGGTTTAAATTTTGCGAATGCGGGGAGGAAGCAGACAAAAAATTTTAACCCGGGCAGGACTCTTGTAGAAACACGGCAGCACTAGAAAAATTAAGCACTGGCCAGTGATGCTGAAAGTATATCAGCCTCGTAAACATTTGTCCTGTTGTGAATACTTTCCAGCTGAAATTCCAACTAAGCTCAACCGATATTTTTATCATTATAATTCCATAACCTTTTACATTCATTGTTTTGTATAAGTTATGGTTCAAGGTCATGATTCTAGCAAAAAGCGGCCTTATAGTTGACAGATGGCAGGATATTACCAGCAAGCCTAACAAATGATAGTAATGTGCATGAAAGTTCAAGGTAACTTTCTAACATAGTGCAATTTGCGGTTCAAACAAATTACTTCATCCTAAAGAAAAGAATTATGCTCTTGCATTTCCTGCAATGGAAATTCACCGCAACAATGTTGTATTCACTTTTTAAATGAAATGGTAATGTTATTCACGATTGAGCCTATTTGCAACTGCGAAATGATTCCTAGCCACGTGACTTGTTATCTGAAAAATCCCGGACGCAGTCCTGGTGCGCTATGAAGCAACCATACCAACTCTGCTCCCCTTTTGTTGTCTGCTTCCATTTGTTTCAACCTACCACTGTGAGCATAGGAGGGGATACAAGAGAAGGTGAACGAAAAATAATCGTCTCGAGTCCCCCTTTTTTCAGAGATTCCGCGGGTACCATTTGGGAGTTTCGCACTTGGTTTTTGCCTGGCTTTTTCCTGTCATCGACCGAATTTAGTTCGAAATGAACAAACAAATTAAGTCAATTTGGTCATAATGTCCAAAATATCAAGTTAGTGAATACTGTGAATAATGTTTCAATAAGTTTTAATACTATTGGAAAAAGACGACCGAAAGGTCTCAGCAAAAAACATGCTTTTGCACGTTCTTGTTAAAAACAGTTATAAACCGCTCTAAAGCCACATTTTAATAAGATCTAAAGCAAGTCATATGTTTTCAAAATAAAGCAACAATTATTTGCAAACGTGCCAAAGGGGGCTCCTCAACAACTGTTTTAGGGCACTTTTCTAAGAGTTTGCCTCGGGTCCCTTAATTCTAATATCTACCCCTGTCTGTGAGGCTGGATTTTCAACCCCTGTTCACATTACAGTAAAACAGAAGTCAAAGAATAGACCGGACATTTAGAATGACATGAGCTTAACTATCACCAATATGTCTCCACGAATTTCAAGACTAGTTGTACGGCTGCAAGCACAGTCGTCCTACTGATTAGCATGGGTGCTGTTAGTTATGCATATGAATGTAAATACAGTGGATGTAGGCTACCATGCATAATGATGTGATTTTCATCTTGTCGGTTGTTATTTGAACACCTTAATGTTGCAGTTAATGGCTGGGGCTGAGCGATTATGTCGTATTTTTGAATGGGGTCGCGAGCTTATGTCATGTTTTCAAATGGGGTCGCGAGATGAAAAAGGTTGGGAACCACTGTGCTAAATGGTTGCGGTTATTTTTTGTATACCGAAACGTCTCGTTGTGTTAATTATAATGTATCAAACCAACACTGAACATCCAGCAGTAACCTTTACAATGAATACAATGCACAGAACAAATTTGCATTCAAATGTTGAAGTTTTCATGCTTCTAATGTTGTGCACCAACTTCCAAGTTTTTGCGCACTTTGCTTTGCAATTTTCTCCGATGAAGTTATGCTTTTGATATTTGTCTTGCAAACATTTTCCTGAAAGCACTCACCAATATACTTTTTTGCTCCCCTCTTTCTTCGCTTGAAACATTTTGAAGCATCTGCGTTACTTCGTGTTGTAAGAGGTGTATTGCTAGACATCGGACTTAATTTGTGACATTCCTTAGTATTCCAATCGCAAATCAGTAATTTTCCCTACTAGGTAAAACAATCTGTCTCCTGTGTGAAATTATTTTCGTTGAAGAATTTTACACTTTCACTAAACGAGGCACCGAAAGCGCATTATTTTTGTTTTCTGCTACTCATTCAACGTTCTGCTGTTCAGCAAATATCAAATAAGGCTACTTTGCCAAACATCAAAAGCTATTTCTACAGTAAAACCCCTGTCGTACGTGCAATCGCTATGTTTTTTGCTTCACAATAATTTTTTAGTTTTCAACATCAGTGATAACTGTTGAAAAAGTTCGCATAATCTGTGGACGTTACCAAATCACAATTCCCGGTCACTTGAGTGTTTAGGTTTCCAAGCATGCTACAGCGTGTCTGCTCAATCTCCTACCGCTCCGTTTTGAAAACCAAACGTTCTGGGGGACTACAGGAAAGTGTTCTCGTTGAGATGGCGGATAAATCACTTCGCGTTAAACTTGTTATTGTGAGTTTGCTTGAACATAATTTAAATCAACAAATATCACATTTTTGTTCTTTTAACTCTACACGCAAAGTTCGCAGTGACAAAAATTTTGGTTCATCTACGTTTAAACCTGACACAGCCCTACCAAACGTCAAGTAGTTGAGCTTTTTTATCATTGCAAGTTCGCTGAAAGTTGATTTGCCTCCATGTGTTTAGGTAAAAATTACATAACGCCATGTTTTTGCAAGTGGCCATCGCCTGGGCTAAACAAGCAGAGTTGGTGTTGAAAAAATTTTCTTTGATTAACATTCATACCTGACACAGCCACACAACATCAAGTGATTGATTTCTTTTATCATCACGATCTTGCTAAAATTTTGATCACCTCCATGTGCTAAGCCGCAAATCACATGATGTAGCTTTTTGCTTGTGATTGTTGTCCGAATCTAACACCAAACTTTGGATGTAGAGATGGCATGGGTCGCTAATGCTCCGGATGTTGGGCGGGCCTCTGAGGTTGAACGAGCGGGCGCTAACGATATTTTTAGCGGTTGAACTTCACCAAGCCGCTACGAGCCGCCAGCTGATGTTGAAAAAACCTTCAAAATTTTTTTGAGTTGAAAGTACTACTCGGTGGCAATAAAAGTGACTGAAACCACTTGGCATTGCTTTGCTTTGCTGTTGCTGTAATTCAAGGCAAATTTGCTTTTCTCATATGTGAGCACTCCGTCAGGCGCGACTGACAGTTACACTTAAAACTTTTCGTGCATGGTGATAACTTCTTGCATGAGCGTGGCGTTCAGCGGTTTTGGTGCTAATTTGCTTCGTGGAGGAAACGTGTTGTGCAACATTTTGATGGCGTGCTATAGGTGTTTCTGACATATGCACCAAATCACAATCGTTTTGTAAGTTTGGTTGCGGGGTTTTACGTTTAGAGTTTTAGGTTTAGGGATTTAGGTTTAAGCTAAAGGTCGAAGGTTTTATAGTGAGGGTTCAGGTTTAGGCTTGTAGGATGAGAGTTTTAGGTTGAGAGCAGAATGGCTTCCAGAAGGTATTCAATAGGGGAGCTTTACTTTTGTGCGGGGTTCTTGACATTCTAAAATTGACAAGATATCCACTGATTTATACAGTATAGTTTCATATGTCAGTTTGGGGGGACTAAGCCCAAAAAAGCTATCTCATGGTGACTGGAATGGTTGAGGGTTTTATTTTTAGGCTTAGGGATTTAGGTTAAGGTTTTGTGGTTAGGGTTTTAGGTTTAAGGTTTTAGGTTTAGGTTTCGGGTTTTAGGTTTGGGGTTTTAGGTTTGGGGTTTTAGGTTTGGGGTTTTAGGTTTGGGGTTTTAGGTTTGGGGTTTTAGGTTTGGGGTTTTAGGTTTGGGGTCTTAGGTTTAGGGTTTTAGGCTTCCGCACTAATCCAAGCATGTAACTTTGTTTATGGTGCTTGTCACATGATATATCCGCTTCAACCAATCATGTTCCTCAGAAGGCAAAATAGCCCTTGGAGATATTTTGCCTCAGGAGGCAAAATAGACAAGAGTGCCAATTGTTTAGCGGGCCATGGTCGTGCCGGTTTGGAAAAGAACAAATGTCGTCGGTCAACGGGCGGTTAATGGGCTGAATGTTGTGGGCTATGGGTGGTCCAGGCCTGAAAAATTTTGGACTGTGCCATCTCTATTTGGATCCTACAACTTCGCATTAGAAAAAGAACTGTTTTCTGACTGCTTGGCTTTGATTTTCTCAGTTGTTAAATAAATTCTGTGTGGTTCTTAGTGCTTTTTGCTTATTTACATGCAAACGTTTTTCAGATCTTGTGAAAAAGTACGTATGGGCATTTAATGTACTCGTAGGGAAACTTAATTTCATAAAGGAATAAAAGAAATTTATGATAGATTATATATGAATAAGATTTCAGTGCTGTGGATGCGTAGAGGCACGTGAAATCGATGTCCTATAAAAATAATTAGCTTGACTGATTCGTTTGCTTGTCACCTTTGTGGGGACCCGTAACTTGAATAACCTAAAGATCTGTGCAAGTTTAAATAATCGCAAAAAGATATAAGCAGACCCGTCGGCAGATGTCTCGAAATCTTTTACAGTAAATCGAGAGGTTTCGATTGTTAATGTTCGGAGGTTTATTTTTTTAGAGCTGATGCCGGCTGCGCATTGCACACCTTTGAAACTAAAGCATTCAACACTTAGGCTGCACTTTCAAAAGCTGGAATGTTAAGGAAAGTGTGGTTGGTCAATTCGCTCTCAAATATCTAAATAACAAATCTTTGAACGCAGGCTATAGAAACTACGTTCTACACAAAACTACTATCACAAATAAATTGAACCATGCAGAAGCAAAGATCTGTTTCAAATACAAGTAGTCAGTACTTTGTTCAGGAGTTTCACATGAAACATAGATCAACATAACATTTTATGAAAATCTAAAACAATGCCTATAAATTTCGTGGGAGGCTTTGATTGCTCGGTTTGACCCCACCCTGGTTGCGGGCCTAATTCAATTTATGCGCGCATTAAACTTTGTCAAAAACAGTTTTGATCTTTTATTGCTTGACCATTCTCTTGAAGTCTTGAGTATTGTGCACACAGCGTGAAACTTGCATTGGTAAAGGCAAATTATTAACCCTATAGCAATCCACTCACGAAACTATGGGCGTTTCTGCAGTCTATGTTTCATTTATATGTGTATACACTGTGAAATAACTTTTCCTACATCATAACTGTTCAACGACTATTTTTTTCAGATTACGTTTTTTCTGCAACAACATTTTTCAAAAAGAAATCCAAGGTTAAGTTTTTCAAAATAGATTCTACGTCAGTAGAACAACATCATAAATTTTTTTAAAGTGCAGCAAAAAGAGCGGTAGCGAATAGCGATAGCTCGCTACTATTTTTATTGAGTAATGGATGCAGTAGCGCCGCTATTAAATTTAACAAATAGCGGAAGCGGGAGCAACGCCATTAATAAAGTAGTGGTTGCCCAACTCTGTGAACCGTACGCCAGCTACCACAGCACCATTTTACAGTATTTCTAAACCTTGCAATAGAAATAAATTATAAAAACAAATATATAAATTTTTGGAAAGCACAAAGAGCTGCATGCAAAGGTTCTAAGAGCCGCAGTTTGGCCACCCCTGGTTTATCACAGCTAACCAGAAAGTTTTAATCAACACAACACACATCAAAAAATAAATCGCTAAACTTTATTCCTTAACTCAGAAAAGCAAAATAGCTGACAAAGAGTAAGGTCAGAAATTTCGCAGAGGTCAGAAATTTAGCTTGACACCTGAGTCACTTTTCTAGACTCCAAACACGCTCCTGTTCTGAAATTTTTGAATCCGGGCCCGGAATTTTTCAAATTTGAGAATCCTACGCCTGTTCAAACTCAGGATACCATCGATCCAACCGAAATTCACCCAAGTTTTAACTTAAGAAATTATATATCGCGCAAACTCCTGCTACTGCTAAAATTGGATAGTGACTCCTGTCCAGGGCCGTTTTTACACAAAACTTCTACTCCAGGGCCGGATCCGGGTCCGAAAAAAAACGCACAATCCTACCAGAATCGACTCCGGCACCTGGATCCATGGCTACCTCTGCAAGCAACCAGCGGGGGCAACAGATCTGCAGTGTTGGAGTCGATTCCGGAAGGATTCTGTATTTTTCCTTCTGACCCGGATCCGGAAGTCTAAAATTTGTGAAAACCCGAACCCAAATATGGAGTTATTTTTACTTTTCGGCAATAGCAGGAGTCTGCATGGTCTCTATGCGTATCATTTCTTAAGTAAAAACATTGATGGATTTCGGTTGCATCACCGGAGACTGAACAGGAGTCGGATTCTCAAATTTGAAAAATTTTGGACCCGGACCCGGATCGGGATTCAAAAATTTTGTAACAGGAGCGATGTCGGAGTCTGAAAATGTGGCTCCGGCAACCTCTGCAAACAACCAGAGGTGACCGGAGTCACATTTTCAGACTCCAACTCTGCTCTTGACCACAAAATTTTAAGCCGGATTTGAAAAATTTTCAAATTTGAGAATCTGACTCTTGTTCAGACTCCAACTACCATCGATACAACTGAGATTCAGCAATATTTTTACTTTTAAGAAATGACATTTATGAAAACCACGCAGACTCCTGCTACTGCCGAAAATGACAAATGAATCCTGTTCCGGTTTTAAAAATTTTTTGACTCGTCATATGAATCCGGTTCCGTTTTTCAAAATTTTTTGAGTCCAGATCCACGTCCGAAAAAAAGCGTAGAATCCCGCTGGATTTGACTCCGGCAGTCCGTATCCGTGGCCACCTCTGCCAACAACCACAGGTGGCCGCCAGATGTAAGCCTGGACACCAGAGATGAGCATTGGCCTGGACCAGGACTATGCCGAATTTTGTTGAATATGGATTGGAACCGGACTGTAAATTGTTTCATAAATTTAGGATTAGGACCGGATTGGACTGCGTTAATGGGAAAGAATTGCGTGATATTTGTTATTAAAAAGCTGTTTTTGTCAATTTGATATACTTTATTTGGACTTGGACTCTTCATTTCAAAAAAGGTTGGACTGGGGTTGGACTTGGACTGCGTTTTGAAAATTCAGGACTGGATCTGGATTGCAAAATACGACAGTCCGCTCATCTCTGCTGGACACGATCTGATGTGGATATCCGGCACTCTGTAGGATATTAGCGATTTTGCTTGAAACAGGATTGGATCAGGTCAATGAATTCTGAAGTACATGGGATCAAGACACGGTCAGGATATTTGTTTGATTTCTACAACGAAATTTCCTTAAGAGTGAATCACGAACTAATTCAAGGTAGCTACCATTAATATGGCTCACAACATCAAAAGAACTGACACTGCAAAGACTTCAAAGTGATCACTATTAGCCAGTGATAGCGTGACTCGAGTCAATGACTCGACTCGAGTCACGATTTTTGGTAACTCGACTCGAATCACAGTCATTTTACAAAATCTCTGAGTTCCTGATGGATAAACCCATTTCGTTTGCACACAAAGAAATGAGCATTTTTGCTTCAGTGATCATCAAAGTTGGCGGAAATTTTCTGTTTTGCCTGTCTAGTCGCGCTATGCTACATTTTCAGAATCAAGTTTCCCCAACTAGAGGGAAACCTGAGTCTTTGCTTTCAGTGAGGGGTCACCAGAGCACAATATATTGACATCTTATCGTGGTTTAATGCAGTATTTGCATATCGTGATCATGGCAGTGGACTTTACACTGTTTAAGCCTTTTCCAGATACCAGTAAAGTGATTCAAGTTTGTCAGATTCAAATCCAAACCAAAAACTATATTGCAAAATGTAATGCAAATGCGGAAACTGAGTCTTGTTTAAATCGAAATTCCTGCCACTGTTATTAGCCTAAGCCCATGTGGCGACGTGATTACGCCACATATAACGACGAATTCGTAGCAGCAATAGAAGAACGACCTGGTAAAATGTCTAATCTCAATTGTTATTATAAGTGTTTTACTCTTCTCAAGGTTGGACACGTGCTAACACCGGTCGTGTGATGCGCTACTCTATGGTTATACATTTTCTGTGCCTATGCGAGTGAAGATACAGCTGTGGCGAGGATAACGTGCTTTGCTCCTCCCAATGTTGGTCATGTGCAAACACCGTTTCTGCAATGTGCGCTGATGTATAGCTAGGCACTTTCTGTGCTCTTGTGTCTGTGATATGGACTATGAGTCCGCAATAAAATATTATTATTATTATTGTGCTGAGGATTGTTGGTTCGACTTTTTCTTTGGTTGGCTCAGGGAGACGAAGCATTGTGCCCGAAACAAATGGCTCCCAACGTGTCGGTGGCTGCAATCCAGTGCTAACCTGCAGTCCTAAAACTGAACCGAAAGTTACAGTAATCTGCAGGCCCAAAGTTGAATCGAAAGTTGCGAAGAAGTTCAAAAGAAAATTGTCAATTCCAATCCACTTCTCTTTGAAAGCAAAAATGATAACATCCAAATCCATCAATATATTGAAAGGTTGCAAGATTTCAATCCAAGTACATGTTCATCTCTGGTCATTTTCATGTAGGCTTATTGGGCATGCGAAAACCACACTTTCAATGCAACGCCAACCGAGAAGTTGCAACAACATCCCCTCGTTTTTGCAATGAACCACATCCATTGCACCTTCTTGTTGTGAAGGTTGTATCTAGCACCACCTTCACATCCTGGTCAAACGACCACTCTGTTGTGACTCGAAAGGCCGCGCAGCAAGTGCGTAAAGCTTCACACTGTGGCACTAAGCACCAATAATGATCCCACGTCGTTCTCATCTTATTTCTTCTCGTTCGCGCCACATGGGTGTTGTTTTTCACGCACATTCCGTTTGTGGCGAATCAAACAATCACCACAATGCTAACTGAGAGGCTGCAACCCTTGCAGCAAGGTTGGGCTAAACCTTTTGAAATGACTGAGAGTGAAAGACACAAGTAAAATGCACACTAAAAAACTTAGATATAAATAACCTGCAACCAAACATGTCAAAACAACATTGGGTACCATTTTCTAACTTATCGGGCGCCATTTCATAGCTGGGCACCATTTTCTAACTTATTTGGCGCCATTTTATGGCATCTTGGATGCCATTTCATTGCAATAAATGTCGTAGAAAAAACGTGAAGTTTTGTGTGAGTCGACACTGACTCGAGCTTGCAAACCAATGACTCGAAGCGACTCGACAGTTCTTGTGACTCGACTCGATCAAGTCATGACTCTGACTCGAAAAAATTTTAGATGACTCTGACTCGAAGGGCTTGTGACTCTGACTCGACAAAAATGACGAAGACACATCACTGCTATTAGCAGCAATGAAGTGAAAAACTCTGCCAAGCTTAGCAGCAGCGTTTAATACGTCAAAACATGTGTGCAACATAGATGACTCATTAGAACTGGACTACACATATGAACAATGATGAACTGTGTTAAATTTCATGAGGTATAGGTATTCTTGTGTGTAGGACTCAATAGGTTTTTTTATTACATGGCTCTTTAAGTGAGCTCATTAGCTCACTATCCTGGTCACGTGACACAGTAATCGCCTACGTTGGTTGGACGACGCAAGGGTGAATTTAAATCACGTCTGCTCTTTTGAAATGGTACAACGTGTTGATTTGAACTTAGTTTTGCAATCCATATTGCAGTAGTAACATCAAACCGCAGTGTGACTGTGGAGTGTAATGAAATTCTGTAGGCTACGTAACATGGCCTAGGTATACTGTTTGTCGTACGCTAGACTGCTGTTTCACTGAACTTTTTGGATGTCAGTATTGTCCACAGAAAAATGCTGTTGCAATTTACATGTAAAATTAACGGCCTAGTAGCCTACGTATAGGCATACCATATTCTGGTGATTGTAAACCGGGACGCTTCGGAACAACGAGCCTTACCAGACAAATGTGGTTCATATCTTTCTTGGAGTATGTAGCTATTTTCACAAAGTATTACAACAGTTTCACCCGAAGCGATTTAAATTCTAAAAGCTTCACTTTTACACAGGGGGGCTTTGGTGGCCTTAACCCCCCCAAACAAAGCTCCAAGCTCCCCCAAATTGAAATGTGAAGCACTATAAATCAGTGGAATTTTTGTCAAAGTTTAATGTCAAGCCCCCCCCTACACAAACGCAAAGCCCCCCGCACAAACGTAAAAACCCCCTGTTGACGACTTTCTGGTGACGGTTCTGCTTTCACACCGACATCAGGTTCAAAGTAGCGAACCACAACGAACAATTTTACCCTCTTTTCCAGGGACGCTGGAACAGCGGTAGGTCAAGGGGCAGTAAAAGAGTGGGTGTGCCAAAAGCTGCAATAAATATGTTTCAAATCGATCTTGATAAACCATGAAATTACCTATGATACTTTCATAAAAAGGCACCTCCGCCCCCGTTGCCCTTCTTACGAAAGGTCAGACGGGCGATACCCCCATCATGTCTCCGCTTTCCAGCAACTCTGCTCTTTACTGTTCGGACCATCAATGGCAGCGGAAACAAAATTCGCTTTATCTAATTCTTGGCGTAGTTCAGCAGCAATTATCGGAGCAATGCATTTAACAATTACTGATTCACATTTTGTTCTTGCAATGGCAAATTTGGGTTCAAAAATTTTTGAAACCACCTTAGAGGTTGCAATCAGAACTTTTATAAGACATTCCGTAAATAGCAGCGTGATACACAAAAGTAACTTCTTTCGCTGCTAAGAGTGGAGACTCATCAGAATGAGCAGCTTTGAAGAAGTGTTTCACACGAGATGACGACGTTGCTGTCTCAACTCAAGAGTTGTTTTTTGGTTTCCAAGTGGTTGTCAGTATCTGAGCGTCCGCCATGGCTAATTCAAAAAAAAGATATTTCTAATTCAACATAGTAATTTTTAGACATGATCCAAATCAAAGCCTAAGTAAGAAACTGTCAGACAAAAAAAATTACATAGGTCTACCAGTATTTTCAGAGTGATTCAATAAAATGAGAAAATGATAAATGTTTTTGCATAGGGTTTTAGCATAAGGAAATGTGTTGCAGGCAAACCATTTCTAGCCGTTTTTACGTTCGTTCGGAACTTGTTCACTCGCTAGCCGAGAACTTTTAAACAGATGAATAAACTAAATAACGTAAATGTTAATTATTTGAAAATTCCCAAAAAGCATTGTGGGCCACAAAAAACACCCTCGTGGACCACATTTGGCCCGCGTGTTTGAGACCCCTGATCCAACACAAGGAAACAAGACAAAGCAAGATCACACATCACTCTTCAGCAAGTTGGTTAAACTAACCAATCACAGCCTGCTAATCTTCGTGTAGGGCTATGCTGGCTGATTGAATGCAAAACCGGGACGTTTTGGATGATTAACCGGGACGCCAGGACAAGGCCTTTAAAGCGGGACTGTCGAGGCTAAAACGGGACGTATGGTATGCCTACCTATGTAGGCTAATTGCTGATGGTGCTTTGCCTCCAAAAAGTACTGTAGGACACCATGTTTGCTGGAATGCAATCTAACGTTTTTCAACTGCAGAAAATTGGGTGTTATAGTAGGTACCTGCAGGATTGTGATAATCCCTTTGTGTTGTCTGACGCATGCTGAAACGTTGCAGTAGCCTGTCAAAAAAATTAGTTGAAATCCTGGCCTAACGTTTTTGCCTTTCATCATCCTAGCAAGCTGGGTTTTGTGAAAAGTAATGACTACTGTGCCTCTTAAATACTGTCGCAGAAGACTGCATCTCCGTTTGTCATTTGTAATTGGAAAACCTACAGCTCTACAACGACCAAAAGAATTAGTTTACTGGTGAAGCTGGCGCCGCTGACCTAAGTACCACAGCACAGAACACCCAAACCAGTCGTTCTGAAGCGCGTGTAAACACACAGCTTCAACGTTCTCGTTTTGGTTCAATTGCACTTAGCTCTTTTGACGTGAAAACTCCCTTCGAGCGCGCTTGCTAGCACGACCATGTAAATAGGCCTAATGATGTGCAAGAGTCATTTTTTTCGAGTCAGAGTCACAATACCGTTAAGTCAGAATCGAATCATCTAAAATTTTTTCGAATCAGACACCCGCTTTATACTGCACTGTTATCGATTGACGCGTGAGCGATTCGTCGCCCTTGGCTTACCTTCGTGAACGCACTTGCGAATTCGATATTGGGGCGTTTTTACACTGCAAGGACACAAAGATTTGCTTCGTGCGCTTGGCCTATGGTATTGCAAAAGCTAGTGAATAGGTGAAAATGAAAAGATAAAAGCTGATTTCACTGCACAAAGGTGCTTTTCGCAGGTGTTGTTGGAATCGCCGAGATGTGATTTTATTTAGTGTTGTCCAAAAAATAACAGCCAACAGAGAAAATCGTGGAGAACTGCTGGGTGATGAGGTCACAAAAACTTCGTCGCATCGTAATTACACTCTTTAAGTGACTTTCAATAGAATTTGAACAGCTTCTACAGGGCAGGAAATGGAAGTTAGTTTTTACATTGCAGAGCCACTTTGTTGATTTGATGTCAGTCACGATCATTAAACAGTCGGTTCTCTGCAGTACAATACAACAGAGTGTCAAAAAGGAGTCACAGCACTTGTAAATAGTAACCTATGTACAGTAGGTAGGTTACCGCAATTCACCAAAGTGCAACTGCAACCTATTCCACAGACTTTTATGCCACATTCTATGCTACTCCATGTGTTCCATTATGAGCTGAGGAAATCACAGCCACATAACTGGGATACAAAGTTCAAACTGTAGCCTATATTGAAGTCATCCACTTCAAATATTAGTAGCCTAATACTGGAAGTGGATGACTTTGCTACTATACATATTTTGCACAGAGGTTGAATTAATCTACTATACCACGGTGCAGTGAAAACCTATTATTTAGTATCGGGGTAATAGTCCTTTGAACAGCCCAATATCTGATGTCTTGTAACCAATCGAATAATCTTCCAGTTTGCTCAACCAATTAAATTTTGCTGATTGTTTCCCCAACTAAGTGCAGTTAGCCTACAGGCAAAACTATTAAATATATTAATCCGTCATTTTTTTGCTACAGATTAGCTTGAATAGGCTAATATGTTCCACGGTAGTGGTTTTAGCATCAAACATGTACAGAAAAGGTTGTCCAACATTTAATACAAACCACCCAACGTCTTTTCCGCTCGAATCCCTTATTATCGGATTCCCAACCTGCCTCTGCTAGTTGGATTCGCTGAATCGGGTATGGTTGAAACAATGGGCGCTCAAGCAGCTCTGTGCGACACTTACCCTCTTTACACTGCACTTTTATCGGGTTCCCTTTGGATTGGGAATCCCATAAATCACTCAAGCACGACCGTGAGTATCTCACCGAGCTGCTTGAACGCGCATGTTTTCAACCACATGCGATTCAGCGAATCCAACTAGCAGAGATAGGTTGGGAATCCGATGAAAAGGCATTCGAGCGGAAAAGACGTTGGGTGGTTTGTATCAAGTCTTGTGCAACCTTTTCTGTACTTGTTTGATGCTAAAACCATTACCGTGGAACATATTAGCCTATTAAAGCTAATATGTAGCAAAAATGACGGATTAATATATTTAAAGTTTTGCCTGTAGGCTAACTACAGCTAGTTAGGGAAACAATCAGCAAAATTGCATCGGTTGAGAAAATTGGAAGATTATTCGGTAGGTTACGAGACATCAGATATTGGGCTGAAGGACTATTAGCTCAATACTGATTTAATAGGTTTTCATTATACCGTGGTATAGTAGAGTGATTCAACCTCTGTGCAAAATATGTAGCCTAATATTGGAAGTGGATGACCTCAGTATAGGCTAGCTACACTTTGAGAACTTTGTATCCCAGTTATGTGGCTATGATTTCCTCTGTTCATAATGGAACACACTGAGTAGCATAAAATGTGGCATAAAAGTTTGTGGAATAGGTTACAGTTGCAATTTTTTGAATTGCATTAGCCTACCTAGTGCTTGTAGATTTCTACTTACAAAGTGCTGTGAATCCTCGTATTTGACACTCGTTTTTATTGTACTGCAGAGAATAGACTGGTTAATGATCGTGACTGAAATCAACAAAGTGGCTTTGCAATGTAAAAACTAACTCCCATTTCCTGCCCTGTAGAAGCTGTTCAAATTCTATTAAAGTCGCTTGAAGAGTGCAATTACGATGAGACGCGTTTTCATGACCTCATCGCCCAGCAGTTCTCCACGATTTTCTCTGCTGGCTGTTATTTTTCGAACTCCACTAAATAAAATCACATATCGGCGATTCCAACAACACCTACAAAAAGCACGTTTGTGAAGTGGAATCAGGCTTCACCTTTTCATTTTCACCTATTCCCCAGTTTTCGCAATACCATAGGCCAAACCCACGAAGCAAATCTTTGAGTCCTTGCAGTGTAAAAACGCCCAAATATCGAGTTCGCAAGTGCGTTCACGAAGGTAAGCCAAGGGCGACGAATCGCTCACGCGTCAATCCGATAGCAAGTGCAGTGAAGTGGGTAAATCACGGTCGTGCTTGACTGTTTTATGGGATTCCCAATCCAACGCGAATCCAATAATAGTGCAGTGTAAAGAGGGTAACTGTTTGAGTCACAAGAACTGTCGAGACCTGAGACGAATATATAGGCTTACAGAAAACTTAGGTTAATCTGGAATCGATTTGACTGAAGATTTTATCTGGTTTAAGCGAAGAATCGGATTGACCGAAAATGGTTCTTTCTAGCCTGACGTCTTCTAAGTACTGAGATATCGACGAAAATTTCTTAAATTGAACACATTTACGACCAGCAGCAGACTTTCGCAGAAGCAAGATGAATTTAGTGATATATTCACAATGGTACAACAGACTAGTAAATGCCATATCCTGGCAGTTATGAACAATCTCAAGTTCACAATTTTAGATTACTTGGCTACAAAGAAATCTGCGATTTTGGACTGACGTAGAGATTTCTGCCACTGATCCGCAAGCAGTGACTAAAACATGCTACCAAGTGCAGTACACTCAGCAGTGATGTAGTCAAGACCGTAACCTCCGAGTCCGAGACCTGGTTAAAATTTCGAGACGAGACTGAGACCGAGACTTCATCAAAAACTCCGAGACTCGAGACTTCAAAATTTGTGCATTTTGTCGAAATTTTTAAAAAATGACCTCATCACTTCTGACTTGAAGTTTTTTCAAATTTCTGGCATTTTTCCGACGTATTTTGGTCGGTTCTTACCTGCAAATGCAACAAACAAAAAATCGTTGAATTATAGAAATTTTAATATACCATTTCTTTGCAATATTCAAAGTTTCGAGACCTGAAACCTTCGAGACCGAGACTCGCAAAAATGGGTCTCGAGACGAGTGGGTCTCGACTCCTAGAGGATGATGAAGTCATCCAAATGTAAACAAATATGCATAAATATCTTCTGATTATGTAAACATTGCCAAAAAAACGACATCCCAAGCTTAAAGTTCTTTTTTTAGTTTAAGCTACAAGACTTTACGGGTCTTTAGAGGGCTTGAACAGCTCTCTATCATAGTCTGGCAGCGAGTTACGGCAATATATGATATGGGTGTAATGCACCTCAGCATGCGCATCAGAACCAGTGGGGTATCCAGTGACGTCGGAATGGGGGTGCATTACGGGGGAACTGTCCCCCCTGACCTTTGAAAGGGGGGAAACGGGGGGACAGGTGCTCTTACATACCAGTATCACAAGTAGTTTCACGATTTATCAAGATCAATTAGAAGCAAATTTATTGCAGTTATTCGCGCACACCTAAAATCCAGAATGGTTTTCTATAATTTCTGTTATTAGTTTTGAGGTCAACATTGTTGCTAAACATGTAAATGCGAAAAGAATGACTATTATGGCTATGGGTGTGCTTTTACACTGAACTCAAGCAAACAGTTTTGAACTCATGGTACGTCTGTAGGGTTTTCGTTTTGGTGTAGGAACCCAATGTTGAGGTTTGGGGTGTTGCCCAGCGTAGACGTTGCTTGCGAGGAATGCTGTCGTTGCATGCAGAGATGCTGGTTTCCCCAAACGCTACCAACGAGGCAGTCTAGT
>Ga0210059_1008746_pt1 | contig 15913 bp, 6 predicted proteins | sample Ectturendosymbi2_FD_188042 | JGI IMG/M metagenome (GOLD analysis project Ga0210059, IMG submission 188042) | Ecteinascidia turbinata endosymbiont from Florida, USA - Sample 2 (SPAdes) (version 2) | ecosystem: Host-associated > Tunicates > Ascidians > Unclassified | place: Key West, Florida... | reverse complement strand
TGCCAATGAGGAAAAACAATATAACAAAGGAAAATTTGTTGATTTGGCAGAAACATTTCCTGAAACAATCACATTTTGTAAGATGTCCGGCCCTCGGACTGTTGAGTAACAGCTTATGTGGCCCTCGGACTGTTGAGTGACAGCTTATGTGGCCCTCGAACAAAAAAGTTTGGAGACCCCTGAGTTAGACAAAGCTGCAATTCACTCTACATAGACCTTTTCGGCAATAGCGCTAATAGCTTGGTTCCAAAGGTTCTTTCCCTTTGAGATATGTATCGACCGTCACTTACCAACTGAAAGACTTCAGCACTGCCAAAACTAAAAACATGTGTTATACTACCAGTTCTTTGCCTGCAATATACAGCGCGGAAAGCCTACGCAGTCACGCCGCAAGGGGAAGAACACCGAACAAATCCTATTGCCATATACCGGATCGCTAAAACGCAAGTATATAGAATATCTTGCAAGCAGAAAGTCGCTTCCAAGACAATATGTTCGTAAAAACACGTCTTATTTCTCTATAGTTTGCAAAAATTATGCGTTAAGATCCTGCATCTCCACGTGGTAGGCAGTAATTGCCCGATGACAACTTTTAACAACACACGTAGCGATATACTGCAAAAGGCGGGCGCGCGAACGCTTTACAGCTGAAGTTCCTTCTGCACATATCAACTGTTTTTAGTCCGGCTCTTTCCGAGTACTCAATCATTATAGGGGGAAGATAGAGAATTCTCAGTAAGTGGCGGTTAACATGTTTCTGTTCATTCTTTACACACCACAAACAGCACTGACGCTACGTTTTCAACGAAGCGAGTTAGTGACATTTTTGCAAGAGCAGTGAGCACAGGCTTTTGATTTGACTGAGGCTAAAACTTTTATGTAAAAAAATACCTCTTAAAGCGCCAAAAAACATTCATAACCGCCATGCAAACCCATGAAGTTGACAGTGAATTCTTGTAGCACTAATGCTAATGGACTAGACAAAACAACAATGCAGCGGCAAAAAAACGCATGATTCAACAATGCATCAGCTATCTAGGTCATTCCCGGACTCACTTGTTGACAGCATTCCTTGCATTTGCAGCAAAGCACGACGGGAGCGGCTAAGATGAGAACAGGCGACGCCACGACAAGCAGCAACGAAAAAGCTGCAAAAAGTCCAATAACCTGCAAGAATTTTAAGGGATGAGAAGCGACAGCAGCATGATATTAACGCTGACTTTAGAAATAGCTGCCCAACTCAAGACTACACAATGCTTATAAGAACGCTTTTTTGCAGTGAAATTTGACGAGGCAGGCTTTAGTGCAGGAAGTGTAACAAGCACGACTTGTATATTGACTGCAATAAAAGGGATTCAGTTATTGGACGAATCGAAGGTAGCAGCCAAATGAAGGCACAAAAAAGCCAGCAAAGTCTTGTGCGCATTCAAAAGGTAATTGCGCGCTAGAGTGATCTCTGAAATGTACTTGTCTTCGACAAACCAATAATGGTCGTCATTGCCTCTTCAGTCGCACCGAGCTTCATCAGAACGTGGTAAAAATCTACGAAAATCTATGGTTCTTTCCCCAATTCAAGTACAATTGATTGTGTTACATGTGTCCTGGGCCGAGACCTTTATCAGTTTGTGCGCACCTGATAAGTTTTTCGACGGTTTTCTAACGCCGGCTTTCTATAGTCTTTGTTAACGAAGAAAGAGGTTTACGCAATGAAACTGCGTTCTTCACGTGTCAAATTTCTTACAAGCCCCAAACAACATTTCTACCATAATTTCCTGCACCAAAATCCTTGTTTCATGCCATCTTTATTCAAATGTGTTTCATCGGTGTCAGGCTAGCCGACAACCGCAATCGCACTTTGCTGTTTAACAACCTCGCTAATTCATTTTTTAAATATATGAATGCTGCTGGGTAAGTAATTACGTTACAAGTCACTTCCGGTGTGATACAACAACCTACAACTGCGTAATTCTGGATCCAATTTTGAAAAAAAAACGACTAGAAGCATTTTGCACGCTGTCCACGTTGCAGCAGATGCAGGAATGTTAAGTCTTAAACAGATCAGTGAAACAAGTAACAATAAACAGCCACTCATGATCATCATATCGACAGACAAAAACAAGTGCTGCCACTCAACATCATCTACTCAAGCATTTTAAGGAATGCATAACAGAAAACAACACTGTAGAGCTGGACGATGTGTGAAAACTCTTCTACTCCGTTCCACAGACAAGAAAAAAAATTCTTTTTGTGACACTGTGCTTCTGCAGTCGTTGTATGTGAAAAAGAAACAAAAAAATCAGAACAGACAAAATCTGTTTTCTATACTCTGTGACTCAGTTTTATCGAAGCATTACAGACATACGTGTGGCTGAGTAAGGTACCAGGAAATACAACAGTCGTAAATATTGAATTGCACACATCAATCTTTAAACTACAGTATAATTTGCCTAATTCGTCACCTCAAGCGGATTAAAAAATAGTGACGAATTATGCAAACAGGTGAAAACTCTATCATAGAAGCTGGTATACATCATAGTAACTCGTATATACAGTGCTTTTATTTGCAGTAAGATACAAGTTTATGACGTTACGGTTAATACAGCAATTAATTCCTCTACTCTATCTGGACTCCTCCATTTAATCTAGCATCTTTTAAATCTTTAACAAACTGCAGACTTCCCGCGTTCTCCCAATGGGGAGTCGAGTCGCGCTTCGCACCTCGTCTATAAATTCGATAAACAAATTGCGAGATGAAACAATTCTCAGATAAAGATCCTTAATTTTTTTGAATTTCCACACGTACTAGCTGCTTAGACATCAAAAGTGAAATTCCAAATGACGTATTAGCCGAACAAAACGCTTCTCAGGGATAGAAAGAGGTGACAAATTGAGCGAATCAGACGAACAGAAATGTACACATAAGATAGGAATTCTGCCGGGACCGACGAAAAAGTGACGAATTAAGCGATTTGACGAATTAGACGAGTTCTACTGTATAAGGTAAAGCCATACCCCGATCCTGTGCCTGTACACTTGCGCCCTGCTGTGTCCGAGCATGTTCCTGCATGGACCTTTGTCGTAATGTCTCAACATAAAATCATTCTGCAAGAAATAAAGCATACTGGTACGAAATGGTGTCAAACACAAGTTCGCATGCTTAACTTATTGAAACCACAAAAGGAAAAAACATTTTCGAGAACACAACATCGCTTAGACATCAATTCGTTAGCAGCGAGTTTTCCCAATTTGAAACGAGACAACTGGCCGATTCAAAACCAACAAATACTTTTAAATGAACACGAAGTGCAGTGCAAATTTCTGGACTCTGTTCCACTTTTGAAAAGTTAAAATTGTAAACTAATATTTTCCGAAACTAGCTTCATGCTTAATATTTCTTGCAGTGACTGATCTCTCTGCCAGAAAATAACAAATCAAGTAACAATTCCCCAAATCTGACAAGAATCCATTTTGATAACCACAAGCACATGTTTCCAATCTTCGAGTATTAAACGAATGCCGAATATGACATAACTCATGAAAAATAAGTTGACAGCATACATCCACAGAATGCATGTTCAGCTATTTAAAGAAGTATTTGCTGCAAGTCGTTTTTAAGGCGTAAAATGAAATCCTGCAAGCCAGCCTTTTTTGCGGTAGCGAATGATTTTTCACCTGCCGTCGGAACAAGCTAACAATCGAACATCAAGCAAGAATGTAAAGCATGGAGTTCCTCGGGAGTGTCATAAAACAAAGAAATCAAGAAATCTAAGCCATTTCCAATGCACACAAAGCTTTCTTAACATTTCCACATGTTCTTCAATGAATACAATACTTTGACGTCACCAGCCGTTGGACTGTTTAAATTTAAATCAACAAAAAATCAATTAAATGCATTTCACATTTCCGAAGTATTTCCTAATTCAGTTAAAACCATTGGCGAAGTCTTTTCGTGCAGCACGTTGGAAACTGGAGATGTAGGCTTTAAAATGTTGAAATGCGTCCAATGATGTGCCTATTTCCCAGCTTAAAAACTGAGCACCAACTGCAGTCTAGTGCAATTTGTCTGCGAAACAGCATAGTGAAACTGCATTCCCGCATTTTGCACAAGCAACAGCTCCTGAAGCAGATCCAGTTGTAAGTTATCTTTATGAAAACAGACAGGATTGCCTGGGTACACCAACACAGCAACAGGTGGTCACTTATTCAAATCATCATGACCCACTGCAACCCCAAACCATGTGCAATAGGTAACAATGGACACTGGAGTTTTGGCCCGAGTTAACGTCTTTTTCAAAACCTTTCCGTGAGGTGCGCTTGTTTCCCTACAAAACGTTAAAATTAACAGTAGGCGCAGGACTACATTTTCGGCTTCACCAAAAACACGGCATAGACCAGAGTTTCTCAAACCTTTCCACCTCGCGGACCCCCAAGTCATAAACTTAGTTTTTGCGGACCCACAAATACTCCAACTAAATAATGTGTTCAACAATAGACGGCCTACACATGAATGAAATATACATGTCTTTCATTCACGAAAGTGCACGTGCCAAGTTTTAGCAGAAAATTCCGTGGGCAGTGTGGGCTATTACATCATAAAAGGTAGTACTGGAATCAGACTACAGTTCTGGTGGTATTAAGCTGAATGGCCCAAATGGCGGGAAAAATTAGCGGATTTATTGATTGGATTTTTGTTTACGGACCCCTAAAACACATTCGTAGACCCCTAGGGAATTCACGGAACCCAGGTTAAGAACCCCTGGCATAGAAACTATCAAGAATTCAAAGCCAAGGAAGATCGGCAACAGTTACCTTCATTGAGTATGTAGTTACAAATATGTCACACCTGTCTGGAGCAAACAAACAAACGATCTGCCGTGTTGTTTTTTTTCGCTGAAAGATTTCAGTCATCTGTCCCGTAAATAATAGTATTAAAACTCGCCGAAACACTATTCACAATTCTACCTTTTCGGACATTATGACCAAAAAGACTTAATTTTTTTCGGTCATTTAAAAAAATTCGGTCTATGACCGAAAAAACAGCTGCCATGCTGCAACACATTTAACCTCAGTGATAACTTGTGCACTACTCTACTTACGTCTAAAAGCTTCAGGCAGTACCAACAAAAAACGTGGCTGCAATTCTTGCATATCATCTGAGCACAACCTCGGTCCTTTTCGATAAGTATGTTACAAACAGGGCATCGTTTTATAACAGCATCGCCTCCACCAGTCATTGAAATCCTGCACAAACGATATAATCAGAGAGTTTCCTTCGCGGAATTTTTAATAACCATGTACAACCAGAAACAGTATTGAATAAGACACTAACACGCAAATCTAAAATCGCATCTGCAGAGCGCAGTTTTTTCCAGCTCAAATTTAAGAGCATTCGCTTTACGAACATGTTTGACGGAAAAAAATTTTGGAAAAGTTTTTTACTTTTCTACTTTTCAATAAGAACGAGCTATGAACCTGCCATTCCATTGATCACGTGATCAAGAAGTGTGATATAAAAAGCACGCTGGAGCTTCACATTGTTTTAAAACCTGGAAAACCTATCCTAGAATAGATTTGAAATGTAATTATTCCAGAACACTGAAGTGTTCCGGAATGCCCATCCCTAGCGGCTACGTGGCAATCTTTAGGAACAAGCTCAGCATGCGAGAACAGAAACACTTGCTGCAGTTAAAACAAAACCATCTTGACTAAACAAAACCAGCGTAAGTTATCTTCAACAAAAGAGCAAGGACGCCAACGGGAACTTCTGAACACATTGCAATTTAACAAATGCAGAAAGAACAGACTTATATTTCTATGACAACTTTTTATAAGACAGCAATGGTTCGACCTGCATGGGACAGTGCACATGAGCATTCAGGGGCAATGACGATGAATGGTAGTAGATTGCAAAAATTTACTTCGAATAAATTTTTTTTGGTTTTTGAAGTAAGCCGGCTTTTGCCCTTCAAGCAACCACGCTAAAGATAATGACCAGTTGTCATTAAATACACATCTTACCCCGCCCTACTTTGGAGTTTCTGGAACCCAGAGCTGAAATTAGATGAAAAGTCGTTGCATTGGTGGTTGCTCTTCCACTGTGTAAACCAAAAGAGTTTAAAAAATAGCACTAGAATTTTTAACAATACGGTGTAACTTAATTAGTGACTTTCAGGTTTTACGTCAAAATTCCACAAGGGGACAACACGGAAAGGCAGTGAGAGTTATGTTAGCGTTGAATTAAATAATCGCGTAGATGTTAGCAGCTTTCCTAGATTACATTTTGCCAACAGCATGCAATTTTGGCAAGGGCACTGTTTGCGCAAACTTTTGTTATGCTTCGTTCTCGAGGTCCAAGTTCTGGAGTACTCAATTGGGACATCTTCAGCATCGAAAACCTTCACCATCTGGGTGATTACGTTTGATTACATTTACGTTATCACAGGGAAGTAAAGTTTCGAAAATACAATTACATGATTAGTTTCATAAAAATAATAATATAATAAGAGTAGTTAGCAACTCACCTCAGACTTGCAGATGTAGCAAAATGTGAGATGACACTGTTGGAAAAATGAAACACATAAGCAAATTCATGCTGCTACGTATTTATAATCATACTCAGAAAGACAATAGCTACCCATCAAAACAACGTCAGGCTGTAAGAGGTAGAGCAACATATAGCAACTTACATATTTACTGACGCAAAAACAAATGTCTGAAAACAAGCAGACATTCTTCAAGCAAACACTCTTCAATTGTTATCATGAATCTCCATGAACTTCCTTACATAAAGTGAACCCATACAACAGTTGACTATTAGACTCAAAGCTAGAAATTAAACAGTGAACCGTGTGGTGCAAACAAGTGTTACGACTACCAAAGAGAAACGAAGACTGACTGCAAAGTACAGAAGCCTACATACTAACCATTCTGCCAAAGAGGGAAACTGCCACAAGTGAATGAAAGATTTTACAGAAGATAATCTTCTCTACAAAAATCTGCAAATGCCTTAACATAGGAAAGGAGGATTCAAAATGTTCTATGAGGAACATGCAGTACTTGTCAAAATCTTCAAACCCATGAAAAGCAAGATACTGGCTCTTTGATATGTATTTTGTCCAATGATACTCATTCACTAGAGATTTTGACGTGGTCGGCAACTTTTTTCTAATGACATGATAATAAACCAATCAGATTCACCTTTGCAATTTGTAGGTTCCGCCATGCAGCATAGCTTAAATTGCATGTATGTCCCGTTAATGATTAATGCGCAGAGCTACTTTGAAAAATAAATGCCGTGCATAGCGACTTATTAAAAAATGTACACAAAACACGGCAAGCAATTGAAACTGAACAATACCGATACAAAGTGTTTTGTCATTCCTTTGCACCATTCAAACACTTGCAAAATTTTCACCTTTTCCCTTTCTTGAAAGGTTTGAAAATTTTTTGTAATTTCAGCAACTGGTAAGGATGAAAAACAACAAAAAAATTCGCATACAAAATAACGAATACGTGACCGCAAAATGCAAGAAATTCATTCGATAAAATACACGCAACCATGAAAAGCCTGCCAAACTCAAAATCTCTTAAATTAAATTGCTAAAATCTCACAGACCTAATGCCTCAAATTCTGAAGGTAGATTTCGCAGTTGTAACATAAGCTCTTATCCGGTATTTCAAACATACGACGACAAAGATATTGATTAAAAGCAAAGAAAACACTGCAGCAAAGCGAGACGCACCCAATAGGTAAACAAATTTCACCACGTATCCACTGAAGTACAAATATTACCGATATATAAATTCTAAAATTACTAAGACCCTTGAAAAAACTCTTTGGAACAAAATCTGATGCAACAGCAAAGTTTTAACTCACTAAAAGAATAACAACGCAACACTTATAGACAAGAGATTACGGGAATTGAAAAACTGTTTTGTAATTAAGGCTAGTTCGCATTCCCAAGAATCAACATTCCTTTTTCATAGTTTTTTTAACAAAAAAAAATCTCTTACAGCCACTCCCTCGTTGCACGTCCTGTCAGACCATTTTTCCAAAACACCACGGTCGACAAGTCAAACAATCAAGGGCTTAGAGGATTCTTTCGAATAAAGAAGCAAAACTACAGAACGCAACACATTTTTTAAGTGTAAAGTAAATAAATCCACCAAGCAGCAGCATATTGCCAAATCGGCAGTTTTGTTCTACGTAAATGCATCTCGTCGTATCAAAACTTTCTGATATGTACCCACGTTTCCAAAGCAAATAATGCGACAGTGTTCATGGTATCACGTTTAGTGTACTAACCACAATGAACCACAAACGCGTCAAACATCATCCAAAACGTGTCAAACCCATTTACTGAAATTGATGGCAGGCCGCAGGCACAAAAACACTTGTCGAGCAATTGAACTTAGCGTTCTTGCCCAAGCAGCACTAATACAACCCAGTTAGAGACAGTAGACAAACTTCGAAAGATTTCGATTGAGTAAAAATACACTCAAGCCGCTGAGATATTGCGGTTCTCAAGCAACTACTTCACATGATAATATTGAAAAAACAAGTGTCGTAACTAATTTTTACCAGAAAGTGACATTCACCATTTTTATCGTTACTGATGCGAGTTTAACAAACTGCAGCATAACCGCGTAAACAACGAAAAAAAATTCACCACACCGCAGTCAAAACCGGAGGGTCGGCAGAGCTTGGAGCTGGCTTGGCAGATGCTTTATCAGCGCAATGGCCAGTCGAACTCTCATAAACGACCAAAGCTTCGTGCTTAAGGCCAAATGTGGTAACAGGAAATAAACTGCACATCAGAAGTTCGATGGATTAATTACATAACAATGTTCACAATGCTTTGTTACCTATTTCCATTCTGGGTAATTTCATCTGTCAAGAAGGCAAGTGTGCTTGTGAGAATGCACATAGAGATTTTTGTGTCTAAATTCCGGAATGTGATACCACATACAAATTACGCCAAAACTCGGCCAAGTTTTCAAAAATACTCAAAACAAGCCAAAGAAACTATTTACGGGCACACCACTTCTGAAAACGACCAAATTTTCACAATTCAATGGGCGCAAAAAGGCCAAATTCCCAACCCTGGCTTGGAGTCCTTTGAAAGGACTGATGCTGACGTTGAATTGGTACTGGGCATGGATAGGTGAGAAAATCTGGTGTAAGAGTTCAGTGCCAGTGTTCCGTTTAGACTGTGCAACATCGCGTTACTGACAGGCCTTTTCTGTGCATGTTTAATGATGTAGCTTGTTAACATAAGATCGTTGCGAATGGGTACAAATGGGAGAGGATTAGCGCGTGAGAAACTAACAAATATTTTGAATCTCCGCTTTGATGCATCAGTTTGCTAGTGTCCATACTCCCTACTGTAAACAGGCATTTTATTACCAACTACATACGACAGAGTAAGCTTCACAAGGTAACTAGATTAGTAATGTACTGAAATTTCGGTGCAGACGAAAGGAGACGACAATAATTCTTGTCAAGCGCATTTGGTGAATACAGATGCGCACACATGTCACAATATGCGTGAAGCAAATGCCTGATCCTCTCCATAAAAACCCGGTACCTGAGCTGCTCACCCCTTTACGTGCCTGTGGCAACAACTGCTATTTAGTTCAAGTTTCCAGTTTCACGCACTGACAAGAGCATTTTTTTCAGATAGGTATGCAGCACACTGCCTTAGTAATTAAAGCACATTGCTTTAGTAAACAGGAGGATATCTATCAAACTGCTACGAAGGGAGCAATGGCCAGCAGTTATGATAACGTTTCTTTGACAACCAACAACTGGTCAGTAGCTGGTAAGGGCATTATCATAAGTGGCCCTTTACCCGTATCTACAAATCATTGCGTTTGTGAGCAGAAAACATTTTTTACACAAAAGCAAGATCGATGAACAATTCGACGGAAACACAAATTCAACCGAATTTTGCCGTGAAAAAGCTAGAAGAATAACACGAATTCATACCTTTGGGCAAGAAACAGGAAACGGATCATGCGGCCATTCTTGTGCACTGGAATTTTTGCACACATGACAAACATTGGCACAAGAAACACCGGGACAAAATGTTCGATGAGGATCGACAGCAACCTCTGCAATAAATATTTATTTCAAGCTACTAAGCAGTCCAACGTATATTCGTTACATTCAAGAAAACCTACTGTTTATTTGGAGGACAGTGATGCATGTACATAGCATAATTTATTAATGTAAATAGCAACACTAACCACTAAAATATAAAAAACTGAGAAGCGGAGTGGAGGTTGAGAATCGTTTAGAATGTTTAAGAGTTTCCTATTGAAGCATTCAAGCGTAAAATATTAATTTTAAGCGCAGATCTTCTTTGCCTGATAGGACGCTTTCGCTGTTTGTCGGTAATACTGTACTATTTTTGCGTATGGGTTTTAGGAGATATGTAATCTACGCTAAGAGGTCGAAAGCAACAACTCCATAACAATTCTGATCTTCTGTATTTCTGGGATATATTGCAGTGTTATCACGTTGGGTTTTTGCTACAAAACAAGTTATACATTAAAAGTAGCACTGTCACAGTTGAAACAAACAATATGCTGGAAGTCACATTCTGTCTTGCTCAAAAGGTTTTTAGTTATTCACAGGGCTCATCGGACACAAGAAGTTCTAAAAGTAAGAACTTACTAGCACTTTTTCACATGTTTTTAATCACAAGGCCACTGTGAAATCATAAAAAGTATGACAGTTTAGTGTAGAAACACACGTACTTCTCTGTTTCCTGTGAAGCAACCGCTGTGTATTACCACAATGTCAAAAAAGGCTGTGGTTTTGCTGACAGTGCCATTATATGCAGAATGCAAACTTTCTGGTGAAGCAACACTCTGTTACGGCTAGACTTTTGCATGAATTCATTGAAAACCAAAATACAGTACCTGAAATTTATATTTAATCAAAGGAAGGGAAGTCATTTTCAAATAAAAGTTTTTTACATACAACTGGATGCTGCCAATCCATTATATGGCTAGAACAGGGTTCCCATACATTTAAAAAATCATTTTCCATACTTTTTCAATGCAGTACTAAATTTTAAAAAGTTCAATACCATTACTTCTTTTCATTTTTAGAAATTCTTAATCATGAAACTCAATTTTGCACATTGCATGAATAATGAACTACTTTGCCTTCAGTAAAATTCTGCTCAGACAAATTTCTTTTCCATTTAGAATTTCCATACTTTTTCAATATCTAAAGTACATTTTGGCCAAATTCAATACTTTTTCAAGGTCTTGAAAACCAATTTTGAAATTCAATACCTCTTCAATACTGCATGAGAACCATGCTAGAAGTGCAACGTTTAAAAAAACTAACTAAACATTCAGCAGATGGGAGTACTTCTTTTGTCCCAGTTTCACAGCTTGTGCTAAACTTGCCAAAGAAATTTGGCCAAACCGTATTGAGGCTCATAATATGTGAATGCCTGCTAGCTGAATAATATTAGCAAATATACATCACTTTTTCAAGAGCACTTCATGCACAAGAACATGCAAGTTTTTCATTCACACTGTTGTCTATTACTAATATATTTTTGTAGATAATTAGGAAACCAAATATCTGGATTACTCATTATGGAAGTTAATGGTAATGTTCTGTCTGATACAGGCTGATCATGTGGAGCAAACCAGTTAAACTAAGGTTGGGATTTCCATGGTGTTGTTTGGAACAAAATTGGAAGAAGTGCACACACATGCTTCTGCAGCCGAATTCATTTCCTATAATATTGAGGCATAAATGAGAGTGCATCAGGAGTGTTAATCATTAAGATGGTTCCTATTATATTTGCAAAATAGCCATGAGGTGCAAGGAAACATATTCTGCCACAACTTACAAAAGCTTGATAGTTTTGAGTGGTTCATACAACTTTCATAGGTTGTTTGGTCTTTTTTGCTTGTATCATATAGCTGCATTTTCTTTCTACCACATGAGCTGATATAGCCCTTTATGCTCACACAGCTCAAAGTTCAGACTTTACAATTGTGGTTTACAACTTGAATATCAGTTGCAACAGTATTAGACATTTACACTTCCTATTCCCAATTTAATAATGGAAGTGTTCACTCTTACAGAGTAGCATTTTTATTTCAGTTATACTCAGTTCTCTGAGTCAAAGCATGTCAGTTTTTATGCATCCTATTTCACACAGGTAGAAGTATATGATAAAAATAATTAGTAACTGAAGTAGGTTTACTACCTGTTGTGAAATTCAGGAGATAAGGGATTCTGTATAAGCTCCATCATTTTGCTGAATTGGGTTGGATTCTCACCAACCTGCAGCTCAGCTGCTTGCCTCACCCCTTAGCCTATTGAGAATGTCTCACTGATTTCAAATTCATGTCTGTTATTATAATATAGACAATGTATTTTATTTGCACTGCAAAATTATTTGGCAACAGTAATGTAAATAAACTAAACTATTTTTTCAATAACTTCTGCAGTAGCACTACAGGAACTGTCACTTAATATGCATTGAATAACCTACCATTCCTCAGTTTGCATTCCATACCAGATGAGACATTTCTGTGTTGCAAGTGGTAAGAACTACCTTGCCTAAGACTGAGAAGGCTCAAATGTGGCATGCGTTACTTACATGTAAGTATCAAAGAATGCAAATTGTGGAAATGCCTAACATTTAAAAAATAACTTTTCTTGACTGTATTCATTAATCATGTGATGGGCCACATCACTGTAAGTAATGAAACCACATCAAACAACATTAACACGAACCAAGCTTACCTTGCTCAAACTTTAAACGTTTGTACCTCTCATAAGTTTCAGGTTGACACAATTGTTGAACCTGAGTAGAGCATTGCTTTAACAAAAGCTGCCATCAACCATCATTACCACTTTTATCAAAGGAATACAATGTATCAAAACCAAAAAAGGAACTAGGAACAATATGGCTCTGCAAAAATCTCTGACAACATACATTAGGTAAAAATAATCATGCAATCCATGTGAGTGTGTTAAATGTTTATCACCACAACATCCTACAGACATCTGAAATAACTAGGTTTTAAACTAAAGGTGCAACCAAGATTTCATATGGAAATGTGCTTAATTGGGACCAATGTCAGCAATATATTAAAACATAAAATGAATCGTTATCACAACAGAAAGTTTCAAATGCTTCACCATGCAGAAAGAGGTAGCAACAGGCCTCACTGGCCAGCGTTCGTTTCACTGCAACAGTCCAGTTTTCATACATAGACACATATTTGAGATCCGTCAGGTGCACTTCTGGTTCACTGCATATAATTCGTTAATGTTTCAATGCTCATTAGCTTGCAGTTGGTCCTGTGCTTATGGGCTGATATCATGTCCCTCCTTTTGTTACTACAACTGTTGCATGCACATTTTGTCTTATGTATGGCATAGACCAGTGATGGCGAACCTTTTATAGACCGAGTGCCTAAACTGCAACCCTAAACTGACACATGTATTCCAAAGTGCCAACATGGACCAATGGACGTTTTGGGTTAGAAAAAACAATTTATGCATTAACATCTTTTGTTTGTAACATCTTATGCATTAACATGCATTAACGTCTTAAAGGAAATATACAATAACAGACAACTTTCAGTACTTTTAGTAAATAGAATACGTAATGCTTTCCCATTGCGTTCAATCACGCCAAATTACTCTCTTCAGGCCTCTTGAATGATCTTCTGTTATCTTTTTCTGCTACACTCATTTTTTGGTGTTCAAAACCTGGGAGTCTACAAAACCACATAATTTTAAAAAATGAAGCACTCAGTATAAAGCTATCCCTACGCAAAAATAGCTTACACTAAAAAATCTGTATTCACTAGCGATTCTCAAAAATTTGCCACATCTCCTCTAAAAGGCATCTGGGCTAGATGCCATCACTGCATCCTGTGGCGAGGAGTTCAACAGGTTAATTACATGCTGAAAGATAGCACTCACTGTGTACACGCTGGACAGTCTGCAGCAAACTGGAGACTGCATTTGCTATCACCACATAAATTTGAAGGTAATTTTGTTTAATCCAGTGGCTTTCAACCTTTTTCATGCAATGATCCATTTTGCAACCCCATTTAACCTAACAACCCCCTTCCAAAAATTTCCAGTCAAGCATATGAAATGTGGTTGTGTTTGCACAATAGAAAATCACAATGACTAAACATATGTACGATATCACTACTTTGAACAAAGACTCGTTTATCATATTCATGCACATGGAAGCATCAGTAAGAGAGACCCATGCTGTATACAAATCACTCAACAGCACAACTGTTGAGTGGGGTCACTTTCCCCAGGTTGAAAACCACTGGTTTAATCTGTAGATCTAAAGCAATATATTCTTACGTGTCCACTTTTCCATTGTACTCTTCAGAAACAAAGAACTCTAATATTAGTATTTTCGCCAATGCTACTATTCATAAACTTCACCTTGTTTAATCAGTCACTGTGATGTAATAGTGCAAAAATGTTGTCCTTGCTTGCCTTGTCCACAGTTTTGGTCAGTGGTTCTTAAAACTTTTCTCTGCCATGCCTCCCTTCAATAATTTTCTTTTGTTTCAAACCTTATGACTTTAAAGGTAAGTTGTAAAAACAAGTGAAATTATTGGTAAATTTGTTGATATTTTTATGTTGCAGAGCACCTAATGACTAGGAAATTTATTGACGTCCCCCTGGGGAGGCACAGTGCACCCCCTGGTTAAGAACCACTGGTTTAGCTTGATACAGGTAGTAGGCTTTACCATAGAAAATGTTGTAAGTATAAAGCTAAACATTTGGTATGATGCTTGCCAGTGTTCCAGCTCTACTCTTTGTTTTCAGAAATAAAACAGGTCCATAATTATCTTGGGTCCAAAACCAAAATAGTTTTACCAAAAATAATATTTAACAAGCAGTAATGTTACCAAAGGGGATAATCTTTGAAGTTACATGCTGGGTAAGTGGGTGTTCCTGATTGAGCACTGGGAGTACCTAGTCCTGCAGGCATTAGTAGTGAATTTTCAGGTGGTTGTTCCGACCTTGGGAGCAACCTGGCCCCACGTCCATCTCCGGTAATGAACTCCGTACTGGAACGACAGTGTGCTGGCATGCACACAGAGGGTCTGTGAGTGCCATTTCTGGCATGTGTGCCAGAGGTTCACCATCACTGGCATAGACAGTGCTTATTTCTGTGCCCACATGTTGGTATAACTATACTTCTTTTATTAATTTGTAAAAAAGTGGAAGGTTACAATTTTGTGCTTAATGGGGATGTGACCTATGCTTCATGGAAAAAAGCAAACGGTACTAGCTAACCCACACTTGTGTTTTCATTGAACAACGGCTCTGCAAAAAGTTCTCATCATTATTTCATAAAGATATTTACTACTATGCTAATGTGTCACAGTTCTAGCTTAAATAAGTTGATATGGACTGGTCCTATCTAACATATCATGTGTCAAAGCATCTGCAAAACAATGATCTTTTACTGCTATCAACCAAATCAAAATATGAGCAAAGTAGCAGAAGTAGAATGGAGTGAATAAGCACCATTCCACATACTACATTGGAACAATTTTATCACAAATCTGATATTCCAGTAAGGTCAACCAGTTTGAGATTCCATAAAAAGGTGAAACCACCCAGAGCAGCTAAAATAAAGTCCCACTATACAGGCAAACTCAGTTTTGCATAATCGCTTTTATTGCATAATGATAATAAATACTAAAACATAACCGATCATTCGTCAACACATTGGGAGCTGGTGCATGATATACAGGGTGACCCAAAAAGATGTGTACCCATGAAAATTTCAATTGTGACTTTGATTAAAAAGCTATTTATTTCAAATTACAACCACACATTATTCAGTTTATGGAAGACCATTCACCAGAGTTTCAACTA
>Ga0210059_1008745_pt1 | contig 15914 bp, 16 predicted proteins | sample Ectturendosymbi2_FD_188042 | JGI IMG/M metagenome (GOLD analysis project Ga0210059, IMG submission 188042) | Ecteinascidia turbinata endosymbiont from Florida, USA - Sample 2 (SPAdes) (version 2) | ecosystem: Host-associated > Tunicates > Ascidians > Unclassified | place: Key West, Florida... | reverse complement strand
CAAGTTGCAAGTCCACGGGCCGATCAGAGGCGTTTCATGTGAATGGCGAGAAAAAGACTTGGAAGTCCGTCTCAAGTTGGTCAAAAATCTGAAACCGCTGCTTGAACTCCCGCAACAACTCTGCTATCTTATCTTTGTATTGATTCAAGTCAATGTTTAGTCCCGTGGTACGCATATTTTTCAGACAAAGAAAAGAAACAGCGTCATCACGGGAAAGTTGTGTCTTCCACAAGGACAACTTCAACTTAAATGCAACCTATGGTGTCGTAGTACTGAGTGACAAGTCTTTTGCAGCCTTGCAGCATTTTGTTCAATTATTCAAGTGCTGCGAAATATCCACCATAAAGGCAAGGTTTTGCATCTATTGTGAGATGAAATTCTAACGCTGGCTTGTATTTTTTTCATGAAGTTTTCAATTTCCTCACGTAAATAAAAAAAAACGCTATAGCACGGCACCTTGGCTTAGCCATCTTAGACTTTACGTAGCAAATTTCAATTAGAGTTGTACCGATAACTCCGAAGGTTTCGAAATCGACATCGCTGGAGCTCAAGGTATGTTTTTTCCCGGGGTTCTAGTGTTAAACTTTAGCAACAGTAGTTGAACTTTTGCATGTTCATATCTGTTTGAAAGATCAAACCGGTGTGAACATGCAAACGGAAATATGCAGAAAACGGGAAATTTTCACGTGAAAAAAACAGAGAAAAACAATAAAATATAAGCAAACACGTTAAGGTTACAAGTAATTGAAATCTATAGTCAGCAGTTATTGAAGTATAACTGGATAGACTTCAAGCAAACAAAGAAGTTTTTATTTCACAAAAAATCCCGCGGGCCGGATCCAACCACGCAACGGGCCGGATTTGGCCCGCGGGCCGTATGTTTGACACCCCTGGCATAGACCATCCGGGTGGAGACCAATTCGATGAAGATCGAAGTTTAGACTGTTGTGTCCTGTTTGTGGGCGAAAACGTATGGGTGAGTCGCATGAACGAGATCCACAGATACCGTTCTCAATGGTTTGAGAAATCTGTTTATAGTGGGCTGCTTTGGGATTGTTTGTGTATTTATCATTCCAAACTGCAAAACAGGATAACTTGATTAAGGCATACATGTCCGGGAGACTGACAGGAAGGGTTGACTGTTTCCGATGTATTTCTAATCGAGTGGATATAGGCGAGTTCGAGGCTGATATTTTTGCGAGTTAGTCGGTGGTTTCGTTGCCAGGTATATTACTGTGTGCAGATGTCCATTAGAATGTTATTGTGTTGCCTGAGATGATCAAGGAGTGATTGAGCAGAACTATTTTTTGACAGTTTGATGACGTTTCCAGTTTGGATGTTGGATAGCCCTTAGCGCACTGATACTATCGGTGATGATTACCGCTTTTTGGATGTGACTGGATGAAATCCAGTAAAGTGCTTGAAGCATGTCATAGAGTTCCATGCTAAAGACAGAAGAAAATTTGTTTAGTTGTGTTGAGCAGAGAATGTTTAGGGTTTCTATATATACTCCGCAGCCAGCTTTATTCGCAGTTTAGGAACCATCTGTGTAGATATAGGTGTGAAAATCATGCACGTAATTTAAATGCGATAGGAAGAAAGGAACGTAGTTTGTAGAAGGATTTTTTGAGCGAAGTTATATACGGCGAAATCTATTTGGGGATTGAGGACCAGCCAGACGGGGATGTGTGAGGTATAAATCAGGTTGGGCTTAAAAACATAATTTGGAGTAAACCTTTTTGTATACAAATTAAAAGAACAAAAAGTGGATGAATCCGGAAAGGGCTCTTGCCAACTGTCAGATATGAGTGTTTTGGTCGGGTGTTCGAGGAAGGTCAGAAGATGGGCTTTGTATTTCAAGCAGAGTAACTCATGCCTGATCTCCAAAGACATTTCTCCACAGGAGTGTTGCAGGCAGATCGTGGGTGTGCTCCTCATAGCGACGGTGAATAGACGGAGAGCTTCAAATTGAACTTTGAACAATGAAGAAAGTGACGTTTCTGAAAAGAAAAAGTATGCCTTCATTCCGTACTCAATGACTGGTCGAATAATTGATCGATAGATATTGAGGAGGGGCCGTTTTTCGGCTCCCCAGTTGGTACCTTTTAGGAGACGTAATGCGTTCATTCGTTTTAAACATTTGTCATGGACGTGTTGGTATGGAAGGTATATAAGCCGTTTCCTTGAAAAATAACAACCAAAAACTTGTACTCTTTTTTAAGAGTCAGAGTGGTGTTTTGGAAGGTTAAAGAAAGTGAGCTTGCTTTCCTTTTTTTGTAAAGAGAACTGCTGCTGATTTTGACACAGAAAGTTTAAGGCCCCATTTTGTGCACCACTTCTCGACTTTACTTGAGTCTTGTCATCTCTCGAAGAGGTGTTCAGTATGAGATCCACTCTCCCAGAACAAAAGTCATCAGCATAAAAAGTGGAGGAAGATGTGATATTGCCCGGAAGATCATTAATTACAATTGTGAAAAGTAATGGACTGAGAATGCTACCTTGGGGTGTTCCGGTATCCAGTTGTTTAGGCATCGATAGTGTGGAGCATATTCGCACTTTTCAAGATGAAAAAGAGGAGATGAATTTGAGCATTCGGCCATTTATGCCTAAATTTATTAATTTTACCAGAATAACTTCTTTGTGTACTACGTCATATGCTTTTTCAATTCGATAAAAGCGGTGAGTAGGCTGTGTTTATTGGCCAAAGACTTTTGTACAACATCATGGAGCCTCAGGATATGATCAATTGTTTTCCTGCGGTTTCTGAATCCGGACTGCTTGCAACTCAGTTTGTTATTGTATTCCAGATATCATTTTAGCCATCGAACTATGAGGTTTTTCATTAGTTTGCAGTGGTTACTGGTGTGGTGAGGGATATTGGTCTAAAACAGTGTTTTCAAATCTTTTTTGGCTAGCGCCCCCTTTTCTGACAAACAAATTTCTATCTCCCCCTACCATGCCTAGCAAACATATCAACACAATTTTTTCGTATTGTATATTTGGGATGTTTGAAAATGATTAAAACAAGAATGAGTGCAAAGATGCAATACACTATAAAACTTAATTTAGTAAATTAACTAATTTAGCAGTCGGAAACTGTTAGAGTTAATGATTTGGAAACTGTTAGAGTTCATGAAGGGCTCGATTTCGTTTGGAAACGGGCGAAACGGGCATTGCTAAGCAGCAGTTTACTCGTGACACCACCGGAGTGTCGACCAGACCTGCTTTGCCGCTACGTAGATGACCTGTTTTTACTATTTCCTAACGAAGATTCTCTCAACAGGTTTTTTACCAATATTAATTCTGTTCACAGGAATATTGTCTTTACCAAGGAGCTAGAAACTAATAATTGCCTCCACTTTCTTGATCTTTTAATTGAAAAACATCAACAGGTTTTGTTACTTCTACCTACAGGAAACCCACCCATGCAGGTCTCTACTCGAAATGGTCGAGTTTCCTTCCGTTACACAGGAAACGAAACCTTGTCAACTCTCTACTCCACCGCGCTTATGACATTGCCAGTTCCTACCAACTGGTACACAGGAAATTTATGAATATTAAGCGAATGTTGTCTCGCAACGGATACCGCGACAAATTTTTGGACCGTTGCATTCAGCAATTCTAAAGCAGAAAATACGTTGTCACGCAACAACGTGATGCACCGGCTGAACCCTCTCCTTCACCCAAATATATTTCATTACACCTACCGTATTTGGGTTCTATATCTAATAACATACGACAGGAACTCAGCAGCTTTATAAGACACAAGGCTGTAGTGAACGTGAAGCTACGTTGTTTTGAAAGTACTCGAAAGCTTCAAAGCTGGTTCTCTGTTAAAGACCGGCAAGCTTTACTAAACCGGTTTAACGTTGTGTACAAGCTTACTTGCTCATGCGGTGCCTCCTACACCGGGCAAACGCAAAGCAATTTAATAAATCGTATAGAAGAGCATCGAACGTCACTAAGCTCTTCAGTATGCAGACACTTGCAAGCCAACCCAGATCATCGGGTTGACTTTCACAACCCCGACGTCATTGGCAGTGACAACAATTGGCGATGGCTGCAGATTCTTGAATCTTTGTTGATTCAAGAACACAAACCAGAGCTGAATGCAAATATCCCGTCGATGCCTCTATGCATTTTTAACTTGTAACAGAGCTTCATGCTTCACTCGTGACGTCACGCGCCATCACCATTAGCGCGTATCCAGCTGAGTCATGTGACTACGTATGCTTCGCGCCACTACGCCACTACCGAAACAGCCTTTTGCGTTTTTCATTTTTTACAGCGCTTTTCTCCTGAATGACCAATAAAAACCTGCAGCAAGATCACTGCAGTTCTATTGCTATGCACTGATGATGATAACAGGAGTTATCGAAACGTTTGCAATATGTCATTTGTATCGTTTGCTTTGGCCGTGATATTCATTATAAGTTTACTCGTGCCAAGAAGTACAGCTGACGAAAATTCCAATCATAATCATTTAATTATAGAGGAGAACAGTTTTACTGTCCAGCTTACGTTTAGTGATGGAAACTGCAGTTCATCAATTTATCTCCTGGCATTTCACCTCTGTTTTGTTTCCAAAACGCTAAGTTTTTGTTTACAAATTACATGCATACATGTTTGTTGATCATACTGTTTTTTATGACATTTGGTCACTCAAAGTTAGTAAGACAACAGAAATGTAATTGTTAACTGGGCCTCCTACCGCCACCCAACCGCCCATTTCGGCTTCACCGCCCCCAGGGAGGAGGTACCACCCACTTTGGGAACCACTGGTCTATAAGAAGAAGGAAGATTTGAGGGTTCCTTGGGTTTGGGAATTGGAACAATAATCGAGTGGAGCCAAGATGGAGGAAGATCGGATGAAGCCCAAATGCCATTTAGGAGGGTCAAAAGAACATGAAGCGATTTATCGGTCAGGTGTTTTAAACATTTCATAGCACAAATTATCTGCTCCAGGTGCTGCGCTTTTTGTGTCTTTTATGGCCCATTTTAATTCTGTGGCCTAGTGATTAGACCGCTCGCTTCATGTCTGGTAGGTCGTTGTTCGTGTGGTTCGAATCTCAGCCGGGTCGTGCCAAGACCTTAAAAATTGGAACTTGCTTCAGTCTGGCCAAGCGCTCGGCATAATGACTGTAGCAGGGAAGTTCTCCAATGCGGATGCAATCTTCGTCGGAGTCCGGTCGTGTTGCCTACTGCCTTCCCATCGGAATAACATCGTCGAAGACCAAGTGTCTGCGGTTGAGAAATGGGCGATCTCTTCAACACCCTGAAACAAATCTCTGCCCGGGCGATCGTCAATGCCACTGGAAGGACAATTCTTGTGTTGTGGATTGTCTATACTCGCAATTGCGTTGTATAAGAACTTTCCGCAAAAATGTTCTCGTGTCTTCGTCGTTCTGATCGCCGCGAAAGCGACGGCATGGGCCATGTATTTAGTTCTGACAACGAGAAGCAAGAATTTAAATGGGAATTTTGTGGAGAGGTTGACAAATTAGTGTGCTGTGCTTCCAAGCACAAGTTCCGGAATGATGTGTTAGAACCTGGAAGGTGGGTTTTGCTGACAGAGTGGAACTGTTGAGCTAACATATTAGCCTTGTGTTGGTTGTTTTTAGCAATGATTCCGTTTTGTTGCAAGGAGGGTATATGATAACAAGATCTCTGTCCAGAAAATTTTTTGATGGTTCTCTAGAACTGTGTCAAGTGTGAGTTTGATTTTAATGAGTTGCACTGATTGTGCCAAGAAGAGCGCTTTGATTCCAAGATGATTTGTCTTGCTTTAGCTCGACACCGCTTGAAAATTATTGTGTCTACTGGAGATCTTGTGCGTTTAATGCGTGTTTCCGATTTTTACTGCCTGTTCGCATTCTTTGTTCCACCAAGGTACCGTGATTTTTGCATATGGTTTGCTTTGCCGAATGAACTCTTTGGAAGCTTCAAGGACACAAGTTTCGAAGAGTTGGTATGAATGTTCCAGGTTTGGAGAAATGGAAAGTAAAGTTCTATCACACATGTCAGCAAATTTGGGCCAGTTGGCTTTGGCAAAATTCCACTTAGGAAGGAATTCGGTTTCTTGAAGGTGTACTCCGTTAACTGTTCTGTGGATTATAGAGTGATCGCTGCCAAGGAAATTATTTGTTATCGTGGTGGAGCAATTTGAAGCAATTGCGTTGGAGACGATTGCTAAGTCAAGGAGGCTCCAGAATGTGTGTCTGGTGAGAGAAAAGTGAGTTGGACTTGAGGAGTTTAGTATGACGTAGTCGTGGTTGTCCAGCAATGAGACTAAAACTGTTCCGTTAGTAGTATTTTGTGAACTACCCCACATGTCATGGTGTGCATTAAAACCACCGCAAAGAATGAGCCTATTCGTATGGGAGAGAAATTCAAGGTTGTTGACATGCAAGAAACAGCTAGGTGGATTATACACGTTTATGATGGAATAATGTCCTATTTTTATATCCATTATTTACAAACCGTTGGCTGGTGACGGGATTATAATTTCGGAGAAATTCAATGAATTTTTGATACAAATTGCTATACCTCCCCGCTTTTCCCCGATGGGGAGGACGGTCCTTTCTTTGGATGACGTAGCTTGGAATGGTTGGTTGATATTTACTAGTGAGCTGTGTTTCCTGTAGGCAGATTGCGTCTGGTAGTTCGTCAAGAGTGTAGAGGTACTGATTAAATTCGGGTAATTTATGGAAGATGGATCTACAATTCCATTGCATTATTTTAAAGAGACATTATGATGTTACAAATTTAGGTTGTTCTGCGTCAATCGGAATTCACATTTTCCGCCAGCAGCTTCCGTGATGATTTTAAAGATATCTGCTGGTGCGTTATTATTTTTGGCGGTGATAGTTTCTTTGATGACATCTGCTAAGAAAGCAAGAAAAAGAAGTGGGTTACCTAGCATTGCGCCCGAGTCTAGTTTGTTGTTTATAACCATTTCTTCATTATCAGGATAAGCCACCCTTACGTCCCGTTTACCAGGGGGGTCTGAGGGTGACAGGACTAACGCAAGGTAAGGATGGCAGTGGAAGGAAATCAGAAGGCTGCATTACTCGCGGTGTAGTGACAGTATTAGCGGACGTGTATTGTCTGCATGCCTCAGCGTAAGTAACTTTGGAAGTAGTTTTGATGCGGAGAACTTCAGTCATTCGTTTGAATCGTGGACACTGCTTGTCAATTGCAGAATGCTCGCCCTTACAGTTTGGGCACCGTTTGAAGGAGGCGATACAAGTTTTCCAGCCGTGTTCTCTGCCGCAGTTGGAGCATCTTTCTTTTCCTTTGCAATGATTTGCAACGTGGCCATATCTATTGCATTTAATGCATCTGACCGGTTTAGGGATGTGCTGTTTAACTTTAAACAACATGTATCTTATTTTAACCTCAGCCGGTAATTCTGTTTTGGAAAAATGGACTAGTACTGCAGTGGAGTCCTGCAAAGTTTGAGTGTCTTGTGAACGGTATTTGAAACGCTTCGTGAAGGTGACATTCTGTGTTTTTAAACTTTCTTGGAGTTCCTCAGGTGTGAGGTCAAGAGGTACGTTATGTAACACACCTTTCGAACTTTGGTGGCAGCAACGTAGTCGATATGGATATGGAATTCTTGCCATCTGACCAAGAAGTCAAGGAGAGTAGCATTCTGATCTGTTGGGCAGTTCTACATTTGATCATGAGATCGCCGTTGCCAAATGGAATGCACGACACGTAGTCACCAATGGACTGTTTTAAACAATTATCAATGAAAATCGGACTGAAGGATCTAAGTGTTCTGTCCTGAGTACTTCGTATGATAACCGGCTGCAACTCCGCCGCATTACATGTCAATTTCTAAGTCATCTGAGGAATCGCTCGTCCCCTTAGCTTTTCGTTTCCTATGGGCTTTTTCATGGAAAGCTCTCTCTATAATAGTCGGACGAATCGAGGGATTCGTCCATCGGTGCAGATTGTACCACGGTGTAGTTGTACGACAGTTTAAAACCACGCTATGTATAGAAAGTATCTATATGGAACAAATATATGAAGAGGAACTTTTGCCCGCCTGTTCCTATTCAAGCCGGGAATCGAACTATCATGATTCCCAGGGAGAGAATAATTCTTTAGCCAAATTCGCAACGCCTTACCGACCGGACTAAAGAAGCGCCTCCCCAGTCCTTGCGGCTCTAGGCATTTTTTATGTTTCGACTTTCGCCCTCACGCTTTTCCCCTACTTCTTTCCACCCTTCTTTTGAGTTTGTCCCGCAGTTTCCTCACTGCCACTTTCTATTATTTCCGCTGTCTGGGTGCTTTCCGCCGGGGAATCACCCTTGGACTCAGTCGATTTTTCGGTATGTAATGGCCCTAGCGCCATTACATATACTAGAGACTAGAAACGACTTCGACAATCTCCGAACAAAAACGTTGTGCTGAACACCAATCTCTCGACAACTTTCTCAGCAACAAAACAGTTTGCTCTCTACAGTAAAATCACTACCAAACTGCCTCACACATTTCTATTTTTATTATTATTATTATTAGGGGAGGGGTTTAAATGGCGCTTTCTGACATCATGGTCTTGTAGTGCCAGGTCACTTTTAATACTTGTTTAAATGTGTTTTCTCGCTTCTTTGACGAAAGCTTTGACACTTTTCGCGGCATGTGCGTTTGAGGATTTGCGTAGTTTCAAAGTTGATTCCCAGGTCATCAATGGCCTGCTTGAACCGTTGTCGTGTCTCACGATTCTTGGAGCAAGTTGTGAGGAAATGGTCCACAGTTTCTGGGACTGCGCAGTTATCGCACAGTTATCATATGACTGCGCAGTTATCATATGATGCCTGTCTTCTTGGTGGAAACTTCCGGCAAGATAAGTCTTTGACGTTTCAAACTCGACTCATGGCGTCGGAAGAATTCTAAACTTTTTGTGGCATGGTTGGGATGCTTTGTTTCTAAATGCCGTATCAACTTCGAAGGTTTCATATACTTTGCACTGAGAGTCTTTATACCACTGCAATACGCTTCGTCCTGAATGTTGACTGCAACTTCACAAATCAACAACTTGTTTAAAACTAGAATAAATTATTTCAGCACAGATAACAACGTTGCACAAAACGCACTGTGGCTTCACTCTGTTTTTCCAACTATGGAGGTAAAACCAAATTTCAAATAGCCTACTCTGCAAAACACTTGCGTTACTTGTCCATGGCAACAACAGAAATGAAAGTAATACTATTGGAGGTAGAATATTTTTCTACCTGACTTCTGGCTGCAATTTCACAATAATAAGTTGCTAGTATCAAAGTCTACAACTGTTTTAGAACGAGAACAACCAAATACATCTCCTGACACAAGCAGTATACCCCTTGTGGTTTACTTCACCTCGGATTTCGACAATAGACTTGCAAGATTGTGGATAATAAAACTAACAGATTAAATTGTACAGCGGTGGTCTGATGACGGAAAAACGTATATGCTCTTCAGTTGCGACTTCGGATGCATACATTGCCAATCATATTTAATCATATTTTGCAACATATTGTGATATTTGAGTTGGAAACTCCGATGCTATAAATTGCACGTAGTGAATTGCGATATGCGCAACAAACAAGTTGTCCGAGAAGCAAATTCATTGCGATGACCAGATGTTGAGGTTTGAACTTAAGTGTTAAGACAAACACAACAACTTAAACATCTTGTTACATTGAAATATTTGCGCACCCTAAAAGAACTTCGTGACCTCAGGTTGAGAAATGCTGCTCTAGTAGAAATAGAAGCAAGTCTCGGTTCAAGTTAGCCTGAACACTAACATTTATAGTGATAACCTCGAGGAAATTTTAGGCTTGTTGAGTTTTCCCAAATGCTTCCGCGGGCCACTGAAACCGCTGTGGCGGGTCACATGTGGCCCGCGGACCGCTAGTTGCCCACCCCTGACGTAGGAATATTGGAGATTTGCAGTGTTTCACCAGTGAAATTGAGGTGATTCAACTCAGTCTTTGTGAACATATTGAAGGAACAGTAGTCGGAGGTACCTGGGAATCGTCCTTGCCAGCAGTCTTCGATTAGGGGCATGCAGGGATGATCACTGAATGTCAATCGGTCGGCTTTATATTTTAAGCATAGCAGCTTGTGTCTGATAAATAATGGCATTCCATTGCATGCGTGCTGCAGACACACTACTGGAGTGCTAGGCATGGCTCCAATGCACAAACGCAGTGCATCACTTTGTATTTTAATCAAGGGTTTTAACATATTGGAAGAAGAGTAAAAATAAGCTTCCATGCCGTAATCTATCACAGATCTAACTAACGACTTGTATATTGTGAGCAGTGGTCGCTTACCTGCACCCCAAGAAGTGCCTTTCAACATACGGAGGTCATTCAGGCGAGCCCGGCATTTAGCTGCTACTTTTTGTATGTGTACTGCGTAAGTGCTGTTTCTCTGGAATGTGATTACTAAGTATTTGTACTCAATTTTCATGGAAAGCTCGGCTTTGCCCTGTAGCAGTAGCAACTTAACCCATTAATGCCCGAAATTGAAAAAGTTTGAATTTTTGGGTTCTGCCGTAATATGTTATTCGAGATGTTGTCCTGATACTGATTTCAGTTTGTTTTTTGTGAAATTCATTTTTTAAAGTCATTTTCTTTGGTGGTATGATATATCATACGCTGGGCATTTAAGAGTGTGTCAGCTGTTAATATGGCTTATATGTTGAATCGTCATTTCAATGATATGCACAGGCGCAACTTCCAGCTTTAATACATTTTATTGATAAACGAAAAGCCTACCCTGTAAGGACCGCAAAGCTACTATATTGGCTTTGACTTTGTCCAGTCATAACTTGCCGACCGATAGAACTAGAGAGCTGTTTAAACCCTCTAAAGAAGCAAATCACCTCCTAGGGTCGGTTTTTGAAAAATCGGCCACTTTTGTGTTTAAACTTTTTTCGGTGCGACGTCACAACTGGGGAGGCTTGGAAATTTTTGGATGGCATAATTAGAATCTGAGAAAAAGATCAAGTGGCAATTTCAATGTTTTCCTTTAAAATATACTAAGTGAATATGCACATTTTAGAGTCCCTGAATTGCCATCTGGCATTAGTGGTTGGCAAATTATGGCCAAAAAATCAGTAATGAATTAATTATTCCCCTAGGCCATAACTGTCTGGATGAAGCCCACATTGAATTTTAGCAAATGAATTTGGTGCATTTGCTACATGCACCAAACAATCTTTGAGTATGTGTGTCTTTTTGTCCACTATACGTTATTCACTTAATTGGTTGCGATTTACGTATTTCGTAAATAATGCAGCAGCAGATTTTGCACAAGATATTTTAAAACCATTTCCATCACACCATTTGCATTCTTTTGTCAAAGATCTTTGACAAAGCTGGTTTAAGAGTGTTACATCCGATCCGCTTTCCCCGAAACAAAAGTCATCTGCATACAATGCAGAAGGAGAGGTGATTTTGTTAGGTAAATCGTTGATCATCAAGGAGAAAAGTACAGGGCTAAGGACACTTCCATGTGGGGTCCCGTTTTCCAGGAGTTTAGTCATTGACAAAGTTGATCCATCTCTAACTTGAAAAGTGCGATTTGATAGAAAAGAACTGATGAACTGAAACATGCGACTTGTAATTCCAAATTTAAGTAGTTTTAAAAGAACTACATTTTTGTTGATCATACCATAAGCTTTTTCTATATTAGTAAATACGGCCAGGACATTGTGTTTGTTTGTCACAGATTTTTGCATAATGTCATGGAGACGGAGAATATGATCTGTTGTTTTGTGTGAAAGTCAAAATATTATAATATTCTAAAAACCATTTGAGGCGACACACCATCATTTTTTCGAAAAGTTTGGAAACATTGCTGGTCAGGGAAATTGGTCGGTATGAGGAAGGCATTTGTGAAGGTTTGTTCGCTTTATGATGGAGTGCAGCCAAGCTGGTGGAATTTTTCCTATGAACCAAATTTTGTTGAATAACCGTAGCATGTTTTCTAAAGATTTTACAGACATGTGTTTAGCCATTTCATAACAGATGGTATCAGGTCCGGGTGTAGTATTTTTTGTTTCTTTGATAGCAGAGATTAGTTCTTCATATGAAAAGGCTTGGTTAAGTCGTATGTCTTTCGGTAGAGTATGTGACACTGTGACAGTGTGTGCTGCAAGTTTCGCTTTTTTGATGGTAGGGTGAGGTTAACGAAAAGCGCAGTATAGTTTGAAGAACTACTGGGGTGAGCAAACTGGTTTGCAAGGATGTTTGCCTTATGCTAGTTTTGCCAGAGATACCATTTGCTACTAACGTAGGAATGTGATGAGGAAACCGGTTTTCCGAAAAGCTTTTGATTACAGTACTTTCCAAACCTGAGAGAGATTGGAATTGGACGTAAGTCGTAAGTGAAGTGCAATATCGTTGCCAAGATGAGGTTTTGGCTCGAGAATGACTCTCCTAGCCTTAGCTCTGCATCTCTTCAAAATAATAATATCACATTTCAATCTGGTACGCTTCATTCTATTAGAAGAATGTTTTTTGTTTTTAACTGCAATATCACACTGTTTATTCCACCATGGTACAGTAATTTTATGCGACTCTTTGGATTGAGGAATGGCTTCCTGTGCGGCCTCACGAACACTGGTTTCAAACAGACAGCAGGAATACTCCAAAGAGATTGAGACTGAACTCAGTGTTTGGTCACAATAACTGCTGAATTTAAGCCAATCAGCTTTGGAAAAATTCCATTTTGGGATGACATTTTCTTGTGACGTGGTGGTCGCTTTGCAGTTGTGAGGACGATGGAATGATCACTACCCAAAAACTCGTTGGCAACAGTGCAGGCGCAAATGGAAGCACAGGAATTGGACACGAGGACAAGATCTAATAAACTCCACATATTTTGTCCAGATAGTGAGAAATGGGTGGGTGTCGTGGTATTTAGAACAACAAAATCGTGTTTGTCGATGACATCTACCACAGCCCTGCCGTTACCCTTCGTGCATTTACTGCCCCATATTCCGTGATGAACGTTGAAATCACCGCAAGGAATCACTCTTGCGAAGTTTGATCAGAAGTCGAAAGTTGTGGAAATTAAAATGTTCGAAGGAGGATTATAGACATTAAATACAGAGAAACCATGAACGGTAACACCTAGGATCTAAAGATTATTGCCGGTGGGAAGGGTCACATCGATTTCCGAAAAATCGAGTGATGGTTTTACACAAACGATTAAGCGCCACCTTTACCTCTGGAAGGAGGTCGATCTTTGCGGATTAGACAGTATTGTGGAATAGAAGGCCAGTATTTCGTCGTTAGGTGAGATTCCTGAATGCAGATTACATCTGGTAAGTTGTCCAAGGTTGTTGAATATTTTTTAAATTCAGGCCATTTCTTAAAGATGGACCGGGCATTCCATTGTAAGATTGTAAAAGCCATTGTTAACTAGTAAAAACTTTTAACTGCTCGACATCTACCGGTAAACCCATACGTCCACCAGCTGCCTCAGTGATTATTTGACACACATCGATTGTGTCATTTCTGTCTTTTGCCAGAATCGTTTGTTTAATAACCTCTGCTAGAAAGGCAAGAAAAGCTACTGGGTCGCCAAACAGTAGAGAAGTCCATTTGCTCAGCAACAACTGTCCCATCTTGCTGGAGTGGCATACTGCTATCCTGCTGGAGTGATATACTGCTCTCAAGACCAATCTGGGTATTGTTAACAAAGGATCTGGCGTTTGACTGCCGCCCTATCGATGTTGGGAAGGGAGGAAAATCCGACTTGGACTTCAGATTCGGAGCTCGAATATCTCTGGACTTAATTAACTCTTTGCATGCGTCAGCATACGACAGTTTTGATTTAGATTTAGTTTAAGTATTTCTGTTTCTCGTTGATATCTAGGACAGATTTGATCATTTGCGGAGTGATTGCCTCCACAGTTTGGACATTTCGCGGTATCAGCGTTACATTCACTATATTTATGTTCACCACCGCAGTTTGAACATCTTTCCCTGCCTCTGCAATGGCTTGCTACATGTCCGAAACGGTTACATTTGAAACACCGTAACGGCTTGGGAATGAACTGCTTCACTCTGAAAAGCAAGTAGCCAAGCTTAACCTCTGCGGGCAAGTCAGCAGTGGAAAACTGCAAAAACACTGATTTGGAATCTCTGAACTCAGAGTATTCCTTACATTTGAAACGAAAACGTTTCACAAAAGTAACCTTTTGACCAACAAGACCTTCTACGAGTTCATCCGTGGAAATTTCCAGCGGAACGTTATAGATATCTCCCTTAGCTCCAACGGGCTTAAGGGAACTGGTTTCAACTTCAACGGTCTTATCGCCGTCTGAAAGGTTCGTACAACTTAGTAGCGTTTTCACATGCTGCGCACTGGAGCAAGTTACAATTAGATTGCCATTACTCAGTGGAGCGCAAGCTTTGTATGGACCAATACATTTTTTAAGACAGTTGTCAATGAAAATCGGACTGTAAACTCTGTCAGTTTTGCTTTGCAGAACAACCAGTAGCAGTTCTACCACATTGTTCTGCTTGCTGGAAGTATGTTCTAGTCTATTATTTGAGTCTAATTGCGATTTCCGCTTTCTTAGTGACCGAAAAGACTGCGCATCCGTATAATAATCAGACACGTCGGGCGCCTCGTCCTCCATGGCCATATGCGCAAAGCACCTATTTTCCAAAGACTGAACCCGATTGATGAAAAGAATGGGTACCTCGCACTAAACTGAAGCAATAAGCAGATGGAAATGGAAACAAACAATAAGTATTTACAAGCAAACACTCAAGCTGTCGCAGACGAAAACTTTCCAGAATATTCAGAAACGCGTCCGCACCTCACACCTCTACTTACTCACTTCACGACTCCCGACAACCAAACCAACTCCTCAATGACAGTCTCGCCAAAAAAGTCCCCCACACATTTCAAGCAATTATTATGAGGGAGGGGAATGCCACTGTATGACTGCGAGGTCTTGTAGTGCCAGGGCAGGAGTAAAGAGAATCTATATGCGTATGCCTGAATCTCGCACTAAAGCTTCCACATGCTTCGCAGTAGCTGTGCTACGTAGGATTTCTGGGGTGGAAAAATTTATACCAAGATCTTCGACTGCGTGTTTCAGACGTCGTCGCGCCTCTGTGAATTTTGTACAAGCTTCAATAACGTGTTCTACAGTTTCTGGTATTTCACACTGGTCGCAGAGCCCGTCAGGATGAAGACCAATGCGTGACATATGATGATTTAATTGACAGTAACCTGTGCACAAACGAAAGATTATAGTAGAGAGGTAGTGGGTCCACAGAGAGGACCGCAGCAGGGCAGGACAGATAACTTTGTATGCATTTCCTCTCATATCGGTCTGGTATTGAATTTCCTACGCGTGGAAAGAGTGCTGGTACAGAGATGGCGGCATATCAGTAAAATTCAATCGGGTATTTACCCGTTTGTAGTGAACACATTTAGGTGGATTGGGTAATGGTTTGGCAGTGGGGAGTTTTGCCAATTGATCAGCAATTTCACTTCCTGGGATTTTTTGGTGGCCCGGAACCCAAAGGAAACGGACCTCGTATCCCGATGCTGATAGTGTGGAATAGTGGAGGACAATTTTATTTGCGAAACTATGCTTTTCCCAGTTCCAATTAGTGATCGATTGTAAGGAACTGAGACTGTCTGTGACAACAACTACCTTAAAAATTTTTAATGAGTATGCCAGGTACAATGTGTGAAGAATGGCGAAGAGTTCAGAGGTGATGGAGGAGGCGAATTTTGTTTATTGTAATAGAATATCGTAGGTTCCTATCCGCTATGTATATACCGCAACCGGCTCGTTTAGAGGTTTTTGATCCGTCTGTATAGATTTTAACAAACTGATCATATATATTGTGCAAATGCGAAGAGAAAACCGGTTCAATGAATGC
>Ga0210059_1008744_pt1 | contig 15916 bp, 10 predicted proteins | sample Ectturendosymbi2_FD_188042 | JGI IMG/M metagenome (GOLD analysis project Ga0210059, IMG submission 188042) | Ecteinascidia turbinata endosymbiont from Florida, USA - Sample 2 (SPAdes) (version 2) | ecosystem: Host-associated > Tunicates > Ascidians > Unclassified | place: Key West, Florida... | reverse complement strand
AGCCACTAAACCTTGACTATAAGCCCTGATCCTAAACCCTAACCATAAACTCTTAAACCCCAACAAATTGTCTCTGCGTATTGTACTTGTCACATGACCACTTCTACCAATTGTGTTCAAATGAAAGCAAAATAGTCCCGGCAGAGGTTTTGGCTCATGGAGCACAATAGACACTACCTGAATGCATTTTGGGCCTTGTCATGCTTATAAACGGAAAGTTTGACATATCTTGCAAGCATGACATATCGCGTAACCTAAGTACTTTTCCGAGTCAATTGCATTAAAAAGCAAGCTGAAGTTTTGCCACACAATCCCATGACCACGAGGGGGCTTTGGTGGGCTTAGCCCCTCCGAAACAAAGCTCCAAGCCCCTCCAAATTCAAATATGAAGGACTATAAAACAGTAGTATTTGTTCAAATTTCAGAGAATGTCAAGCCCCACTGCACTAATGCAAAGCCTCACTACAGAGGGCTTTCTGGTGACGGTTCTGTTGCCACACCAAGCTTTTCATTAACCATCCCTTTGGTACACATTCATAATTTCATTTATTAATCCGCCCCTTGTTTCACTTTAACCAAACATAACTACATAGCAATGCTAGTCTATAAACCAAAACACTAAACAGCATTCAAAACAATACACTGGTTTAAAATATGTCATTTATATTGACATGACTGACTAAAAATTCAGTCCAACAAGTCAGTGTCACCAAACAACAATTTTTCATATCATGTTTAAGAAAGAAAAATGCTATCTTGCCTGGTATCATCCAACAGCCAGTCAATGCAGGCTCACATAGAATAGGTGTGAAGACTAGACTGCAAGGCCTAGTGTAGACTACAGACGACATTAAAAGAGCTAGAGTGCTCCAGCTGGTGTAGACTACAGATCACAGTAGGCCTAGATTAGCTAGCCTTAGTCCAGGTACGCAGCAAACAGCGTCCTTAAAATACATACTGAACGAGCCCTATCTTGCCACACAAGGAACAGATTCATGCTGACAACCTTTGAGTTTCCAATCAGCAGATTAAGAGAGGGAATGGGATTACACTACGGTGCAGAGATTTGAACATAGACAAACTGGAAGTCATGGCACAGAAGGCTGAAAAGATGCTTCTGAAGATAATAAATGATTGATTGTGCAATGCGAAACTTTTCCAAAAGTCTGAATCCTAAAAATATCGATAAAAGCGTTTCTGATATCCGGATCCGTATCCGGTTGCCGTTTGAAAGCAGTTTTTGGATATCCGTATCCAGTAGCAAACTCACTATCCTGCCGGATATCCAACCGGCAAACCGGATAGTGATCATCTCTGGTGAGGGTTAGGGTAGGTTAGGGACACCTGAGGGAGATAGTAGACATTCTCTGATCCCTTTACACCAGAGAAACTTGTTACCATCCTCAACCAGCTGAAGTCTAAAAAATCTCCAGGATTGGATTTTATTTTCCTGGAGTTATACTCCACGCCGGGCCAGCTCATATGATTTCATCACTTCCTGCATGCGTCAACCCAAAATCCCCAGGATCTGAAAAGAACACTAGTAGTTACGATCCCTAAGCCGGTGTCAGGCGAAATATCTGACTTCACTCCATGTACGCATTCACAGAGTGATATTCTACATATGAAATACGCGGAGAAATCCGATGATTAGTGCTCAGGACTCGGTGTTTAGGTAAGTAAGTCGGGTGAAGGTTTTCGTTAGGGTTAGAAAATGAAAAATAATTGAGATGTAAGACTAAGTCCAATATTTTTCATTGGTTATAGTGATTCCCGTACTGGAGCCTGAACATCTGACATCTAACCAAAACGTTTTAATATGCACAAGACGTATAAAAAAAATTAAGCTAATTTCTTCCTTTAATCTGAGAGGGAAAATAACTGACAAACAATAATAGGTCAGAAAATTCGCTTGACACTGGAAAAGCCATTGAGGGACCCAAAGAATTATCGCCCTATAGGCATACAGTGCCGGATTAAGGGGAGGCAATGGGGGCATTTGCCCAGAGCCCCTCGCTTGAAGAGGTCCCCCATGATCACTATTATTTGTTTCAAACTAAATACTTTTTTGAAAAATTGTCGCATACAAAACTATAGTCCGATGTTGCATTAAGTATCATTACTGATTTCTCTACAAATTTGACTTTCTGCCAGTTTTAGTAATCTGTGCTGAATATAAATATTTTCGGTGTGGCTCAAGTTAAATATTTTTGAATTTTGCTTGTAAATTTAAGCTAATAAGCGTTCTTCCTTTGGCATTAGTATGAGTGCATCACGCCTACTGCACAAATGTCGCGATAACGATACTATTTGCGTGCTTAAGCTAGTCCTGCTGTGTTTGTTGTTTAGCAGGCTTGCCAACCTGTCCTCGCCAAAAAAAGCCAGACCTTGTCCCAAAAGATAGCAGTCTTAAGACATATACATAAAACAGCAAAAAGGGACGTAACGAGGTTAGATGGCTTCCGGAGCAAGAAGGAAGTTTGACGTCCCCATGTTCGAATCTGAGATCTTTTGGAAGCAAATGTACTGCATTGAAGAAAATGCGTGTGGCATTGTTGGGACTTTTCGACGCCTCCCGCAGTGATTCGGCGCCCAGATAATTGTGTCCCCCTTGCCTCCCCGTCGTTCTGAACCTGCATGCATAACCAAACACAAAATATATAATAAAACTCGTCAGAAACATCGATGCATTTCCAATCTTTAGAAGCATTTTCTTTCGCTGTAATTGCAATGTCGCAACATTTGTTCCTTATTAAATACAGCGAAAATCGTTAGGGCAACAGTAAAATCTTTGCAATATTCTTTGCACCTTGGATGGTCCTAGACTCTCATCAGAAAAGATTTGTAATGAATATGCAGCTCGACAATGTTTTGCCGGAGCCAAACGTTTCCGATTGAAAAAAAATATTTTGTCTGGCTTTTTTTACTGAAAAAAATAACTGCGTAAAAAAGCCCGAATTTAAAATCTGGCTTCAAATAATCCAAATTGGTAACCCTGCTATTAAGTATCAATGTTCCGGTAACTTCCTGTGTCGTTTGGAGTTGGCCGCAGAACAACTGTGCGACCCTTCGTTTCTTCATAAAGGGTAACATATGGTGGAAACGCACTTTTCTATCAATAGTTATAATCGTTGTGTTCATTGACGTCCGCAGGGGAGGCTAAACGGGGGTTTGTCGCCCTGCATATTGGAATTATAAGAACCAAAAATCATTAGTAAAATTGAAGTTAGGAGCTAAGTTTCGATTGCATTCATTTAATTGCTGCAATGACAGTATATTGGCCGCTATGACACTGAACAAGAGCCAGGCTCATTGTTTTGGTGTAATGCACTGATGAGATTGCAATTCGCTCATGTCCACTCTTTTGCCTGCAAAGGCAGGTTGCGAAATTTGCTTAAGGATTGTTCTACTGTTGATCTTTATGCGTCACAATAACACGGCAATAAATATTCAAACGTTCACTTAAATTAAGGTAGCAGGCGTTTTTCCGCATGTGACCAGGGCTCCCACTCCAACTGCGGGTTTTCTCCACCCAAATCCAGATCTGCTTTTATTAGTCGACCTGGGTGTTGGGTGTCTAGTTTCAATCATGAAAAAACGCGTAAAATCTGTTTTTTTTTGTAGTGATAAATTCATCAGCAACTTCAATGTGTTCAAATAATGTAAAGATAACGTTATATTACAGTGTTTGCATGCGCACATCAGGTGAGAAAGTACGTATATCTGATGAAGCAGAACGTGTTCAATCGGTTTCATATCCTCATATAAGATCATTGTCGGGGTGATATATGTTATTGTCTCTAATGCCAATTGCAGCAAATGGTGAAGCAAAGATTAGGGCTGATTGTTTAAATTTCCATATTTCCCTATGCATATGAATCATAAAACAAGTTTCACTTAGAGGAAAAAGGCATTGGGATTATATTTTTGTGGGAATTTAGATCCCGCAATTCAAAATTGCACAAAATTTCCTATAGTTTAATAACAAATGTACTCCTACAATTAGTATGGGATATCACAAACGGAGTGTGTTACCAGCGTTATGAAAAATGACTTGAACAACAAAAAGGTCGTCCTAATGTTAATGTTTGCGGTGCAGAAGAAAATTTGGAAGGGAGCTATCAGTGTTGGAGTAACCTTTTCAAAGTGGAAGGGACCAAGTGCACGTCAAAAAACTATGGAAAAAAATTTTGATTAAACGATTTACTGTAACAATGGACTCAATACTAATTGTGTTGCTTATTTAAGCAACGTGTTGCTTATACCTATTTAAGCAAAATTCGAAATGTAAAAGTGAGGGATTCAAGTCCTCCAGAAAAAAGTTGGAGGACCTAGGCCCACGGGGCCCCCCAGATTCAGCCACCCCTGGGAACTATAATTAAATCAGTATTCGATTATTTTTTTTCTATTCAAATAAGCACACTCGTATGTTTTTTTCGTAACACAAACATTCTGGCAGAGATGAGCACGGATGAAGACTGGTTCGGACTAGATCAGGACTGAAGCCAATTTTGCCCGGATCAGGAGTGGATCGGACTGCAATTTTTTTGAAAATTGGCCGATCAGGACTGCATCGGACTGAGAAAATTTTTGTTGTTTTAATGTGATTATTCTGAAAATATCAAAAATTTTAGTTGTGATCCGATTCCACAGGTTTGTAGTGTATATTTTGCCATCAAATGCAAAAACTCTGCTGGACTATTTTGCAATTCGAAGTGTATCCACCTTTGTTCACATATAACGTTGAGTTCTAGTACTACAGTAGTAGCAACGTGAACATAGTTGAGTGGTTAGTGTCTACGCCTGCTGTGCCATTGTTCCTTGGTTTTGCTCTCACTATTTGCTTTGGCTTAGCTTTACACTTTTGATAGGAGTGCTTTCAATGTACTTTTTCAAAACGTTTAGGGTTTAGGTTTTGGGTTTATGTTTAGGGTGTATGTTTAAGTTTCGGTTGAAGGTTTACCATTAGGGTTTAGGTTTACGGATTAGGTTTTGGGTTTCGGTTCAACTTTTAGGTTTCGGTTTTGGGTTTATGTTTTGGCTTTCGGTTTGGGTATAGGTTTTAGGTTTATAGGTTATGTAACAAGGACCTCACGCTAATCCAAGTATATCGCCCATTTGTCACTTGACCAATCCAAGCAACTGGATTCTCCTAATGGAAAATAACTCCAGCAGTGCTTTTCCTTCTGATGCCTAATAGATACTTTCTTGTTAATTTTTTGAAAATGCTAAAAGGCTGTGTCTAATTTGCCTCATGGTGCAAAAGCACTACTGGACCTATTTTGCCTTCAACTAATCGTATTTGGCTAAAAGCAAAATAGCCTCAGTAGTTCTTTTGCCTCATGAGGCAAAATAAAAATACATGATTTTACATTGGCGGATTAGGACTGGATCGGAATGATAATTTTAAAAATTTTGCAGATCAGGACTGGATCGGATTCAATTTTTTTGGATCAGGACTGGACTCGTACTGAAAAACTTCTCAGTCTTTTTCTCATTTCTCAGGCAAAACAGACAGAGCTTTTTTGCATTTCCATAATTTAACAAGGAAGTATCTATTTGGCATCAGAGGGAAAAGCACTGCTGAGTTATTTTGCCATTAGGAGAAACCGATTGCTTGGATTTGTCACGTGACAAAGGCGATACACTTGGATTAGCGTAATGTCCTTGTTACATGACCTAAATCCCTAAACCTAAAACGATACCCAAGACCTAAACCCAAAAGCTAAACCCAAAACTTGAACCTAATCCCAAAATTCAAACCTAAAACTTAAACCCAAAAGTTGAATCTAAAATCCAAACCCGAAACCTAATCACAAACCTACACCGTAAAGGTAAACCCTGAACTGAAACTTAAACATACAATATTTTGAAAAAGTACAATAAAAGCACTCCTATCAAAGGTGTAACCTTTACAAGCTAAGTCAAAGGAAATGGTGAGAGCAGAACCAACGAGCAATCGCACAGCAAGCATACACACTAACCACTCAACTATGTTCACGTTCCTACTAGAACTCAACGTTATATGTGAAGAAAGGTGGATACAGTTTGAATTGCAAAATAGTCCCAGCAGAGTTTTTGCATTTGATGGCCAAATATACACTACGATTTAGCAAACCTGTGAAATCGGATCACAACTAAAATTTTTGATATTTTCAGAATGATTACATTAAAACAAGTCCGATCCAGTCCTGATCCGCCAATTTAAAAAAAAATCTCATGTCCGCTCCAGTCCTGATCCGGCCAAAACTGACTTCAGTCCTGATCCAGTCCGATCCAGTCTTGATCCGTGTTCATCTTTGTTGGTAACCACTAGGTTCAGACAAGCATTTGATATGCTTCAACAATATCAACGTTACGCTTCAGTATTCCAGGCGATGCGCTTGAATGGTGCAGGAAACTCTTAGTGTAAAAGGGTTCCTGTGTTGGAACTCTGGACTGTAGCTGCTGCTTAAGCAAGTTTTAATAGGACAAGAAGAAATAGTTTTGAAGATTTTTTTATGTTTATGTCTGAAGTTTGGTATTAAATCCAGAAAAGATTGATGTTGCAAATCAGTGTTGCCAACTGGTGCAGTATAGCCTCTAGCTAGGCTTGTTTAGATTCCAAATTTGAAAAATCATTTAAACTGTCAAAATCTCAAACTGTAGGCCTACACCTACTGTAAACCCCAAGCCTAAACCTTTTTTTCTTAGTATGAAAATGGCCAGAAATTTAAAAAATAATAATTAGAAATTCATAGAAACATCAATTCAGTGTTGCATTCAACAAAAAGAGAGAACAAACAGAAAAAAAGACAAAAAAAGTAAATATGCCTCGCCGCCTAGGCCTACAATATTACTAAAATTGAAAACACAAATTTTGAATCAATTGCACAACATACACATCGACGTAATCGCAACAGTGAACATACATCAACGTAACACAGATGATGGTAGGCAAGCAATGGGTGAAGAGTTGAGGTATGTGCAGATGAGCAGCACAGTTGAAGCATCGAGATAATAATGCACATAGGTGACGTGAAGGAAGTGAACAACAATAAGGGATATGATGCAGAGAGTGATGCATTAAAATTAAAAACACATTTCATTATGGAAGGAAAAGCGAGTACTAGCAAGGGGGCACAAAACATTGTTTATCCTCATAGATCATCATGAGTAAACAACGGAGTTACACACTGATCATCATGGGGTGAGTACCATTGTTGCGATAGGAAAGCCCGAGCAGCACTAGCGCAAAGCTTCACACCTTGTCAGTAAGAAACAATAGAGATCACCCGACGAGATCACTCTATTGCTGCTTTTTCGCGCCATGTGTGGATAACACTAAATGGAGGGCTGGGTGAGCTGGAGAGCCGTGTTTCCAATTCAAAAACATGAATTTTCAGCGGGTTGCACATTAGTGTGGGCTGCAGCCCACCCTTTAGTGCAGCCCGCGAGCCTGCTCTGTTGTGCAACCCGCACTAATGACTAATGTGCAGCCCGCCAGCCTGCTGAAAATAAATGTTTTTGAATTGGAAACATGGACCTCCAGCCTGCCCGGCCCTTTGTTTAGTGTTATCCGCCATGTATAGGCCTATATGGGTGTTATTCTTCATGCACATCCCATTTGTGGTGAATCGCACATTCAACACAGCGCCAACTGAGAGGTTGCAACAACATTCCTCTTTTTACAACAAACCACACCGATCGCACATTCCTTTTGTGAAGGCTGCACTTGGCACGACCTTCACATCCAGGTCACAGCACCATTTTGTTATGATTGGAAAGCCTGAGTTGAGTGGCATATGTGCAAAGCTTCACACTGTCGACTTTGGCAGCAAGCAACAATAGAGCTGAGATCACCTGACAAGGTCACTCTACTATTGCTTGTTCGCTCCGTGTATATAATGGATTGGATGTTATTCTTCGTGCACATCCTGTTCATGGTGAATCGCACATTCAATGCAACGCCAACGGAGAGGTTGCAACGCCATCATCGAATGTATCTAGACCAGGGGTTCCCAAGCTGGGATACATGTATCCCCAGGAGTACATTTGCTTATCCGAAGGCGTACATTTAAGGTTAGCAATAGATGAGAAAAATATATTACATGCTCTTTATTTTCAAATATTTATACACATATTAGTGAGTGTTATTTTCAAAAATCATTATATAGTATGCTTATTGTTATATATATATATATATATATCTATGAATGATCATGACAAAATATTTTGTCTTCAGAAATTGTAGGAGTACATGTTCATCTGTCAAAATGCTGAATGAAGAGGTACATGGTAAGAGAAAGGTTGGGAACCCCTGATCTAGACTATGTCCCACCAGACACAGGTGTAACCATGAGTTTGAAAAGGCAAGTGTGTAAGCAGATTATAATTATTATGAAGATCAAGAAGTGGCTACCTATTGGTCTGCCAACGGTGATGTGGTTCAAATAAAAAGACTGAGTTTGCCACATTTAATGACACCGTCATGGTAGTGCTAATGGATGCATCTATGTCTGCTGTGTGAATGGTTTTCGGTTTGGCTCTCGCTGTGGCGCCTTTCATTTTGGTAGTAGTGGTTGCACTTTTCAATGGCACTGGTTAGTTTTTCCTTAAAACGCTGAGTTTGTCACTTATTACTAGCACTTTCGTGGTAATGTAGTAGTAGTAGTGGATGTGTTGCCATCTATGTCTGCTGTGTGAATGGTTTTCCATTTGGTTCTTGCCATGGCACCTTTCATTTTGGTAGTATTGGTTGCACTTTTCATGGCACGGGTCAGATTTTCTTTAGTTTTTTGATTTCCAAACTTACTTTGTACTTCAAATAAAGTGCTGAGTTTTGTCATAACCACTAGTAGTAGTAGTACTAATGTATCAAAATCAAATGAAAGGCGTCACAGTGAGAGCCATACTAAAAACCATTCACACAGCAGACATAGATGCATCCGTTAGCACTACCATGACGGTGATTACAAACTCAGCGTTTTATTTGAACCACATTCACAGTTTGGGTTTGGGGTTTATCGGTTAGGCTTAGGGGTTAGGTTTAGGTTTTAGGCTTAGAGTTAGGTTTGGGAGTTAGGTTTATACGTTTCTGTCAATCCTACTGTAATCTGCTACACACTTGTCGTGTGTTACTGTCACGTTACAGGCAGCAGTCAAATAAGTTTTCAAACATGAAGTTCCGCTGGTGGACCTGTACCCACTGCCATTGCAATAAGTTCAGTTGTGAATATTAATCCAATAATTGTTGGGTACTTGAAATATAAATGAAGTTTGATTATTGAGCAGAGTATTTGGTACTAGAAAAAGTAATAGCCTATTTCATTCATGGCGTCATGACTTGAGAGATTTATCCACCTATTGCACAAATATGATTGGCATGTCATTGATACCATAATAATTCAGCTTTACATGATTGTGGGCCTGGGAATTAAAATTAATTCAATGTTTAAGATCCTGGAGGTGAAAATTGCCTCATTTGCTTCCAAAGCCTTGTATTGCAGCAAGGGTGTTTCTCAGAAGGGTAAATCTGAGGTTTGTTCTAAAGTAAGTCATGACAGATGCATAATATGCAGCCATTTGATGCCTCCCTGCATTTTTAACTAATTTTTCAGCCAGTCTTTTGTTGACTCTGGTGCATTCTGGTTCTATCCTACCGCTTGTAAAGACAAGGGGATTAAAGGAAGACTTCTCAATTACTTTTGAGAATAAAAACAAATTTTCTGGGTTAATAGTTCAGTGTCCTTAAGGCCCAAACAAACATGTCTAGTGGCCTAGTGCAACTACTTATTTAGGTAGTGGTATCGGTGACATCGTTGAAACTATTGTTCTGCACAGAGTGTTTGTAAACCCAATTGCCACTACATCTATGATTGATTAATGCAATTTCTCTGTCCTGTTCCATACAGTGCATAGCCCTGTAACTGTTGCAACCTATGTTGGCGTTGCATTGAATGTGCAACTCACCATAAACAAGGTGTGTGTGAAGAACAACACCCATATACATGTGGCGTGAACAAGCAATAATAGAGTGAGCACGGCGTGTGATCTATATTGTTGCCACAGTGTAAAGCTATGCACACTTGCTACTCAGGCTTTCTGATTTCAACATGACTATCAAGTATTTTGTAATATGCAGATCACCATACAATTGTCTAGATCAGGGTTGTCAAACTCATTTTCACTGGGGGTCATATCAGCAGTGCAGTTGCCCTCAAAGGACCAGTTGCATCTGTTAAGACGGTTTAAATGTGATTTTTGCTTGCATGACCGCAAAACCTGTAAACATAGTGAATAAATTGCTGTACATTCTAACTAGAATGTGTAGGTACAACAATTTCTACAAAAAACAGCAAGTTGTCAGCATGGGTATCACTTGTTGATAATGTATCTCTTTCTGAAAAATAAACAATTAACTTATCTGTGACAGAGATCTGACTTTGTGCCTCTATAATAAAATTGGATAGCTGTGCTGTATTCGAGTTATCTGTGCTTTCATCAACAGCTGAGGAAAATGCCAGGTAACTGTATGCCTCTTCAGCCAGCTGTGTAGCCAGAGCTGTTTTTTGGTTACTATTCGGGACTTTCAAGGGTCTGAACAGGTTTTTAATGTTCCTGGTTCCAAGACTTGGGCCAAAAAACCTTAAAATTAATTTGGGAAATCCCCCAAAAGTATTGAGAAAAGCCCCTTACCAATTATCTGTTTTATGGCATAACTTTTGAACCAGAAACGCTAGAAGCTCAATCAAGGGCTCTAAAAACACGTATTCTGCCCTAGAATCCAAAATTACTGCAAACCAAAATATTGGCATGTGGGATCGGATGATGACGTCATATAATTAACGAAAAAACATGTCCCTGTCATGATCCCATTGGCCCAAAACCCCCCAACCAAATTAAAAATTTTTTTTTTTGTTCTAGACTACACAACGCAACCAGCCATTACGGGGTTTGAACAGCTCTCTAGCTCAATATGCTGCCGAGTTATGGCTGGCCAAAGTTTGCCCTGAAAGGGCAAATTATGCCTTTTCTGAAAAGTTTTGAATTAGGCCAAAAACTAGGTTTTTGACCCATAATTTTGGCTACAGATATGCTACCAAGTCAATCCAGGGCTCTATAGACATGGATTTTGACCTAGTTTTCAACAAAACTTTGAACCAAAAGAGTGGGTCAATGGGTTGGGACCTAGGGCCGGCCAAAGGTGGCCAAAATTTTCAAAACATGCCTTCTTTGTGACGTCACCTCCAGAAATCTCCCCACCGAAAACGAAAATGTTTTTTTTTTCGGTTTTGACTGCAAGTCTTGCTGAATCGGTTGATGGTTTGGATAGCTCTCTGGCTCAATCGCCTGGCGAGTTATAGGATTGCAAAGCTCTGCAAGATTTGGGGCTTTTGCGAGACTGAAAAGGTTAAACTGCAAGATCATTTTCTTCTAATCAGGTGCACAGAGCTGGCAGGGGTGAAGCAAGATCTGCATTCACCCTAGGCATCTGGAAAGAGTCACAATGTCCACTTATGATATGTTCCACGGTTTAAGCTTCTCCAGAACCACATGGACACCAAGGATCCTGCGCCAACCTCCATCGGTGTAGTGATTCCGAGAAGTGTCTGACTTGCATTCTGAGGTGGTTCAGTTTACACCATGCAGACTGGCTGAGCCAAGGTCAGGGTTTCCCACTTTGGGTGGTGGAAGGGAATGAGGTGGGACCCCTGACTTCTTCCACTCCCTGAGCCACTGGTGTTGAGTCCACTGTGCGATAGACTCATGTCCCACAAAAGACTCCATCGGTTCAATCACCAATTGTACAAATGGCTTCACGACTTAGACGAGGTCTAGTTTTCAGGTGTACTAAGTTATTGTTAAAATGTTCCGTCAGCGTGTACTTCAAGGCACGTCAAAGGGTAGCGGCGTTTCGTCAGACGGAAGCTGGGTCAATGTCTGGAAGGATTGGCGAGTATTGCGTCGGTGTTGGTTTTAGGCATCCAGTAATTGTTCGTAGAGCAGAATTTATAGCCACATCAACCTCCTTCATATTCCTGCTTCTTGACCATGCTGGGGAGCAGTATTCAGCAGTGAGGTATACAAGAGCAAGGCTGCTAGTCCTGAGCATGCTCACGGAGGCACTTTACCTTGTGCCGGCCAGCCAGTTCAACAGCATGCAGCGTGACAAAACTTCCTGCCACACAGATGTAGGATGTGGCTTGAAGGTGAGCGACCAGTCAAGCTTCACTCCAATATATGTTGGGCTTGGTTCAAATTCGATTGTTTTGCCATCCACTGAAATGTTCAGTCGTTGTCCCACGTCCATGGGCATCTGCAGAAATTATTCCAGTGGGGGAAAGTCGACATTTTGCTTATCCTTTTCAGAATGTTGATGATGCAAGGCAAAAACATGTACACAAAACGATTCACCTTTTCTACACCACATAGAAAATGCCCAATATTACGGCAACAGTTGCATAGCTGCAGTTTTCCTCCCTAAGGTTTGCTAATGTTTGTTTTAGTGAGCATGGATATTTAAAGACTGATGAGCGAAGTTCTAAATTAATTACAAACTTTGTGAATTATTAGAATAAGCAGGTTTTTTTAAGGCGTTTTAAGGACCCGGTTCAAGTCCCTAGAATTAAAAATAGTGTCCCTAGAATCAGAGAAATCGGGTCCCTACAAGTCCATACCAGGTACCTAATATTTTCCTTAAAAACAACCCTGAGAATAAGTATAAAATTTTATGAAAATACAAACACAATACACATTTAATTCAAATAGTTACCTTGTTTTCATGTTTTACAAATGTTTTTGGTAAAAAAAGTGTGCAAGATGAGATTTCACTGCACAAATGATCTGGTGGTACTGTGCAGTTGCACACTTTAGAACAGAGGTCTTAAACACATATGGTCTGCGAGGGAGTTGCGGCCCGCAATGCTTTTTGGAATTTTTAAATAATTAACGTTAAATTTATTTACTTTACTCACCGGTGTTTGAAAGTGCTCAGCCAGCGAGTGAACAAGTTCTTTTTAACCAAACCTAGCGACGGCTAGGAATTATTTGCCTATAACTCACCATACCTTTCACAATATATAGGATGTGAAAGCTGTTTCTAGTAAGGTTCAGGTACTGCCATTGATGTGTCAGCGTTATAATGCGGCCCTCGGGTTACTTCTTAAGTCCTCATTTGGCCCTCGGAGCAATTTGAGTTTGAGATCCTGCTTCAGAAGGCGCATTGGTTGCAAAAAATACGGTTTATTGGCAGCAATGCTTCTTTTCACTCATGTTTGTTTACACACTGTATAAACCAGGGGTAGGTAAACTTGTTCAGTGGAAGAGTCATCTGCACAAAAGCAAAAACACCAGCAAGCCGTATAAACATTTTGTAGTGTCTAGATTCCAGACAAATACGGTAAAGAACGTAAGTTTTATATGAAATGATGTGTAGTAATTGTCAATATTAAGTTTTTGTTTGATTTTCTAGTCCCTGAAAACCTGGACAATACATTGTTAACCCTTTCAGTCCCGGGTGCGCCACTTTTCTTGTAGAACTTTGCTATCTTATAACTTGCCAGGCAATTGAGCTAGAGAGCTGTTCAACCCTCTACAGATTCAGCAAGTCTTGTAGTTGAAATCTAAAAAAACAATTTTCGGTTTCGGTGGGGGTTTTCTGAAGGTGACGTCACAAAGAGGACATGTTTTGGAAAAGTAGGCCACCTTTGTCCGGCCATGGGCCCCAGCTCATTGACCCATTCTTTTGACTCAAAAGTTTGTTGAAAACTAGGTGAAAATCCGCGTCTATAAAGCCCTTTATTGACTTGCTAGCACATCTGTGGCCGAAATTATGGGCCAAAAACCCAGTTTTTGGCCTAATTTCTAACTTTTCAGAAAAAGCATAATTTGCCTTTTCAGGCCAAACTTTGGCTGGCCATAACTCAGCAGCAGATAGAGCTAGAGAGATGTTCAAACCCTGCAATGACCAGTGGCTTCATGTAGTTTAGAATAAAAAAAGCATGTTAAAAATTTGGATGGGGGTTTTGGGCCAATGAGCTGATGATGGGGGTCTGTTTTTTGGTTAATTATTTGACGTCATCATCTGATCCCACATGCCAATGTTGTGGCTCGCAGTATTTTTGCATTCTAGGCTAAAATATGTGTTTTTAGAGCCCTTGATCAAGTTTCTAGCGTTTCTGGTTCAAAAGTTATACCAAAAATATTCCAAATATGTCAGGAATTCCCAAGGGCCTTCAGGGGATTTCCCATATTAATATTCTACCAATTTTTCCAAACTTCGTCATTCAGACCGGATTTGAACAGCTGTCTGGCTCGATCCGCTGGCGAGTGATGGCCATTTAGAAAAGGGATGTTTTCCAGCCCAGACTGGGGTTTGTGGGTGCTGAAATTTTCACCAATTTTTGGTGTTTTGTCCATAATTTCGGCTACAGATATGTTAGAAAGTCATTCAAGGGCTCTAAACATGCGAATTTTGGCCTAGTTTCCAAAAAAAGCTTGAGCCATAATAATGGCCAATAGGTTGGGGCCCAGGGCCAGGTAAATGTAGCCAAAAATTCTCCTACTTGTGGCATCTCCCCCCGAAAACCCCCACCGAAAACGAAAAAATGTTTTTTTCGATTTTGACTACAAAACTTGCTGAATCCGTAGAGGGTTTGAAAAGCTCTCTAGCTCAATCACCTGGCGAGTTATAGGATTGCAAAGCTCTGCATGAAACGTGGTTTTCGCGGGACTGAAAGGGTTAAAGCTATGCGAATTAATTCTCCCAAGTGTTGATTTTTAGGGTTGCATGATGGTTTGGTTTTATGAACTTCATTACAGAGAAAAAAAAGTCACAGCAATATGTCGTGCTATATAGCCTACAGAAATGAGTTGTACATTGGCCTTTTAAATTCTGGGTATTTTCTGGAATCTGTTGCCAGAAATTAAGTGTAGAGTGGCATTGACTGAAGCTTTTTTTAGAGGCAGTCAGTTTCGTTTCTACAGCAGACAAGTTTGTGACAAACGGTTGACTACTTGGACAGCCATCACTGATTGCATTAACGATGACTGGATTTACAAGGTATGCAAAGTATGGTTTTCACTTTTGGAAATGGTCAAATCTGGCTTGGAGCTCCTAGTAGTCTTACAATTTATTTTCGTATTCTTCCACTTTGTGGTCCTGCAGTTGCCTCTACACAAATAGCATTAGTTCTCATTCTGACATATGGAAATTGACAGAATGCTTTTGACAATATGTGTCTTTGCAAAAATTTAATTTTCTTCTGAAAGCTTAAGAAGCTTAATTTGAGCTTCACTATCTTTGTTGTCAAATCGCGTAGACTCCCTGGTAACTAACCTTAAAAGTTCGTGTAAACACACTGATAGATGAAACAAACGTTAAATATGAAGTAACAACTCTCTATCAAATTGAGATATCCCTACCTATCTAGAAGAGCCACACAGAATATATTGGCAAGTCGCAGTTTGCCCACCATTGGTATAAACATACGCTACGTGCCATGGCTCAACTGCTATCAGCAGTCGTTGTCCCACATTACCTCCCGAGATGTCTGTGTTCAATAGTTACATGCGGGTGCAGCAAAACGGTCACTACCGTAACTTGATGTGCACCTTTGAAGATATGTTGCCATGTTATTGTGATGCAACAAAGGCTAATAGTTGAACAATTCGCTCCTGAGTTTCGTAACCTGCATTTGTAGCCAAAGGAGTGGATTAAGTGAACTGCATGTCATGACTTCATTATATCAGAACAGTGAACTGAATCTTGTGTAGCGTGAGTGTCACATCGGCAAACAAACTGTCATTGCAAGAATTAGCCCAAGTAATAGGAGGGTCAAATCATTATAATCCAACAAGGGGTGTAACCCAATGTCACAAAAATGCCTCATTTTTTTATATAAGGTGCACCCACATGTAAAATGGCCTGAAAAAA
>Ga0210059_1008743_pt1 | contig 15916 bp, 17 predicted proteins | sample Ectturendosymbi2_FD_188042 | JGI IMG/M metagenome (GOLD analysis project Ga0210059, IMG submission 188042) | Ecteinascidia turbinata endosymbiont from Florida, USA - Sample 2 (SPAdes) (version 2) | ecosystem: Host-associated > Tunicates > Ascidians > Unclassified | place: Key West, Florida... | reverse complement strand
CAATTGATATCGCGGCCACTGGAGGCGCAGTGGTGCCACTCAGAAGCATTTCTAGCCACGTGTGATTCATGCTGTTTTCATTGCTGCAGCTGTTATCACGAGCACATGAACGTTTCCACAAAAGCAAACGTTCTGCACTTTCAGTGCCAAGAAATCCAGTTTCGAGAGGAGAAGGCTTCCTGAATAAAAGTTACCAAATATTTCTGATATAAACGAGCAATTGAAAAGCTTCCATGAACGAAACGATAGCAATATTTCCAAGATACATCAAAACTACCTTGGCGTCTTGAAAAAAACGTTGAACCTTTGATGGCCTTCAAGAAACCTTGACATAAAGATGTGGGCCTGGTAGTTAAAATGTGCTGCTTCAACTTGACCAAACAATATTTTTCTTGTCTCCAGTCAATCTGAAGTCTTTCCACTTCAAACTGAAAACGTGACAATGATTTCTGATCGATGCCTAGGGGTTCCCAGGTTTTCAATTTTTTTGTGAACTCCTCGCAGTTAAATAAAAAGTGCTTTTCTGATAGACATAAAAACGTTACGTCAATGACAGAACGATGGAGTAGCTTAAGTTTGCCCTCATGTGTAGTTTCTTCGTGTTTTGGTTGTCTGTGTTTGCACACGTCACAGCCATGGGCGTCTAAAGAGCGGGGGCAGGGGGAGGCCTTGGCCACCCCTGGATTTTAAAACGATTAGCAAAAAAGGTTGTTTTTTCTATTTCGAGGGGTAAAACCAAATTTCACCACTTTTGGCCCCCTCCTGGAAAAAATATTGGGAAAATCCCCTACAGCCCCTGGAAAAAATCCTTCCGACGCCCATGTTCACAGCAATGGCCGATTTAGAGAGCTTTCCACAACAGTCAACCCTATTGCAAACGACATTGTATGGCATCGCGGCCTCACCTGAAGGTACTGCGATTGTGCGGCAAGCAAATGGTCCGTGTGATCACGGACCCTGTTGGCAGTCGTATCTTCACCATTGCAACTGGTAACAACCTGCTAGTTTCGTTCCTAGGCTATTGTATATTTGTCCTCGGAAAAGTGTGGGCATGGTCCCTATGCCACTTAGCCTGGCACTAAAATCACTGAAATTACTAGTGCAGTGTGTTGTCTCTTAGAAACCCTACGTTCAAAGACACAAGGATATTAAGTTTCTCAAATGCCACTGCAATTCACAATAGCGATAAGATATGAATTGCAATGAATAGAAAATACAGTGAAACACGTGGTAATATTGAATGCAGGCAAAATTATGTAATGGATTTACCCAGAGAGTCTGACAAAAAGATCCTATTGCAGTTGCGTTGCAGGCCACCAGGTGTACAGAAGGTTTCTTTCAGAAAAATGAGTTTCACCATAGGTTGCATCCGAGTATCCGTACAACCTGCTTTATTGTTGTTTTCCAACACACAGCCTTGTAGTCGATGGTGATTTGTGCCGTTATGCTCGCACAGTAGCGGACACAGGATAATTTGGTAGGGGGTGATGCGATGTCGATTTGCAATGAACTCAATGCTTCACAGGACCATAATGCGTAAATCGATCACTTACACATACGTACATTTACGAGGAAACAAGTCTAAGCTTGGTTCAGAAGAAGCTTGAGTGATAAAACTGGTCAAACTTTAAAACTGCACCGCTGCGGAACCAACAAGCAATGTGGCACATAACAACGATCTGACGTAGTTACTGGCGTCGGCGCAGGTACATCGAGGACTCGAGATAGACATTTCACGAAACGACATTATACTTATTCGCATTGTAGGTTACGTTTGTTACATCACAATTACCGGTGGCAGTAGTCAGCATAGTGCAGTAGCGCTGTTTAACTTGCATGCTGCAGCAATTGAGCGTACAGTCACTTGGATGCGGTTTATTTAGATCGGTGCTCTTGAAATGGGGAACCTTATTGTTTTTAATTGTCGTTTGGAATAGTCTGCAACACCCATAGTAATTTTTGCATAACATTTGTTATTGCAGGTAATTTTGGTAAAATAATAACAAGAAGCGGGTTGATTCTGTTTGTTTTGCAACCGAAATTAAGAGAACGGAAAGAAACAAACAATTCGTAATGAGTGAAAGCACGAAAAAACGAAAGCGAGAAAATACGATCATTAACAGGCGTCCGCAGAAATTCTTCCAGGGGGAAGGTCGACATTTTGTTTATCATTTTCAAATTGCTGACGATCAGTGTTCCCTCTAAGAAAATTTCGCACTGAGCAAATATTTGTTTTAGTGAGCATGAAATTTTTAGGGCTGAGTAAGTGGAGTTTTCAATGAATTACAAACTTTGTGAATTACGTATTAAATATACAATCTTATCAAAATACGAACAAAACACACATTTCATTCAAATAGCTCCTTGTTTTCGGTGTAGTTTCCATTGCTTTGGAATGTTGCAAGTACGCGAGAATGAGATTTCACTGCGCAACAGTTCTGGTGGTCCTGAGTATTTGCACACCTTAGAGGTAACATTGCTGACGATGCAATGCAAATGGATGTTCACAAAACGCTTTATCCTTTCTACACTACAAAGAAAATGCCCCATGTTACGGTAACAATCACAAAAAAGCGTTTCGTTGGCAGCAATAGCCAGGTATAATAGTATTACGACAATTTACATAGTGCGCAATCTGCAGATTTTCAACGCAGGGCATTTCTTTCCAAGTAAGCATTGCAATGATCTGTGAAGAAAGCATTGGATAGCAATGGTTTTCAACGAAAACACAGATCATGACTTTGTTTTACTTAGCAAGCAGGGACGCACCTAGCTGATATATTCAACTGAACATGTTTCTGAAAATTCCGGGGGGATTGCCCTTTTGCTCTAGCCCTGATTGCGGGATCAGCTAGCAAGACTTGCCAGTATCACTTACAACAGTTGTTCTCAAATTTTCATGAGCCGTGGCGCTTCAACAGACTCTCAACACTTGTGGCCCCCTGCTCATCAATAAAAATGCCTAGTTTTGGCGTCTGCTCTGCATCTGCACGTGGTCCCCAGAGAAAAGTTCCGTGGCCCCCAAAAGGGACGAGGGCCCCGTTTGAGAAACACTGACTTAGAAACAAAAGCTGCAAACGTCTGGGATCTCTTCCAAAACGATCAATAAAACCTTTCTGCACAAACCGGACAATTAAGTATACCTGTTTGTGGACACGACTACGGACAAACTTAATACAATTAGAACATTACGCAGGTTTTGCAAAATTGACCAGATGAATTATAAAAACTCGCCACAACAAATATAGCTATGCACTCAGTATTCACTCAGATGTCAGAACTAAACCTTAACGATTATGACATATTCCCACAAGCCTGCATAGATGTATTCTATAGCAACAAGCTAAGTAATTTGATATTGCATGAAAAGAAGCCTGGATAAGTGTAGTTTGACACTCAGGTACATTGGTCACACTCCCACTAATATTGGATTTTTTAAACTTGTTGAAGCATTGCTATAGACCCACTCCTGCTTCTTTTCACAAAGTATGAATATACGTGGTTTACCGCTATGAGCATGTCACTTTCTCGCTGCATTACCTGCCAAGACGTCTGCGTTCAACAGTCTCATGCAACAAAACGCTTTCCACCGCAATATAAAGTGAACATTTGCAGATTTGTTGCCATGATGTATTGTTACGCAATAAAGACCAACAATAGAACAATCCGCTCGCGACATTCGCAACCCACCTCTGCAGGCAAAGGAGGAGACACGAGTGAACTGCAAGCTCATCACTGCATAACACTGCAACTGTGAACCTGACTCTTGTGCAGTGTGAGTTTCATAACAGCAAAAAAACTGTCATTGCAAGAATCAAATCAAGTAATCGGAATTAAAATACCGACTTAAGGTTTTTCCAGAAATATTTGGTTCTTAATCCCAATTTCCAGGCGAGGGGAAAATGCCCGTTTTGCCTCCCATGCCCTGTGGACGCCCATGCGATCATTGACAATTTTATATCAGGTTCCATAAACAAGGCCAGCTCATCTAATGAAACGAATAAGAGTTTTTGACTAATTGTTAGCAAAGTTAAATTTTAGCATCTTTAGCGAGCAATGTGCAGTACAAAAGTATTTTGGCGATGATTATAAATGAAATCAAGTGTCATGTCAACACCTCTTTAGGTCTGGTGGGGGGATGCATCCCCTGCATCCGCCCCTGTGTCTGCCCCTGCATACGGATGTCCCTCAAGATGCCTTTGACATACTACGGGGAAAGAAGCACTTCCGGGCCATGGCGGCGATACTTTCTGCTCACAGGTATCTGCGAACCAAGTTTACAATAACAAATTTGCTTTTTCGTTACTTCATCTCTGGCAGCTTGCCTCGTTGTCTGATTGCCAGGTTTTCTTTTCCCAGATTCCTGTTTGCCGGAGCAACCTTAAGAGTTGCGGAACATTTGCAGTAGTTCGATGGGGAACTTTCTACTCGCAGCATATTTTCCAGTATACTCCAAAAAGACGGACAATAATTTATTTTGCAAGACTGACAAGTATTACCATTTCCTATTTATTTGCTTTTTGGTAGCAACTGTCATCGCATTGGAAACAACTCTGAAGGTAACATTTGAAAGATACAGTGAAGATTTAAGATTCTTTTTTCTTCTTGATGAATATAAAAATTACGGCAAATGGGACAGGAACGTTCATTACGTGAATAATTTTTCAAACTAATATCTTTAGAGTGCTCAAGCGCATCTTCTTAGAAGCGAGGGCAGAATTGTGACGGCACAATGCTTATACCGGAATACTTGAAGCTTAAAGTGACGGAAGAATGCTTGACGTAAATCGCAACCATTGAGCTTTGAAATGCATGGCTGGTGCTTTTGTAAACAAATTCACAAGCTATTATTCATGTAACGATAGCCATGCTACCCGCTATACCTACATAACGGGTTTTGCCAAGACTTACGCCTCTAAATCAAAGATGTTTTTTTCTTCAAGTTACAGTAACGTACTTTTGTACACGAAAACAGAAGTATTGAACAGCCCAATGATGAAGATGATGGCCAAAGCAAATCAAAAACATAACGTACACTTTTGGGAACCACTATTAGCATCACTGTTATGCGCATTCATGAACTCTAGGCACTTTTCCAGTTGTTGGGAAATGGACTAAAGGACGTGAAAGTAAGCTAAGACAAAACGTTTCAATGGCAATCACGGAAAAATTTTCACTGACCCCGATTTCAACTGTGTACTTCAACATTAATATATGTACTTGCCTGTATGATTCCTGATCTTGATCTCAGCTGTATAAATATTCCAATCGGTTCATTGCTTTCATGAGCACTGAGTAGATCGCATCTAGCCTGTACATGACACGCAAAAAAGAGAACGACAAATGTGAATGTGACAGCCGAACATTGTGTTTATTTGTTGCATTGCATCGTTTTGTTTACGCATTAAATTCCACTTTTGTTGCATTCATTCCTTAGTTGCTCATTTTAAGCAACGATTTGTGATCTTAACTAACTTGTTGAAATTCCATGTTGGCTGACATCCCTGCTGCATAATTAAGCACTTGCCTTTTCTTGGAACTTGGACTACATTCTGCATCCTTGGCTGTTGTCTGGAGCTTTTTGCTTAGATTGTGCTTGTCGAGCGCAAGATTTGAAAAGGGTTGTTGCACACAGGGTTGTGAGTAGGAGTCGGTGTATGAGGCGCAAGTAGCCGGAGTTTTTTTGCGTGGAATCGGATTCTTGAAAACAGTAGGAGTCCAATGGAATCATTTTTACATCGCACTCCTAAGCTGGGAATCCCTGTTCAAATGGTGCAATTTCTTTTCAAAATTTTATTGAAACAGAGAATTGTTGCTGTGTACCACGATTTCAATTGGTGGTTAGTTGCTACAAAATTCCTAACAGTCAAACTTCGTTCACATTATGCTAAGGAGTCGGAGACGGGGATAGGGAGACGAAGTCGGTGTCTGCGTTGGTGTGGGAGTCGGAAATGTTGGAAAAGCCAGAGTTGGAGACGAAGTCTGACATTTTACCTCCGACTCCGCAACTCTGGTTGCAAACTGTAGTGAAAGTCTACTATCTTTATAAACGAACGTACAGAATTTTCACGTTGGCAGGTAAAGACAAGATGGTCAGACGAGGTGAGGTTTGAACGAAAAGCAAAGGTTGCGTAATTCGTCTTCATCGTTTGAGCAGTTATCTCAAACCACTAGATCTCGGGACAGGTGCTGATCGTCTATTCGATTACCTCATACTCCAGAACCGTCAGGCCATGCACTACATAGGGAGGTCGATAGAATGGACAGTGAAGGACAACATAGCCAGCAGTTGGTTCTTCTGCGTCACACTCACATGCCGTAAAAGGGGCCATTCCGGTGCGGAGGCGATTAGTGAGCCGGACCCTGCTGTCCAAACACTCTGTATTCCATCGGAGATCCGTCCAGAGCGCAGCAATTTTGTTGCTGTCTTTAGATGAACTGATGAGTTGTTGTGCGGTGGGTGCAAACGGATATGTTGATTTGAGATGCTACGGATTCTGCCCCGTTGGACAGGTGAGCGCGGTGTGGAGCAGATGCAGGCTCTATGGAACGCTTTGATAGAAACAGTGTGGCTTCTTTGCCACGGATCTCAGCAAGTTGGATGTCTGCGAAGATAGCAAGATTGCCTGATGATGTAGGACGCAGGCATTCAGTCACAGTTCGCAAGGCGTTTTTGATGACGGGATCAATGGGGCGGATGTGAGCATCACGACACCAGGCAGGAGGGCAGTACTCTGCTTTTAAATAGACCAGGACTTAAGTGGCTGTTCGTTACGTTTTGCCCCAGCACACCTGTCCGAGTCACCAAGCCGCCTCACTAGTGCGATGTGTGATGTCAGCTCTTTGTGAAGTTACTTGAGATGCCGGCTAACCGTGAGAGCCCTGCACAACTTTACTCCGAGGTGTTTTGTCTCGGAGCAAAAGGGCAGTGTTCCGTTGTTGATGTTGGCTTCCAGCTCACGTTTGGCTCTTTGTTGGTTCTTAGAATCAACTTGCGGTGTCTAAATTAGGTACTAACTTTAAAACTTGGATAAAAAGCAACTTCAGCTGTTTACAATCCAGACACGGATGCACTGCTGGAGGCGTGTTTTTAAATGCTTTCAGGCGTAGCATCAGTTGCTTTCAACGCCTTTTGAACATTTGTTAAGACTATGCAGTTGAACACATTGTTCGTAAGTGCAAAATGTGTTTTGGTATACAGTGGATTTCCTGTGAAAAAGTAAAAACAGCTTGAAACATCAAATGTTTTCTGAATGGTGTACGTTTCGAATTTTTCAAATGTTACCTGAACAAGTCAAATCTAAGTTGTTGTCCTCACTGAAGGATGACAATATATTTCAGAGGCAGGTGAAATTACGTGACTGGGTTGTAAATGCGTTCAGAGCCCACAGGCACTTTTGCTCACTGCTCAACTGCAGAAAAATGTACTTTGTTTCGTATCAATCGCATATCAGTCTACTCGCCGGTTGTGCAACAGTTACACACATTTTGGTAATAAAGAAATGTTTATAGTGTATGGCAACGGTTATTGATGTTTGTATTACATACATGCATATTCACATTATGGATCACCCGCTCACTTCAAATGTGTGGTGTTTTTCAGAAATCTTCGTTTTTTCTCCCACAATGCAACACGCCTGTGCGAAGATGAGCGAAGCAGTAGCTGATGGTGCGTTATTTCATTGCTAGTTGTTCCGATTGTATCTTATGCGAATGCCAATTGCACCTACTCCTTGCGTTGTTATGATTAAGCATTTTTCTGTTTGTGTGTTGTTGTCCCAGTGACATGGACTCTTAGCCTGACCTGAACATTTTCATAAAAACAAATATAAACCTAAATCAACACTCGCATGTGGCTTACGATCCCAGGACAAAATGCTTCATATATTTCTGGAGTTCAGTATTTTGTCCCTTTTATCGAAAATGAGAGTAAAAAGTGCATTTGGAAGTGATCGAATAAGTCTTAATGATACTCAAATCTTCTTTGTTTTTTTATTGCAACAAAACCAAATCAATCACGGATAGGAAAATTTCAAACGTCAGTAAACAACTTTTACCTGACATTATACAGGTACGCAACACAAATTTATGTCATGAGGAAAAGGTTGGCTACCTAGATTTGGAATCGTGCGTAGTGTTATTGATACTTCGGAAGAGACTTACTTGCAATCAACTTACGAGTTTAACACCATGTACATAGGCGTAGACAGCGACGGGCCAAGGGGGCCATGGTCCCAGGGCTGTAACGAGGGGGTCAAGGGGGCACAATGTCCCCGGCGCCGAACCACTGGGGGTGCCGAAAAGTCCCAACAATGTCGCAAGTACTTTCATCAATATAGTGCATTTACTCCAAAAAGACCTTAGGTTCGAACATGGGGGTGCCAAACTTGCTTCTTGCCCCGGGCACCATCTAACCTCGATACGTACCTGCATGTCCCCCAAATTTCTTGCATACCTTGTCGTTTCGTATTTCCAGAGGCGGTTTTTGAAACAAAATACTGTTGCTCGCTTAAATCAAAGCATTTGGCCCCACAAAAATTTTGGGCTGTCTGCGCTACAAGCATGTTTCGAAAAATATTTTCAACATGAAGTTCAAGTTAATATAAATGGCAATCTACAATAACATCAAGTTACCTCCTGTGAAAATTCGCGGCAAATTTCACTTATACAGGCTTCTCTTTAACATGCTTTTTGATGAGCTTTTCAGAAATCGTTGATGCAATAGTCTCAAAGTTGACGACATTTTTGCTATGTTCCAGAACGAAGGCCAGCGCTGATGTTTGTACTGATGTTGGGGTGCCCACGATTTTAAAGGAACTGGGCAATGACAATGCAACGTGATTTGTCAAGACAGCGTTTTTTCCTTCTAACGCCCAACTGCAGATTTCAAAGATGTAAGACGTTTCATTAAACACGTTCGACGATCCATTTACACCAGAAAGAAAGATTGGAACAAGTTTAAGCAACTTTTTCAGTTTTTCATGAAAAACTGGTTTGTCGATATCAGCAAAAATATATTTCAGTTTTTCGTTCACAGCAGGCGAATAAAATCCAAACATGAACTTCACCACAGGGCGCAACCGATCTTCTTTGTACAGAGGAAACATTTGTGAAAAAGTGTTCAAATCAGCAAAATACATTAGATGGAGAGCAGCAAAAAATTCCTGCCACAACCTGTGCGTGAAGAGATAATGTTTTTCAGTTTCTAAAATTTTTTCGCCGAATTTAACACCTTTGGCAAGTTCGACTTTCATGAATGTCTCCAAAGTTTGGTCATCTTTATCAGATTTATTACATTTGAATGAAAAATGCTTCCCAGCAATTCCGCTGATTGCCAATGCGGTGATCATTTTCAACCTTTGTGGATCACCTTTAAAATAACGCGACTTAACGCACTGATAAACGACTTCAGCGCAAAGGTCAGTAACAGTAATCAGCTGCCCTTTGTCGCATTTCCTTTGCAGAATGTAAGTTGTTATTAATATGCAATACATTGGATTGTAGCAAAGCTCACGAATGTTGGGATGAGCTGCGAGATGGTTGACAACTTGTGTAAACTCTGATTCATTTGCACAAAGGTGTCTTATCAAAGTTTCCTGAGATGTTTTGTTCAAACCCAACAAACGTACAGTGAAATGCGGCCTGTACTTTGGATGGAGTTGGATCCACGCTTCTAGGCGTGAAGAAAGAAACTTTTTTGCTCGAGGAAGCAAATCACCGGCTAAGATGTTTTTCAAAATTTGGTCGGGATACGCTTTTTCTTCTATATCTACAACCGGCGAAAGTGTTTTCAGAAAAATACGATCCATTTCATCTAAACAGTCAAAGAATAAATACACAGAACCGGATTCTTTTAAACGTTTCAAAAGATATGCTCTCATTTCCTGTGAGAGAATTTCTTGGAGCGAATGCTGTTGCACAAGGAAATCAATTACAAAGATTTTTTCGCTCCAGTTGACTTGCCCGAGCTTAATGTAGAAAATAAAAGGTTTTTCTCCTCGAATAGTTTTTTTCATAGTTGAGTTCATAGTTAATGTCAGAAACTTGGACTTGCCTATGCCTGCTTCAGCAATCACTCCAACCGTATTTCCAATTCTTTCTTTATACAAGGCAATGTAGTCTTTGTCATTAGGGTTGTTGGCGACTGCTTCTCGATAGGCATTATTTTGAGCAGTTTGAAAGAGTTCAGAATAGTCATCAGGCAACAATGGATTATTCAGTTCGCAAAATTGCGAAGTGCTTATTGCGGCCTGTTTAGTGTCTTTGGAGCTGTGACAGGACATTTCCATTGGAAGAGGAACAAGGTATCTCCAGCGTACGCTGTTTTTAATATCGTTTTCCAGAAATTGTTTGATGGTGTGTTCTGAAATTGCAGAAAAGAATTTTATTGCAACTAAAAACTCTTCATGGTGATCTTCAAATGTCAAACATGTAACAACACACATGCATAGTCTCAAAATATTTCATACACTAATTTCCTGGACAGTAGCATTGTCATTTGAAAGTGCTCGTTTACATTTGATGTCCTGAGATGGGCATGGCGGCGAATTTCAAAGGGTGGTGGGAAAACAGTTCAAGAGATTTGTCCTTTGGAGAATATGGAATACCATTTAGTCATCATTATTCCCAAGTCAGCACTGACCGGGAGCAATGAAGCCTAGCGGGTTCCAATTCTGCACAAAATTGACTTTTGCAAGGCCAGACTGAGCTCTTCAGCACATAAGTATGGGCAGTGCCATAATAGCAATGAGGCCTGTGAGAACCGGGCCTCGGGGCCCCTGCAGTCAAGAGGTGCCCAACATGAAAGCTGGCATTCAATACAGTTATAGCCTACCTACACACTATGATTGTTGCCCAACCTTCAATTCAATATACAGACGATGTGCAACAGGAAAAAGCACATTACAGGGGCATGTGACACCATAGAATAACGCTATGGCATCTTATACCAGGCACAGAGGAAAAGAGTAGGGCATAACCCATGTTACGATGCATTTCGAATAGGATATCAATTGGTTTGGAGAGTTCTTGATAAAATTGTAGAAGACAGCAGTGAAAAAGCTGAAACGAAGGCCAAGGCTGCAGGCATTAGTAACATCTTCCAAACAATCACAAATGGCTTGATTGCAGAACACGGGCATTGCGTTCTACCTCGTTTTGACGCTAAAGCCAAGTTACTGCAAAGCGCAAGCAAATCCCTAAATACCGTTGTTTAAAACGCTACTGTCACTAAAAGAATTTTTACTTCATTTAAGAGGACAATTTGATAACTCTGAGGAATTGGGAAAAAAACTGGTGAAAAAGTGACTATCAAGCCGAAAGACGATGAACCAGGTGTCATAACGCAAAGATTGAGTATGATTCGGATCTGACGTCCGCCAATGAGTGTGTGCTTTCCTGTAGAGATCATTTTAGAATAAATACATTTTTCCAATCGCGGATCACTCTCAACTCATATTGGCCATAGATAAACGGACGCATACTTACAGGATGCGCAGTAATCGCTTCAGATTTCTCTTTATCCTTGGAAGAGGTACAACGAATATTGATGACATGCGTATTTCATCTGAGAAACTTGCTGTTGTTTATTCCGATGATATTGAGAAACATTCAGTTGGAAGTGAATTGCTCCAATTCTCTAATTTTGTTATGTGTTGACGCAAAACAGTGAGATGAGGCACACGAAATATTTATGCATCGCCAATTTAGGAAAGAAACCTGATGTCACTTTTTCCAAACATTGCTATCATTCCGCGTATATACCTTTGTTTGATGTGCTCACACACCAGTGGTGAAAGGTCATTTTCGAAACTGAAGTGGATAAAGAAATAACTCAGGTCATCAATGTCGTTTAAATCATTTGTCGCTGGTGAGTATTGAGAGCGAATTATTACGGAAACAAAACTGTTGACACGCTGATACACGAATCTACTTGAAAAAAGGACGCGAAGTAATATTGAAGTTTAAGTGTCTATCATGGTGGGAAAACTGAGAACATTTTTGTGTTCCTGAGTTTATAACAGTACAAACGTGTTCGTTTTCGCATTGCATATCTACCCTTTTCATCTGATGTTACAGAGTGTGTTATTTCTCGTGATGAACACGAGTATTGTGGGGTCACCAAGAGACAAATTTTTTTTATTGATAATGTGGGGCCCTCGAAATATTGGGGCCCTCAAAATATTGTGCCACAGGTCCCTAGAAGCTTCAGTTTGTGGATCCGATAAGCAGGTGAATTTTTTCTTCGCTTTGACAACCACTGCAGCATATTCTGCCCAATGTATTGGCCACGCCTTGCTTTAAGACTCTTTTGGGGTTCTGATTGCGGCATGCTGATGAATGGGGGACTCAGTGACGTTAATCAGCTCAATGGTACAGTGTCTGCCTCACAACTTGAGGGTTGGGAGTTCGATCCGTAGCCACGGAGCGAATTGCCGTAGCGCTCTTTGGGCAAGAGTGTTCACCTCTACCGCCATGGCCAGAAGCAAACTTTAGGTTTCAGTCAGCCCCAAATTGCCGTCACAAAAATAATAAGACTATCGCCCAGGCTTTCGTCAGAATTTTTTCAGAGAAATCCTCTTCCCTAGAGATTCCGCCACACACTTACCTTTGTAATAAAATAATTTATTTCCAAAATTTATCAACCAACAACAAATTCTAACAGATCAGGAAATTTACATAATATTACTAAAATGTGCAGCGGTGTTGGGCAAAGGTTTACTAAATGTAACAGCTGTCCTTTAGTTGATTACAATGTAGTTTTTGCCTTTAAAAACACAAAAATATTTTTGTTAACATCTCAGGGTTTCTTGCAAAGCTTTCCTTGGACGTTGTTGCAGTGAATCGGAAAGGAATAGCAGTCGTTCCTCTTTAATGAATGTTTGCAGAAAAACAAAAACCCTGCATCTGGTGTGAAAATACAGGAAAAAGCAGACACATTAAATGAAAATTCACTTTCTCTCACATCAGCAGTTATGAGCCAGTATTGACATACAGGGCTTGCATTCTTTAATTGCAACTTTGGACTGCACGCCCGACAGTTTCAACAATTTCGAAAGTGAGCGGAACTTACCATGGCGAGTAGATGCAGAAAAATGCCATAATCCCGTGACAATTGCTGTTGTTGCTGCAATAAGAGCAAGTAGCATGTAGCGCCTTTCTACTGACCCTGTAAAACAGTTTGATTTTATCACATCCACAAATACGTTTATTTCCAAGTAAGGGTGTTCGTGAAATGTTTTTTTTGTGATTTTTCAGAGTTCGACACGAAATAAATATAATCACTTGCATTTGATGAACTAAAGAGCATTGCAAAAAATCCTTGCTGTAATTTTTGTTCGCTCTGTTGGTTGCAACGCAGCACTTCTTGGGTAACTGTATTAATAATATTCCAGCTCTTTCCCAAGCGTATGCAACACCACGAGTTGAACCTGGATAGTAATAAATTATTTGATAGTGTAGAGGCAAAGACTTGATAACCCTTCGGTTCCTCCAATATCATAACGTTTTTGCACTAATTTGTTGTTTCCTGTTGCAATGCCAATTTTTGCTAAACAAAATCAACTCCACTCCAGAATAATCCTGTTTGATTTTCATGAACACTTTCTCTTTATATTTTTGGACAATTTTATACTTATTCAGAAGTCCCTTGAAACTACAAAATCACAGTTACTGCAAGCTTTTTATCGTTTTTCTATACATTGTTGCACTTCAGCTCGTCAAAACGATTACTTGTGATAAATGCAATGCAAAAGTTGGTACTTTATTCCTTCTCGACCAATCACAGCTTTCTTTCTAAATGCTTCAAACTTTTCACAGACTTTCCTGTAAAATAATCAATTCATCAGCTACACAAATTTGATATATCCTTAAACCTTAGTCGAAAATATGGGTAGCAGAGAAAAGCGCGCAGATTATGTCTTTATAAAGACGTAAAAAGACGCTTTGTTAATCGTATGTCTTCAATGGTAAAATCTAGACAGTTAAAACGGCTTGAATCCCCTGCGCAGATCATTCCTTTGAGGAAAATTCGGTACCTTACACCTGAAAAATCAAACAACGACAGAACTCAACTGGTCATCCGCATCTTCAGACATGACACATCATTGGGGTGCATCAGTAGTTTGTGTGACCAGCAGAAAACATGACACTCTTTTCTGCCACAATTTCTAGTTGTTTCAAAACTTTTGAAAAATACGTTACGCAACAGCTCATTGTGCAGAAGTGCACCCAGGCTTAGTTAGCAACATGAATTCTCAAAACTGGTTGATCACGTACACAACATGTGTTCTTTGCAGGTTTCAAAATGAAGAGCAGTGAATTTTGACAAGTTGCAGCCATTTGTTTAACTGCTCTACATCTTAAGTAAGAGTGCCGTTGTAAGTGAAAATTCGGGTTGAGATGTATCATTTACAACTTATGAAGTCTTAAAAGCAAGTTTCAACGTGTTGTAGCTAATACAATGAATATCACGGCCAAAGACAACGATACAAATGACATATTGCAAACGTTTCGATAATTGCAAACGTTTCGAGTATTGCAAAATGCACTGCACTGATGACTGCACTGCACTTTGCAATGCACTGATGATGATAACAGAAGTTATCGAAACGTTTGCAATATGTCATTTCTTGTGTTGTCTTTGGTCGTGATATTCATTATAATGCTATTCAGCACTTCCGTTTTTCGTGTACCAAAGTTGTAGCTAATGTTAATGAAGGGATATGTAGAACCGCGGAGTTCTAAATATCCTAGTGTTCCTGCACACCAATTTGATAGAGATTTCCTAAGAAGTGTTTTGTTTATTTATACAATTGAGTGCATTGGCCAAAGCAAACATCAACATGTGACATACTTTTCTAACAAGTGAAATCAAACAAATTCCCATTTGGTCACGTTAAGACAGTTCTGATGATTGTGTCGCAATCGTTTAGTCAGTGCTACATTTGTCTGGCCTGACCACGAAAAATATCTCTCTTCCAATTAAGGTAATGCATGCAAACCACTTGCACACTTTCGTTACAATTTGCTTGTGATACAAAATTTTTGAAACACTGAGCAGGCGCTGCAACACATTTCGAAACTGGCAAACGTTGAAAGAAAAGCCCCTATCTTTGGTTTGTGCCAACTGAGACTGGTATTCGCATTCTCTTTGAACCAATGAATGCCTCCAAGGATCTGCACTGTATTGCACCAAACACTTCAAAAATTCTATCATGAATTTACTATCACGTATAAAAATACGATCAAGAGAGGATTTATTTACCTTTTTGAATTTTTTTCACACTTGCACCAGTTGATATTTGTTCGTTCATTTCATCTGGTTCCCCAGTTTTCAAACAATCACCAACAGAGCAATTGGTACTGTTCGTTGCTACAACGTAGTATTTGCAAACGATTTTCTTCCGTTCAGGGTGAATCGGCTAAGATAAAACATCGTTGGCCGGGTTTATCAAAAACTATCATATATAAAAGTCGCCAAGTTTGCTTTCAACAGATAAACCCTATCAAAATGTCATTATCCATTCATTCATTAACTTCCATACCCGCAGAGGGGTCACGCGGCTACATGGCGCAAGGGTCAATAAGCAAGTTTAGCGCTGGGCGCCCCATGTTTCAACCTGAGGTCTTCCGGAAGCAAATGTACTGTATTGAAGAAAGTACTGTACTTGTGTCATTTTCTGGAATTTTCCGCTCCCCCCGCAGTCATTTGGCGCCAATCGCATTGATTGGCGCCACCGTGGTGATTTGGCACCAAGAGAGTTATGCTCCACTTTGCCTCCCCTCGTTACGCCCCTGCATGCACACTTTTTATCTGGAGAAGGTCCCAGGAGAAGCAGCCTTAGGACGTTTGGAAACACTTTACGATTTTCAGCAATCTCTGGAAGTTCTGCTGATTTAACACCAAGACGGGATA
>Ga0210059_1008742_pt1 | contig 15917 bp, 5 predicted proteins | sample Ectturendosymbi2_FD_188042 | JGI IMG/M metagenome (GOLD analysis project Ga0210059, IMG submission 188042) | Ecteinascidia turbinata endosymbiont from Florida, USA - Sample 2 (SPAdes) (version 2) | ecosystem: Host-associated > Tunicates > Ascidians > Unclassified | place: Key West, Florida... | reverse complement strand
CCATCACAGCATGCAAATCAAGACGTGCATTCAACACCTTGGAAGGTCTTTCCCTTAGAATCAATGGTTGGGTAGCCGGGGCAGATTGCGCCGATTTTCTAAAAACAAAAATCCTTGCATGCAAAAACTCAGCAAAAGCATTGAACGATAAAGAAACCGCAAGTTTGAGAAAAAAAAACAATTAAAAACAGAGCTCAGAGCGTCGACAAAGTACCACATGCACGTCAGTGGAGTGCTCTACTAACAACGCGTTACAGCGAAAAGCGCTGGAGCTTCTACACACTGTTCGCCCGTTCCTGCAGAAGTTCTAGCTGAGTTTTGAATTGACAACATTCATTGTGGTTTGTCAGCGTTGAGCGTTTTAATGACTGTTTCATGGTTAATCGTTCATGAATCAGAGTCAAAAAGTTCGGAAGTGCTGTAGCTGGCTGAACTAGTCATCATTTCTCGATCGAGATGCGCTTGCGAGGCGTGTGTGAACCAGCTGAGACTCACGATCAATGGCAAAGTTTTTTGAAACCTCAAGTTTGGTGGAGCTCTTGAAGATCTACCGCAGCGATCTCCTCAAAAGAGGTGATTATGTCGTCACAAACCTACCATGGATTGTACATTGGCGATCTTATCTTACGTCGTTACTTTTCAAAAGCAGTAAGATTGGCGATCGATACACCAACGTAACCTCGTTCAATTCAGAGTGTCTTGTCAAGCAAGTGAAAAGTTCCCATTCTTCTAACACCTGGACCACGACCAACATCAACACTAACTCTCAAGAAAGACGGACATCATCATCGTATTGTGACACAAACTCACTGATGGCGATGAATCACACGTTGTCATAATGTCGATGTGAGGCACAGCAAAGGTCTACTTATGATCAAACATAAAAAATGGCTTTCCTCCAGAATTTTGCTAAAAACAACACAACACCAGTAAGCGAGCAGGCAACCCACTGAAGATCACTGTGCGGTTCGCTTCGACGCTGGAGCAGAATATCCATTTTCGGGTCAGTGTTTCCCACTACTTTTTCTTCCTTTTTGAGACGATCGGCGAGATCTTCCGATTTTCTCGCAATCACGGGTATGGTCACCTCAACCGAAACGTTAATGGGATCGGTTACATCGCTTTTCTTCGCAGTGTTTCCTGAACAATCACCACCTGATCTAAACGCTTCAACTGAGTCGTTCGCAGAATCGGACAAATCAGAGATTTCCGCAACACAGGTTTCAAAGTTGGAAGGATAGCGCCGCGCTATTGAAAATGCCCAAAATTTCTAAACGTTAAGATAGAAGCAAATACAGCAAAGACGGATGTGCAAAGGAAAAATAAAACAAGCAAGTTCGTCAATGAGCACTGGATACCTCGCTTGTCAGGAAGTGTTCCGCGCAAGAAATGTCGTTTACACCAGTGTTTCCCAAACTGTTTGCCGCTGATGAGGTGAAGCGTGCCGCGAGAGTTTTATGTTTTGACAAAACCTTTTTTATGTTAGAGTGCCGTAACGAAATAAAGTTTGGAAAGCGCTGGTTTACATGAAAGAATAGCGAAAAATATACGTATTGACATAACTATTGTTTGAAAGCAAATGTCTCGTATCAACCATGCATTGGCACACATGTTATCAAATGTCCTTTAAGAATCGACCTTTTACTGTATATGAAACAGTCATAGACTCTTTTAACAGCAATGAAGGCCACTTTAGTGGCTTTTGGGTCGAATTCGGGCCATAATTCGGGAACCGATTGCGCTGAGAGTCACTTAAGGGCTCATAAGAAGCGGACTTTCGTCCAGTTTCTTTAAAAAGAGCGGGTAAACTGGCTCTTGTTTTTTTCACAGGCGTCCAAATACGTCATTGGGCTACATCATGACGTAACACTTGCCACAAAATTCTAAATCCGAAAGTACCTAATTTTTTACCGAAAGTAGAAGACTTTCTGCATCGTTTGATGCTTAGATTAGCTCTCAAGCACCATCGGCTGGCGAGTTATGGCCGAAAACGCTTGAGCCACTATAATGGCTTAGTCGCTTTTGTGTTCCTTAAAGGACCAGATTCAAACCAACCTCAAGTCCCGCCAGCAAGCAAAAATAACGCCCTTCATATTTACGTAGAAACTAGACCACAATCCATACAAAATGGGATAAACTCTCAAAATATAACTTTACCACATGCACTGTTCGGTGGTGGTAGACGTATGTTCATCTGGCTCTTGGTCTTCCACGAGAACGGAGACGAGTGAACATCGCGCCACTCCACCTGGAACAGGGAAGAGATTGCTTAAATGTTTTCTTCCATAAAACAGTCGCAAAGTTGAGTAATGTGATGCAGAAATTCTGAAAGAAAACAACTGCCGTCTCGCTTGCACACTGGCGTACGGAAGCACGAGTACGCTATTGTGGGTCAGATGCCCGTATTCTCTGAATTGTCTCCCAGGCTGACTCGAAAACAAAACACTATCGACAGGGCGACAAGCACGATCTCAGCAAATATCAGTTCTCCTTTCATGCTTTGCGATTTTTCACGCAGAACCAGCAAAGAAACCCGGCACATTTGGAAAGCAGGTCGGCAAAACTACGATGATTTCAAATGAAGGTATAAATTATAAGCAAAACCGTATGCATTGGTTCGGTGAAAAGCTTCAACATATGAAGCTGCAATGGTCCTGTTACCAGAACATTGCTTCTGCGCAGAATCAGGCGCCGCCCGGTGGTGAAGACTGAGTTTCATAGAAAAGGAATACATTTATACATCGCTGTTGTTGACTGAGAACTCGTCATTCGCGGCTACACGCCCACCACCCCCCGCAGAAGTCATGCAAGTTCTTCTCGAAAGGCAGTAAAAATCTAGCGCAGTCGAATGCAGTAGAAGTTCTGTCAAACATCATTTTCATCTGACCACGGCATGGCTATAATATCTAAGGTAAAAGCTATTGTGAAGATGCACTTTTTGCTATGCACATCACGAGAAACTCAGTCCTTGGTAGACTGAGAACTGCAATGAAAGTAAGTTTAGTCTTTTGCCAAACAACCTATTACCAGACAAACCAATGTCATGACGCTGATGTACATGAATATGTGCGAGCTGTTGGCGCTACCACCTACTCTACAGCATGACAGAACTTCGCTGTCACTGCTAATCATTGCGCAACGTTATTATGTAACTACTGACAACAACGTGGCTAAGCCGTGAGTGCATCACTTGTCCATAGGTTGCAAAATCTCGGTTTGAGAATTCTAGAGCATGCTGTCTTGATTAAATTGTAATGATTGCTTTACTGCGTTGTGCTTTTAAATACGATGAATACTGCCGAGTCTTGTTCTGCGCGCTGATGAAGGCCAGTCGTCGACTGACCGAAACGTCGGTGTAATTTTGTTTTATTATGTTTCGTGAACGTTTGCCAGCCAATCCTTTTTTATTCTAATCTTCATGAGAGGAAAACCATGACAGGCTAACTTTTATGTTAGAACTTAGAAACTGTGACGACATAACACCTTCTGTATCAGACTTGTCCACTGTGAGGAACTGGTTAAAGAGGAACGCAAAATATAACAAAATTTATTTCACGTTGCTGTATGGCCTGCGCTGTTCGTTTAGCCTTTTTCATCACTAACGTGCTGACGTTGTTTTCATCCGTCACAGCGTTTTAAAATCATGCGTACGCTAGAGCTTGATTGTCAACGTATTGCTTCGCGTTCTGCCGACATTCTGAATCATTCGGCGGGTTGCTTCAAGCTTAAATGGAATCGTTGCCTTGCTCAATGAACTGTCAGTTACCTTCGATATTCAAGTGGACACAATTGTCTGAGAGCGACAAATTTCAGTTTTAATTACCACCTTCCGCTGTGATTTATTAAATCACTGAAGTAAGTTTTGAAGTTCCAGTGAACACAATTATTTGTGTACGACGAAATTTCAAGTTTTCAGTTGTCGGAGTTGGTGTTATGATATAATCACTTCAGTCTTGAAATTGTTTGCTTTCTCTGCCCTTGCCATAACCTTCCAACATTTCACCTCTTAGCATTGCTTGCAGATTTAAGGACTGACGATGCGTAGTGTTACGCGAAATCGATTTCTTATTAACAATTTGTGATTGATTCCTTGCTTCTTTCACTTGTGGAGTGAAGTTACTTGAAAAGAATAGGTCAGAATTTTCGCTTGACAACGCTTTTCGAAAAATCCGAGAAGTCGAAAACCCTACTCGTCATTTTCCCCACAACAAATTAGAGTTTCGTGGCACACACGTAAAGCAGAACGTTCTAACGAAAGCACTTTATTAACAGACCAATACTTACACATAATGGCTAAATTCTTAAAGATGTAGCACCTCTAGGTAGTACAAAAGATGTAGTACTGTGAAACGAAGCGCATGCAAAGTTAAGGAAAAAAAGAGCAAATGACTTTGAGCTTAATACACAGTCGTTTGAGAACAAAAGGCAAATCCCAGCTTTTCAAGAATTTTAGCTGGATTTTTTAGAAACAAACTCACCTCTTCATTATCAAGACCTCTTGTCAATTCTTGACCACTGTCGATCACCAGCCTTGGAAAAACAGCCTTGATATCATCGGAAAGTGCTGTTTTGTTTGTAAGCTTGTATCTGCAATTGAGATGATGCTGTAAGCACACAACGTTGTGAAATTGTTAGCGATAGGCTTTGTAAAGCTAAGTCTAACAAAAACACTCAATAGATCTTTGAATGATAAACAGTGCAGTGTTACTTAAAACTTTAATCTTAACAAGTTTGTGGATAAGTTTTGCTGCTGCATTGTCTATATGCAAACATTACCTGGCAATGACATCTGGTGAAATGAAGGTCTTGTTTACAGCAGCTTCTTGTTCAGCCACTGACATAGCATTCCATGTTTCTGAAAACAAAGTAGTGAAACTAATTCCCACATAGAGAATAGATTAATTCTGGGACAAATATTTCATTCAGGGTTTCTTAACTTTTTCAGAGTGCTGGCCAACTTTCCCATCAACAAAGGTCTTTCCAGACTATGTGACTTCAGCAGCATGAAATTGAAATGAGTAAAAAATTTGAAGACTGGAACCACTTCAGAAATTCTGTTTTGGTAATGATTAATTTTCAGCTCCACTCTTGGAATAAGAGTCTTTGGTCTCAATAATGTCTTCACCAAACTGGGGTTGATATAGGGTAGTCAAATTTAAAACAAAACACACACTGAAATTTTGAATGATTCTGAAGCTTTGCATTAACACCAGACAAGCTTTTATCTTCCACTCAAAGTATTCCCAATCATCAGCAGATGAAAAACTTCAATTGCAATTTCACAAGGAACAGCCTTGAATTTGTAACCAGAACTAATATGCAGGGACAGCAGCACAAGATAGAAAAAGGTAAGTTTTCATTAAAATGCGATATCCTTGCCCCATTCATGGCAATAGTGGCAGACAGCAAGACCATGTGAAAAGAATGATTTCTTTCATATATATAATCAACATAAATAAATTCTCAAACACACATATTTTTTCTGAATAAAAGTTATATATGTCTCAATATAATTACATGATCTGAACTTTTTACAAAGACATTTTGCTAAGTAAATCAGTAATCAGCTAAGCACACATCACTCATGAATCGCAATTAATTCAACATGTAGGTAATGAAAAAAAGCTGTAATTACCAATGCTGATTCGTTCTATGATTGAAATTTGAATCAGCCAAGACAGTTCACTCACATATAGTCTTATATTGTTGCGATCAGAAAGCTCAAGAAGCAATTGCATATAGCTTAACACTGTGACAGCAAAAAACAATCGAAATCATGGGCTGCAATTACTTAATTATTGCTTGTTTACACAACATATATTTAAATTTTTGCATCAGACTCATAGTCCAGATCACATGGGTACCTGAATAACACAAAGATGGCAGTCAGTCATAACTCAGTAGAGCAAGTGCTAATTGATAAGCGCAGACAACACAAGATGCCAAACATTGAAACAACATAGGGGTGTTATTCTTCACACACATCTAAGTACAATAGCTTTTAGGCTATGTGCTAATTCGAAGATACATGCTTTTAAAAATAAATGCAAGCAGCAAGATATTTTTAAAATAAAATATAGCCTAGTTTTTCTCAGTAACAGAGATACTGCGCTAGATTGCAGGCAATAGCTACTGCTAGTGGTGACATTTGTCTAAAATTTATGACTATTATGTGGAAGTCAAATTCCAACTCAGCACATTACACAGCTGTAGGCCATTTTATACTCTACAGTGTACGCATTATGCAAGCCTAGATTACTAGAGTGAAGTAAGTTCAGCAGGATAAATGATTGGTTTTCATTTGCAAAAGTGGAAACCTACAATTGGCAACCAATTGACTGCAGTTGTAATAAATTACATCGTGCGATAACTAAAAGCATGTATCCATAATTTGGCTAAGTTTATGTTACATCAGAAGATGATGTGTAAGGAGAGACAGTAGCAATTAGTGCTGAATCATACATATGAAAACAGCATAGTGCACGCTGTGAATATGCAGCTTGCATGAAATAAGGTTCCTTCAAACCAGGGGTGGCCAAACTGTGGCTCGTGAGCCGCATGTGGCTCTTCGAATCTTAGCATGCGGCTCTTTGAACTTTTTGAAAAATTATTTATGTATATATATATTTGTTTTTTATTTTTTATATCTATTGCAAAGTGTAGAAATATTGTAAAATGGTACTGTGGTAGCTAGCTTGCCATACAGTATTACTTTTGCAAGTTGTTCCAAAAAGAATTATGATGTCACAGAAGCATAGATTGCAAATAAATTTGTGTTTGTAGATTTTTATGTTACGGCTCTTTGTAACTTGGGTTTTACGATATGCAGCTCATAAATAGAGCAGGTTTGGCCACCACTACTATAGACATTTTAGCATTCATTCATTTTATTTGGGAAACAGACACATACAAAAAAATCCACGAAAACAAAGAAGATAAAAAAGCAAATGCACAGAATATCAACACAGGCAAAATAATATTTTCACCTTCCCAAGTATGTAGCATAATCAGGTTTTCATTATTCATTCATTGATTTGGGAAACAAACACACACACATAGAAAAAAAAACTCACAAAACAAACAAGATATGATAAACAAGCCAAAGCCAAGATCAGTTGGCTTGTTAGCTTAGCTACATATTGTAGCATTTATATGGCCCTTCTTGACTAAAGTATTTTGAAATTGGTATTTTTTGTTCAATTATACAAATGTTGCAGATACATTTTAATAATAGTAATAGTATAATAACATTTATTTTGCATCAGACTCATTGTCCATATCACAAGGCTTCTCAAATCACACAAAAACGGTTATTCGTAGTGCAGTACAGAGCATCAGCGAGTGTTAGATGATAACCACAGTCAGCACATGGAGATGCCAAACACTGAAACAATGCACCAGCTGTAACTGCATTCACTCATCATCGAATAGTGGGAAGAAAACTGAAGGCATTTTACAATCAGGTTGTGAAGTAAATGGCTAAAACTGTTGGATGAGGAAGCTCACAGAAGCATGTACATTGTTATGATCAAGGTTCCAAATGTTTTTGCAAGTCATTTTTTAGGTGAAACAAAATTCATAAGCCAAACCACACTTTTTTATTATCAACAGAAAATTCCCAGCTTACTTGATTATTTCATTTATGTGTGATGCATATATATATATCAGGGGTTCCCAAACTTTCCATGATCTCGTACCGCTTGGGCATCCTGTATTGTCAACGTGTACCACTTCTTCACTTAGTTTATTTAGAAGAATAATATGCATCAAAATAACAATAAAAGATATCACCTAAAATTAGGGTGATTTTTGTTTGCCTTCCACCAGTTGGTCGATGCGTGACATACATTTGCTAACAGCGCATCGAAAGTCATAATGTTACGATACAATAGAAATAGCAGGCTACAGGAAAAATATTTATTGAGAAACAAAGCCCTATACGTAAACTAGAAAGCTGTGAATCTAGGACTTTGTGAAAAAATTAAAGTTATTTGCGTACCACTCGAAAGACTTTCGTGTACCATTAGTGGTACGCATACCACAGGTTGGGAATCCCTGATATATATGCATAAAATGTTGTGAACCTTGTGCTTGGATTGTTTCATTAATTGTAGTTATTATCCATAATAAGAGCTGTATGTATTTTTCAAATTTGCTGGGAAGTGGGCAGAAAGTGCTTGGTTTACACACATGGCCTACATCACAGGGACTCAAGTATAAAATACTTGGGCACAATGCATCATAGGGTAAGTGTTGGTTACTACACACATTCAATACCTCAGGGCAAAAAAACTATGCAAAATATCAACCCTATCTAATTTACATTTGGACATCATCATGCAGGACCGATATATATATAGTGGTAAAAAAATGGAGATTTGTAAAAAGCATCAGACAGAAGACATGAGCAGATAAAAAAGTTGAGTAAAAAGATGCTCACTGTTGGACAAGGGCATATTGGTTGTCTCTAATCAAGGCCGTAAATGCCATGATGAAATGAAAAGCAACTCAGTGTGGGTAAACACATAGGCTATATTCTTGGGATGTAATGCAAAATTCAAAGGGTTTATTGTTGGCAATGCACAGGTATTTCATACTATACTCACACTGTGTGTACTTACACCATACATAACAGACATGTATTAGCATAAAGAACAGGTATAGTGTCACTACAGCAGATAACTGAAAAAAGGTGCCCCTGAGTCTGTTTGCTACACAGTAGAGTGATTTTACTTGCCTCTAAGTATCATTGCCGTCCATTAATGAGGCATTTAGTCATACATAAAATATTTGAATTTGCGTGGTAGGCTAATTACTGAAACAGGACAATTTTGAAATTGGGCTCTTGGCAATGGCAACGTGATACAGCTAATCTTAAATTTGAAGTATGCTGAATAACATATCTTCCTTCCTCCTATCCACTCTCTATACGTTGAGGCGAAGCATGTTGATTAATCGTATTTCCGCACCAACCAAGCATGTTAAAATAATGAATTGGACTTACCATCACTGTATGAATGCTTCACTCTGTTCCTGGTTTCAATAATTCTTGCAGTCATTGGATTTAATGTTGCAAAGTACGCATTAAGAGCATCAATCTTAGAAGGATCATTAGTCCACATGTTGTGATTTGCATTCATCAATGAAGTAAGGCCAACGATACTAATAAATATAAAAGCAGAGAATGTGCTGCAAAAAATTCAATATCCCAAGAAAATAACAAACAAATTGAAGTTATGACCATGTCAGTCACAAGTTAAATGTAGGTATAGCTGCATAGCTTGTGCAAAACATGTCGCACTAGGCCTACTTAGCCTACTGCTAATCAATTGCATTGATTGATAAGCCTACTGCATCTGCATCTTTCTCAGATTTCAAAAATTGCACAAATGAATAAAACTACGATCATAAGAAGTGTTCCAGCTGGAGTCAGTCTCCTTAACATCAGACTGTTGCCTTTGTCAACATCATATACGCTAACATCAGAATTTTAGTTTACGCACAGTTTCAACTGAGTAAAGTGAGCCGTTCTTTTTCCATCCACACTTTTCTGGTGGATGCGAGATTCGGTAGTAAAATTTCGTCGAAAATACTGTTTTCAAGCAAGATTTTTACAAAGAAATCCATCGTGCATGTAATTTGAGGCCTCCTAATAAAATAAAATGCAAAAAAAGCTACAAAAGCCATAATAATCCGGCTAAACCGTGTTGCATCGAACGCAAATAAGCCAACTTGCCGGCCAACGTTCAACAAAAAATTTTATACCTGTGTGTTCGTATATTTATCCGTGATAGCTGACTCGACACAATGACTCGACTCGACTCATGATTTTTGGTGACTCGGACTCGTCTCGAGTCACGTTGCGAAAAATTGTGACTCGACTCAACTCGAGTCACGTTTTTCACAGAATGACGCGGTTGTAGCAGTCACGCTAGCGCAACCGCTACATGTAAGCAAAGTCGGCCAAAGCAAGAATAAAGGGAAAGACCAAGCAAGCGACACATATAAGTGACTTCCATGCACATGGAAGTACGAGCTCTTTATGGCCGATTCGTCTGGCGTGCCGACGGCACCAACAACTGCCTAAGCTAGCTCCATCTAGGTTTCTGGATTCAAGCCCACACTGAAGGTGTGCGAACACAACCGTGTCGCACACACTTCAGTATCGACTCGAGTCACAGTCATTTTTACAAAATCTCTGAGTTCCTGATGGACAAACCCAGTTCGTTTGCACACAAAGACATAGGCATTTTTTTGCTTCAGTGATGATCAAGATTGGTGGAAATTTTCTGTTTTGCCTGTCTAGTCCTGCTATGCTGCATTTTAAAGATCAAGTTTCCCCAACTTGCACAGAGGAAGACCTGAGATTTTGCTTTCACTCAGGGGTCAGCAGGGTGCAATATATTGAGACATTATCGTGGTTTATTGTAGTATTTGCCTATCGTGATCATGGCAGTGGGCTTACACTGGATGGGATGCTATATGCTCAAACTTAATTCTGAAAAAAAACGGAGTTCATCATATTTGCTTCGAAAAAGTCTCCTGGTCGCAATATGACACCGTCGTTGCCTTGGCACTTGCGAGACATAAACATATCTTCTCACGTACGGTCTCTGGGCGTAATTTTTGACAGCGCATTGTCGTTTGCTAAACATATTGACTACATTATTAAATCCTGTGACTTCTACATTAGAAATATTGGACGAATCCGACTGTTTCTCTCCAAAAAAAGCCTGTGAGATGCTTGTTGTTGCACTGGTAACATCTCGCCTTGACTATTGCAACTCTTTACTAAAAGGTCTGTCACAAACGCACACGTTGCGACTACAACGAGTTCAAAACACTGCCGCACGTTTGATCTGTCGTATTAAGAAATTCGACCACAGTCTCTCCAGTCTCTTCAATAGCTTCCCGTTGTGTTTAGGCTGCGTTTCAAACTTCTATGCGTTGTATTTCGAGTTTTGCGTGGCTTGGCCCCCTTTATCTTCAAGAATTGATCTGTCTTTACCGCCCCACACGCTCATTGCGTTCTGAAAGCAAAAACCTTCTCTATGTTCCAGCCTGCCGTACAGCCACTTACGGCAACAAGTTGTTCACCGTAGAAACCGCAATCCTCTGGAACGACCTGCCGCAGGAAGTGCGAGATGCTGGGAACCTCTCCTCGTTCAAAAGAGTGCTCAAAACTCAATTTTTTAATTCTGAGAAATTGTCGTTCAGTATGTTCTTAGTGTATTTTAACGTATTTTGAATTGGCTTTGCATGTCAATTTCGCAACATCATTGTTCTGCGCCTTAGAGCGACATGTCGGATTTCGGCGCTTTATAAATGCATGAATTATTATATACTGTGACCTTGAGTCTTCCAGATGCCAGTAAAGTGATTCACGTTTTTCAGATTCAAATCCAAACCACAAAATATATTGCAAAATATAATGCAAATACGAAAACCCAATCTTGTTTAAATCCAAATTCCTTCTACTGTTACTAGCCTAAGCCCATATGGTGACGTGATTATGGCACATATAACGTAAAATTCGTAGCTGCAATAGAAAAGCGAACCTGGTCAAATGTCCATTCTCAATTGCTATTATGCTGAGGATTGTCGATCCCACTCTTTATTTGGTTGGCTCAGGGCAACGCAGTATGGTGCCTGCAACAAATGGTTCCCAACGTGTCGGTGACTGCAATCCACTGTTAACCTGCAGTCCTACAGTAACATGCAGTCCCAAAACTGAACCGAAAGTTGCGAAGAAATTCTAAAGAAAATAATAAATTCCAATCCAAATCTGCAAAAATGATAACATCCAGATCCATCAATATATTGAAATGTTGCAAGATTTAAATCCAGGTATATGTTTCTCTCTGGTCATTTTCATGTATTGGGCATGCGAAAACCACACTTTCAATGCAACACCAATTAACCGAAACTTTGCAACAACCCTTCGTTTTTGCAATGAAGCGCACTTATTGCACGTTCATTTATCTATGTACATAGGCATGCGCTTTCACCTGTATATTTTCTTCACCATGTTCTGCATTCATTCGTTTTTTGTTTTTCTTTTCATTATGCCCAGTCGATCTCCAACTGTTGTCTCTTAGCACTTGTCAAAAAGTGATCAACGGGGTTGGTTGACTAGATGACTGCCGCGGTCTTTCGCCAAAACTATATGCCACAGCGCCCGTCTTTGTTTACACTGATCAGCTATTGTGCCATTGTGTTTTCATTTGCTCTAATTTTCGCTGATGGTTGGTTTACTGCATGCGATGGCTTTCATGGTGCTTCTGCTTGTTGGCTGAGTCATATGAAACAATAAATCATTACCATTTTGTGAAGGTTATACCTGGCACCACCTTCACATCCTGGTCAAAGCACCACTTTGTTGTGATTGGAAAGGCAGTGCAGCAAGTGTGCAAAGCTTCCCACTGTCGCACCAAGAAACATAAAGATCCCACGTCGTCCTTATCTTATTTCTGCTTGTTCGCGCCACATGGGTTTGTTCTTCACACACATACTGTTCGTGGTGAATTGCACATTTACCTCAACGCTAACTGAGAGACTGCAACACTTGCAGCAAAGATGGGTTAGATTTTTGAAATGATTGATAGTGAAAAAGACAAGTAAAATGCAAACTGAGAAAACTTAGATACAAATAACCTGAAATCAAACTTGTTAAAACAACATTGGACACCATTTTATAACTTATCGGGTGCCATTGTATAGCATGTTGGGTGCCATTTCAAAGCAAAAAATATAAAAAATGTGACATTTCGTGAGACTCGACATAGTAAAAACGTGAAATTTCGTGTGACTCGACATTGACTCCAGCTTCCAACCAATGACTTGAAGTGACTCGACAATTCTTGTGACTCGATTCGAACAAGTCATGACTCTGACCCTGACTCGACTCGAAAAAATGTTGGATGACTCTGACTCGAAGGGCTTGTGACTCTGACTCGACTCTGACTAGACAAAAATGACTCGGGCACATCACTGATGTTTATGCAGATGAAAGCTGCAAAAAAATTGCGGGTTACACTCATTTCTGTTTGACACACGACACCGAAACGTTAACCATGTTTTAACTGCACTGATATGCGAAAACTTCTCTCAAATCGCAAAAAGATCGTCTTGTTTCAAAGGCAAATTGGGCAATTTTCCGGCCATCGTTCAACAAAAAAATTTATACCCGTGTGTTCGTATATTTATGCAGATTAAAGTCACAAAAGAATTGTGAGCTCCACTCATTTCAATTTGACAGTCGACACCGAAATGTTGACCATACTTTATCAGCACTGATATGCGAAAGTATGTCTTAAATCGCAAAAATAGCGCCTTGTTCAAATGCAAATTGGACAACTTTCTGCCCAACGCTCAACAAAAAAATTTTTACCTATTCGTTCACAGGCTATATTTATGCAGATGAAAGCTACAAAAGAATTGCAGGCTGACCTCATTATAGTTTGACACACGACACCGGAACGTTGGCCTTGCTTTATCCCCACAGAGACGCGATAAACTGTATGAAATCCTAAAAGTAGGCCCAACCCATTGTTTCAAAGGGAGATTAGGAAACTTTCCAGCCATCGTTCCAAAAAGAATAATTTATACTAGCCGACCACCAGGGCTGCGGAACCGGAGCCCAGAGCCCCGGAGCCAGTCATTTTCAGTGGAGCCGGAGTAGGAGCTGTGTTTAAAATTTAGCTGGAGCTGCTTTTAAAATTTAGTTGGACCAGGAGCCGTAGCTGGTGGTTAATTTAGCAGCTCTGTCTGCGGACCCTTTCTGCGCACTGATAGTTGCTATGGTTCGCTCATGCTGCGCAACTAATCAATTTGATAGAAACAGGTCGCCGCGACGAAATCCGAGGGTCTGTTCCACCAGGGATAAAGGTCACAATGCGTTTTTATTTCAAGTTGGGACTTGTTCTAGTCACATCAGACTGTGGAATTACGGAATTACTGCCGAGTGTGGTGTGGACAAGTCAGTCAACACCAGCGCAGTGCATGTTTGAACATCTTGCGAGACAAAGTCCAAGTGCAAAAACGCAAAATGTGACGCTTGCACATTTTTTTTGTGGCACAAACAGTCACAATCGGCAAGCAGAAGATCAGCCCGGAAATTGGATGCTTCTTAAAAAGAATTGTTACCGACTCCGACCACACTAGACAAGCGCTTCTCAAACTTTTTTGTTCTGCGACCCATTTTAAAATGTTTTTTCAATGCGACCCCTTATTAGAAAGCCTAGGCCCTAGATGCTAATGATATGTGCAAGCATCCCAATACAAATCTCAAGAGTCAGTTTTTGTCTATGGCGAAATCATGCAAAATGCACAAAGTCCACGAATGTAACTATACAGTACTGAAACTCCCACGTAATGGAAATAGTAAGGCGAAAAAATATTAACAGAAAAACAATTCAGTTTTCAGAAACTATCAAGTACAACTAACGGGATGGCTGCACTTGATGTTTTTACACAGACCATCCATTCGTATATTGATACAAGACAACGCAGGACGAAGGAGATTCTCAAGATTTTTCAAAAATGATTGGTTTTTGGACTTGATGATAATCAATTTTGAAAATGCCGCTTCACGCAAAGATGTTGCACAAAAGACTAAGGGTTTATGAATGGCTAGATCAATAATTACTAGGCATTCATTTCCTGTTCTTATCCAAAAATGACATGAACTCTGTTTTTAAAATTCCAAACTTCATTGTTTAATAACTCCGCAAACTCAGCCTCGGCATAACCGGCGTGCTGTCTCCTGAAATTTCAATTAAGAATCATTTGTGATTCCATCTTTTCCTGATTCAAAGTCCAAAGCCTACTTCTAAAACTGTGCATGACGCTTTCAACTTTTGTCTGAAACTACTGAGTGTGTTCTCAAAGCAGTTAGCCTAACTCTTAGAATTAGAAGACGAAAGCATGAGTTCTCAACACAAGCATGCCTTCATGTCGCAATGAATGCAATAAGGTCAATATTGGTCAGATCGCTTAAAACAGTCATGTCGTAACAACGCATAACTTGTTGTTCTTGGTTAATTATTATCATTCATAGCTCAGATAGACATCCTATTAAACAACTGACAGTACGAAGCCCGGTATTAGCTCTAAAATGTAACATAAATAGATTCATTGCAGGCCTACATTTAATTTTCTTGTAGAGATTACAAATGCCTTTATATCTGATTTGTCAAGCCAATTTGTCCGCGAACCCAAATGGGGTCGAGACCAATAGTTTGAGAAGCCCTGTTCTAGGCAAACTCCTTTCGACTTTGACTACGCAGGCCTGGTAGTGGTAGCAGTGTTTAAGATTAGTTCAAAATATGTTGGAATAACACGCTCACTTGCTACAAGAAGGACAATAGGAATGCCGAAGTTGTTAAAGTGTAATAACAAAGCACAGCCGGAGCGGAGCCGGAGCCAGAGCCAGAGCCATGTTATAAAAAAAACACGGAACCAGAGCTGGAGCCGGTGTCAAGCGAAATTTCTGACTTGCGAAATATCTGACTTCAAACCATGTACGCATGCACAGAGTAATATTCTACATACCAAATACGCTGATAAAAACCGATTATTAGGGCTTAGGAATTCGTGTTTAGGTAAGTATGTCGGGTTAGAGTTTGGGTAAAAACAGTTGCTTTAGAAAGTGCGTAGCTACGATCGGAAAACTTTGGCAACCACCGAGCGTAATATGCAAACATTCCCATGGTTCGTTTTAATTCACGTGAATTGGTTGGTGGCTGTAAGTCCATCAATGGCTTAAGTCTATTTGGATCCGGCCGGATGCAACCATGAGACAGTCTGTATCCTAACAAGTCTATTTCTGTTACTCGTTTCACAGTCTTTTTTTCGTTAAAGGTGATGTTTTCTTCCTGCGAAGCCTTCAAAAACGCATCTAGGTTCTCATCATGTTC
>Ga0210059_1008741_pt1 | contig 15917 bp, 6 predicted proteins | sample Ectturendosymbi2_FD_188042 | JGI IMG/M metagenome (GOLD analysis project Ga0210059, IMG submission 188042) | Ecteinascidia turbinata endosymbiont from Florida, USA - Sample 2 (SPAdes) (version 2) | ecosystem: Host-associated > Tunicates > Ascidians > Unclassified | place: Key West, Florida... | reverse complement strand
AATATTTAGGCGCTGTTCCAGAGTTTACGACCTCAAAAACAAACCCATTTTTTAAATTAACGATCCCGAATTCACAGCAGATTTTGCACTCCTTGCAGACATTTCTTCCCATCTGATGATCGTGAATCTGAAACTCCAGCAAAGAGGACAGCTAGTTCATATGCGTTCCAGTCAGATAAAAGCATCTGAAGCGAAAACGGAACTTTTCAAAAGGCAGCTCAGCGACGAGAAATTATTTCTCTCATCTTCCAGTGATGAGCAACTGAAATTTTGTGGAATGCATTTCACAACTGCAGAAGGAGTTTGACGAACGACCCGTTCACAAGAGCAGGAGAAAAACCTTCGTTACGCAACCGTTTTCAGTTGAAGGTAAAGATGCCCCAACGGAGCTTCAAATGCAGGTGATTAATTTGCAGTGCAACGAATTTGTCAAAATCAAGTTTAGCGAAGCACTGCTCCCGTTGACTTTTATCGCAAGAAGGCGACGTACCCTCAGAAAAGCTTCCCAAACAGAGGAAAGGCGCAGCACGGCTAATATCTCTGTTTGACAACACACACCTATGCGAAAATTATCTTCAGGCATAAAACAAACTAAATCCAAAGTCCGATCTTCCATCGCGGATGGCCATCTTAAGCAACTGCTCTTAGTTTGTAGACTGTAGTCCAGATTCATGACGAAGTTCTGCCGCGGTTAAAAATGTCGAAGCGATTCCGTGTTATCTGTCGTTAAAACAAGTCAAAACTTCATTACTGGGATTTAATACAGCCTAGAACTCGTTTTGCTTCATACCGGCAAACTGAATACATATAATTGAACGCTTTAGAATATTTTTTTGATTTTCCATCCGCTGATAGTCACCTTTTTTAGTCTCAGTTCGTGATTTTTCATTGACCTGCCCTAATTTTATTTCTAATATGAAAAACAAGTTTGGTTTCCATGCTTTTATTTTTCATTGTTTCGCAAGCAAATCCGTTGATGTAGTTCAGCTTTGCCTTACGAGCGTGAGCCAGTTCTCAAATATTGGATTGGGTGTGTCTCCTCGAACTTCCGTTATAGATGCAACCGGTACAGCCAGCAACGTGAGGTGAGCAAGAGCCCCAGGGTGTGCATGACCGTGCACAATGCTTGTAATTGTCAGGATGTCGGAGTAAACTGCTGGCCATATGTCACGAACTAATGATGGTATCAACGCCTGAGGAATGTGTTGATCACTTGCCACGATTGAAGCCTGTTTTCGACAACATGTGCCTCTGCCGCGGGGCTGATATGATCTGCCAATAATGAACCAGCAGGGAGGGAGATCGTTGTTCAAAAATATTTCCGAGCTTTGAATGACTATCTATCTCAGGGGTCTTCAATTTTTTTTGAACAATCGCCCCTCTGTCGGAACTTTGATTGAATATCGCCCCCTACCTATAATTTTATCGTTGTCTGAAAATATTATTTTGCTTTTAAAATAATTCAAAGCTAATGAAATGAAACGAGGAATCTAATTAGCACAAAACAATACGAACAAACAAAACGAATGAAGAGGAATTTGCAGAATAAATGTTATTCGTTTCTGAAAACAGATGGTTCTAACTGGTGCGAACCAGTACCGGATTAAGGCAGCCCGTAACATATTAACAGGGCGGGTCCCCAAGTTAAAAATACACTTAAACACCGGTTAAATATATTTTGTGGCATCCATATGGCTAACATTCAGCATACTGATATTTGTAACTATGAAAAACCTGGTCCTAACTAGCAAATGGTGGACATTATGGGCTGCATAGATTTTTTACCAAAAATAATATGCATATCTTTTTACTAAGAAGGAATAGGCCTGCAGAAGAAATAGGACTACAGTACTGTACGTACAGCTCACACGTACACTACAGAGACAGTAATGCTTCCAGACTCAACAACAAATTTTATCATTGCTATATCTTGACAGTGTAATCAAACCAGAAATGTCGAAGTCCATTGTAACAAACAGTAAACCTACTGCTTAAATTTGCTTTTTCTAGATGTCGCGATAGAAAATTTGTTGATGATACTGGTAGTGTCTATTTTGCATCGAAGTTCTATCTATCTAGATTCTAGTTCTAGATCAGCTACGTCCAACCCGCGACCCAGTCGAAGGTTTTGTGCAGCCCAGTTTAAGTTATCGCTGTAGTACCAGTAGTCTGCATATCTGACGTCTGTCCTTATTTTAATAATCTTAAATTTGACTTTTTTGATGCAGGTGGTCCTCAGTGTCACTTTATCAAGTCTTTACCGTATGCTCGGAAATTTCCATATGTCCACTGATATCTTGGTGCAAAACGTGTACTACTTTTCTAATTTCTACCTATGTTCCACTGGCATGAAACTTGCCTGTGAAATCACACTTACGGTGTGGTAAAAGGAGCCAAAGCGTCGTTGCTGTTACAGCAGGATATAAGGGCGCTTTCAGTACATTAGCTTAAACTAAATTTAGTGTAATAGGCTCAAAGTAAGTCATTCAATGTGCGGTCCTGGTTAAGACAGTGACATAATTTTTGTCTCAGTAAGCAAGTTCGTTTCAACACAGCTGTTCTAGATTCTAGAACTTAAGAGAAAAAGATCATAGTATCTTTTTCATGTTTGTGGTACAATACTAAATTCAAACCTTTTGCAAAAGTTTGTTTCTCGAAAATTCACTTCTGCTAAAGTTTACTGGTTGATACTCATGCTTTATGAAGATGCCTTGCTTTTGCATTATTTCACGTCTACCAGCAACACATTTTTTTAAATGAAGATCTTTACGTTCGTTCTGCAATCCATGAACCTTGTTCTGAAAACAACGTGCAGGTTTTTTGCTGGCCAGATGCAATAGTGGCAAAAATGTTTTGCACAAATTAAATGGGAAAAAAAGTTATCCGGTCAAAATTGGTAGTTTAGTTTTGTTGTTGATTAAAATTGCAACTGTTAGCTTTGTTACAACATCTACACTGAAAGCTCACAAACTGTAGAATTGATATTCAGCGTTATTACAAATTCGCAGCTTATTTTTGTACGGATCGCTTCAGGTACATATCCAAAGAATGTTTTTCAAAAGTGTGCATTTCTTTTTCTCAAGTGAATCCACAACTGCTTTGCGTTAGTAATTACCTATAATATTTAATAAGCTTCCCGTTATGTTCCAATGACACAGAAGCACCACTGCAGACTTCAAAATGCGTAAGTCCATGCAAAAATGTTAAACATGATTCTTTGTATGGAAACAACTATAATGAGTTTTAGAACTACAAATAACACAGCAACTTTATGTTTTCATGACATAGCCGATTAAACTTTATAGCTGATTAAATTTTCACGATAACGGTAATTAAGGTTTTTGTTTTAATTCAAATTACTCTCATGACCTCTGAATGCACATTTTTCTTTACAGGATTGTTTAACATAGAGGAGACCAGCTTGTCATTAACCCTGCTCAGGTAACCTCTGCCCACTTTGGGCAAACGGTTCTTCTACTTAAATTAAAAATTGGTTAACGTTCAAGTAGAAAGGTGATTCTTTCAGTAGCTGCATTTTTCTTAGACGCTCTTTCGGGCAGTCCTATCGACATCTGCATAAGTTTTGTAGTTTTTGATGGGGAACCAAAAATTTGCCCAAATTGACCCATGGTTACCTGAGGTGTAACAAAATCCTGCACAAAGATCCCTCCTAAGGTAACCTTGACCACTTTGGGCAAAAGGAGTTGGTGCATGTAGGTTCACTAGTAAGCCACGCCAGCAACCTTTGACCGAAGCCAGCACGGTTCAAGCCCTGACGGCGCAAATCAATTTGGCGAGAATGACTCCTGCTCAGCTCGTCGTTTGCATTGACAAACAGGCAGGAGAATGTATGACGCCTTCTCCGTCAGAGAAAAGAAATTGGAGCCAAAAAGGGCCTTCACCTTGTTGTGTGTGCACTTATGGAGAAAGATCAAAGCAATTTATTGAGGACATGATGAACCTTGTGCTTCTCTTTTCCTGACTGAAGTTTCTAGAACTTTGACTTAGCCAAAAAAGGCTTGCTCCTTAAGCGTGCACTTGTGGTACAAGGCCAAAGCATTTTTTTGAGGACATGAACTTTGAGACCAGACAACGCTGTGCCTATGGAACCTGTCCACCATCAAAACAGAAGAAAACGAGGTTAACGTGCCAACTGCCAACGATGGGAAGAACTTGGCTGCATTGGTCGCTTTCAAGTTTTCTGCAAAGATTACTCATTACTCATACCCCTGGAATACTAACTCCGGGTGATTTCCAACCGGACAGGAGTGGTGACCACGTGGTCCCTAGGTGAAAATCACTCGACGTTATGGTTGATTGTGAGTTCGGGTGAAAATCACACGACATTATGGTTAGTGTGAGTTCGAGGTGAAAATCACCCCACGTTCTGGTTAGTGAGAGTTCGGGGTGAAAATCACTCGACGTTATGGTTAGAGTAAGTTTTTTGTTTCCCTGTTGATGCCTTGACATTGTAAAAATTGACAAAACTCCACTAATTTATAGTTTTAATATTTCAATTTGTGGTGGCTTGGAGCATTGTATGGGGGAGCTTAGCCCCCCAAATCCCCTCTGTGACGACGGGACTGGCCATATGTGAGACATGAAAGTCAATAGCAGTGCCGCGATCAATCTGATTGTCCAACAATTGTCGTGAAGCATTTACCCATTTTGAGCAAGTTTACCTTATGCGCCTGATTTTCGTAAAAATTTGCCCATTTTGGGCAAGGTTGATTAATGTGGCTGAAAACTGCAATGAAAATAAAAAAAATTTCATGTCTCAACCTAATTTACTTTTATTGCAGGTAGAACCACAAGCTTGAAATGAGGTTCTGTTTAAACCTTAAACCGACCACCAATGACGCCTACTGGCGGAATTTTTAGACTTTTCTGTACTTTTTCGTTCATTTGTTAAGAGCACTTCCCACAGTTTTGTTTGGAAAATTGTTTTTGTTCTTCCTCATATAAAAAATTGTCCAAAATCAACACGTTGTTTTTTTCTGATCGGATAAGCTTGAGAAGACTTGCTAAGTTGTAAAAAAACCCGCTCGCGTCTAAGCCTGTCAATTAGTCTAGTATAAGCGAACAAACACAATCTTTCCATTTTGGGCAAGGACAACAAAAGTGTTTGTGTTTAGAGGTTACCTGAGCAGGGTTAAAACTTAATTGTCTGATTTGTTCGGATACTTTTTAGAAGAACACTAAATATCAACAGTTAACATTTTTACTGGACATTTGAAGATTTTTAAAGATGAAATAGGAGTTTTTCTTGAGCTAGTTTTTGTGTCTCCAAGAAACATATATAAAAGTTGATTTGGGCGAATTTCCGCAAAGGCAATTTCGCGTTTCATTAGTTACTGTAACAACTGATGATACAATTTCAACCCTAGCTTATTACCCATCTTTTGCTTGTACTTACAGCACATTGTTTATTAGGCTAGCTTCACTACGCGCAGTAAGATTATAAGGTTTAGCTTAGTAGTTGCATTTAATAAACACATTCCAGTGTCTAAAAACAAAATGAGAAAGATTGAAAGTGGGAATCGAGTGTTTAATCCATAGCATTTAACAAAATACATATTTGCCGTCTCAAACGCAAAATACTGTACTGTGCCTTGTTTGTCGAATAGTGATTCTGTTTCAGAAAAAGTATAATCTAAGGCGCCACTTTGTAGCGAATTACCAGAGCCTCGCTGAATCAAATGTGAATAAACAAAGCATGACAGAAGATACTTTAATAAAGATACTTCAATCCAAAAATACTCTTTTAGCTTTCGGTTGATAAAAGTGTTACTGCTGCTCGAGATAATCGGCAATCATCAAAGCAAATAACTGCAGCGGGAAGAAGTTACACAACAAAAGCGTTTGTTTAGAAAAGCATCTTGAGTGGAGTTGCTACGATTTCTAGAAGACTCATAAGAAAATTTCAAAACGTCAGTCTTTCTTGTGCAACTGTGCAAAGACAAAGAGAAGTCATTGCGGCAAATTTAACCAACCTGTTGAAACAGCAAGGAAAGGAATTTTGATTGTACCTGAATATGATGATTCCATTTGAATAACAGCTGGCGATTCCTACTGAGTCGGCGAAATATGCGTATATCCGGGTAAACATCGTAGGGACTGATTCATTGCTGTGAAGGATTCGTTTCGCGAGATACTGAAAGGGAATTTTTTTATTCCTAGGGTTCCTCTGGAAGCACAGATTGTCGAGACACAACATAAGCTCTGGCATTTAAGGGCTATTGATGAATATTTTAATTTAACAGAAATGCTTGTTGGCACGCAGTCCATAAATGGTGGCTCAACTGGAAAATAAATATGTAGCAAAATATTTGATTGCGTTTAACACAAAATTATCAAGTGATTTCAAGAAATGTGTTGGTATATGCACCAATGCTGCTCTTTTATAATGTTTAAAAAAGAATGGGAGCGTGGTTTTGCTGCAAAAGTATATTGGGAGAAAATGACTCACCGCTGTATTGCACACCGTTAAGTTTACTGTTACAATATTCTGAATTTGATCATGTAATTTCTACACCGTCGCTTGGTTGTCAACTGCACACTAAGTAGACATTTGAACATTTCGTTCATTTATCCATTCATCTTCACATTGGCTTTTCCTCTCAAGAGGGTCGTGGGAGCAGCACGCCTCTGAGGTTCGAAATACCTAATGGTTTTCAGCAACCTCTAATAGCTCCGCTTTCTCCACAACCAAATGGGACCGAACCTGGTAGGAGATGTAACCACACCATGCTGTCCTTGGTCGACCTCTGGGCCGCTTTCCCGTGAGTGTAGCCAATAGGTCTCTCCTCGCCAATCTTTTCTGTAGTAATCTGGACACATTGCCGAGCCATCGTAGCTGGGATTTTTTTAGTCGGAGATGTAGCTCTACATTCATGGTTTTACGAATTTGATCGCTGCGCACTTTGTAGTGAAGTATCACGTTGTGAATTTTTTGCAAAAATCCCATCTCTGTCACTTGCACTTAAGATAGCACTCTTTCGGTCATCGTCCAAGATTCATGACCTTAGATGAGAATCGGAACAAATACCAATTCAAAACTGGCAGCTATGCGGTGGTTGAAATCTCCCATTTGAGAACACGGAACGATAAAGCTCATGTAATGCTGTGTTTGCTTACCAATTCGTGAATCAAACTCCCTATTCTGCCTTCCGTCAAATACCTAACTCCAGCATCGACCATAATTATACGTACTTGGTTGTCACGAAAAGGTATGTTGTTTCTCATTAAAATAAGCATTTTGTGTTTGATTGTGTTTTGTCAGAAAATGTTTCGTTGTTGAGGCCCTGCGTGACTGTTTTGAGTTGTGCAGACTTAAAGTTAAGTTGTCGGTTAAGTCAAATGCTGGCATTGTGGAAGTATACATTTTGTAAAACGTTTCTATGCACCGTAGAGAATAGCTTGTTTAAATTGAATTATTTCAGTTATTTTGCCTGCAGGCTATAGCAAAAAAACAGACAGCCGCGTTGAACCGGTTTTTACTTTGCACTCTCCTAATAACGCTCTTCTAATTTAGCATCATGTCCAAGTAAATAAATTCTCGCATTTATCAACTGACCACCTTTTCAACTTCAGATGACCTAACGCAAGGAGATCATCGTTTTGTCACCATACATTTGCACAAGCAAGCAGTTTTATGTTTCAAGGCGATGCTTGTCGATACCTGATTGTTAGTTTACTCTGAGAAGTCATAAAAGTTCCGTGTATCTGACTCCGGCTTAACAATTTTATTGAGACGTAGGTGCTATTTCGAATAAAGCTTTTTCGCCCTAAATTTTTGAAAATTTTTCTTATTCTAAGCCACGTGCTGGCAAAACCAATATGATTGTCACATGAGTGTGTGATGATAGGGTAACACATAAAAGTGAAACTGCAAAAATTATTTCCATATTATATAAAGAACATGACTTTTATGCAAGACGGCCAAGATTACTGAATGGTCTACCAAAAGAAATTTGTTGTAGAATGAAATTTGTTGTTGAATTTAATTTGTAAACCTTCGTAAAATTTAATAAAACTACTATGGGTTCTGTTCCTTTTGTTCCCGTTAATATGTTTTACTTTTGGTTTGTCCTGGTAGTTAAGAATCATACCAAGCATGCATTACCATCCCAAAAGTTTGATTTATTTTGTGTCGTCCTTCATGTTTGCCTAAGGCTCAAAATTTGTAAAATTGTATTGCACCAATTGTTTCGTTAAAATTAGCTTATATTTTTGACATGCATAAGAAAACAGATGCCATATCCAAAGTGGCTCAGTTTTAATTTACAAAGGACAAAGAAGCGTTTAGTTTTTCCAGACGAAAAAAGTACCGTAAATTCTGTCCATAACGGGGCATCGACAAAACTAGAAACTCTTATATTTGCGAAGACACCTATGATTAGGCCCAGTTTCTTTACCAAAACGTCTGCCTACGCTGAACAAATCACATCATTTTCTCCACCGTGGCTTTGCCTAAAGGTCTTAAATTTTTGCTATTTACATTTACTGTGATGTTGAATCGAACCAGACAAGCAATAGTAGCTCCTTGTTTGGTCGCTTGTTCTTGCTGGAGCGTGTACGACTTACTGGAGTTATCAGATACACTACAATAAGGACTGTACTTTCCACGATGGGTGTAAGCAAGGAATCGATAAGCAAATTTTTAATAGGAAATCGATTTCACGTAAAATTACGCATCCTCAGTCCTTATTCACAATAAGGACTGAAGTAACATTCAACGCGCAACACAAACTAATGGATTTTTGTCGTGCTTATAACCGCTATTTTGCACTCATGTAGACGCTTCAGGTATGTAATGGAAACGTTGCAGGGGTATTTGCTTGCTGTCAAAAACACTGAAAGAAAATTCAATCAACAAGTGCCGCATAGTGCATTACACTTTAGTATGCAGTTGGTATTTCTAGGTTTTGGTATTTGACCAAAATATGGCGTCAAAATTTGAGGTGTCATTACTATTTTATGAAATTTCACGCTTGTCATTAATCGCTGTTTTTATACCAATTCTGATGCCCACCTGCTGAGTGACTGTCCTAAATAAAACTTTACGTGTAACATCATGGTATCCCATAATACAGCACCTCTGCCGTGTGTAACTATTTGGCTGCAAGACCAATATTTCGTGAGAGAGCAATAGTGCCTCAACTGCATGCATGCTTTGATAAGCGCTCAAGAGCACAACATTTAGAGCAAAATAATTTTCTAACCACTAACGTTCCTTTGACAGGGATCCGATAAATCTCAACCTATAAACACTAAACATATTGACAAGTTTAACCGGCTCAATATCCTAAAATAGTTTGGAATGACACAATTAATGCAAACGTATTCAAAAATACAGAAAAGAATTCTACCGCAGGTTTTGAAAAAATTGCATTTGCAGTTTTTTAACTATTCCATGTATCGCATTTTCCGATTTTGCGTCTACGTGCACTTGAGCATCAAATGTACTTTTTCTCAAAGTTACTTGGGCATAAAGCGCACTTCTCAAGCATTCTTCAAAAATTATTTCCTTGTTATTGCATTTTACGAATTAGGGATTAATTTCAGCGGTATTTGGTTTGTAGATAAACCACGGAAGAGTAGAACTACACAACGTCTGCGGTTAAGGTTTCCGTCAGCGCTTTTTAGGAGATAGATACACAAAGCGGGATAGATGCTTTTAATTTTTACACAAAATTTTAATTTACACCAAAATTTAATTTACAACTGTCAAGCAGGTTTTCCTTGAAGAACTCCTGAAATATATGGCGCACATGAAATTATTTAAAACATTTGGGAAGAGGAATTTGCCTCAGTGACGTGAGAGGAGAAATAATTTTGAGTGTAAGAAAGTTTTAGCAACAAAAGTGAATAAGATTGCAAAAACGTTTACATTTTTCTCATGCCCTATCTAACTTTGCTTTCTTGTTGATAGTTCGAAAGTTGTGGCAATATCAGGTAGTAAATTGATTCTTTTGCAGAAAATTAAATATAATTTCTATCATGGAGTTTTTCAAACCCAGAGGCCGATTTTTCTAGTTTGAATGTCAAGGGAATGTGACGCCGACTTCCTTAAAGTTTTTGTGGTTTTTGCAGCAGGGTTGCCGACTCGGAGCCGGAGTCGGAGTCGTAGGGAGTCGGAGGTTTTTGGTTGGATTTGGAGTCGGATTCCCAACAACACTGGGAGTCGGAGTCGGTCCGATTCCGACTCCCAGTGTTGTTAGAAATCCGAGAAATCCGGATGTCCAATTGGATCATTTTTTACATCACACTCTTAAATAGGGTATTCCTGTTGAAATGGTACAATCTTTTTGAAACTTTTGTCGAAACAAAGATTTCTTTCTGTGCAGAACGATTTCCATTGATTTTAACAGCCAAGTTTCATTTCTTTTATGTTAAGAAGTTGGAGTCGGGAGTCGGAGTGGGAAATTTTTGAAAGACCGGAGTCGGAAATTTTGCAAAGTCGGAGTCGGGTGTCGGAGTCGGAAAATTTGGAAAGGTCGGAGTTAGAATCGGATATTTTACCTCCGACTCCGCAACCCTGTTTTTCAGTCGTGATTATAATCATGCTGACCATGGAGGATTTAATCCAAAGAACTGAATCAACGACAGAAAAGATGGTGCGAGTGCCTAGATTAGTCAAGATGGTGACTTCCTTCCAAGTTCCAGTTATACAACCCTAAGCTAAAAAGAGGTTTTGAGGAGCTTGTGAAAGATTTTACTGAAAAATCACCCAAGTGCTGCAAGATTATCAAATTCTTTCAGATATTTCAAGAAATTTCTCTTTCGCAAATGTTATGCAGGATTTTTCAACAACGGATAGCGGTTTATTTGGCAATAAAACTTTTGAAATTTATGTTATCCTTCACTAAAACTAATGTCATTTTCACCAACTCTACTTTCGATGGAAAGCACTAATCTCAACAGGTAACGTTTTGCTCCCAATGTGCTGCATAATTTTGTAGGATGTGCTCGGAAAGTTTCAGTTCTGTCATTAGTTCGCTTATCGTTTGGTTAGTCAAGCCCGCAACACAAAACGGTTGCTGTCGTTTACGCAATTTTCAAATGCGTCGTATAGCCTTCAATTACTTTTGTCATGGTAAAACACAAATTCTCAAACAAAATGATGTACATATGAAGGATTTTTGTCTGTAATGCCAAATCCAAAAATGCACTTTTCCACTACTTTTTTATGTTTACTGAATAATTCGAAATAGCGAATAGATTTACTTTAGTAGAAAGTTTTAATGGAACATAGTTTGAACAATCAAAAAACATTGTTGCAAAAATACTTTAATGGAAATATCTATTATCTCACTTATTTGCATTTTCAATTTCATATATGGCTATACTTACCTTGCCTTTGCAACTTTCTTAGTCATCAAGCATTGAAAAATACAGGTACTTGATTTTGCTCTGTTTAAAATTTTTCGCAGGAAAGCCACTTATTTCAAGACATTTTTTGGTTACTCGAATTGCTAAAATAAATAAAAATGTTTATTTTTCAGAGTCGGAAGTTCATGTTTCATCTCTGTGATCACCACAGGCTAGTGACAAAATTCTGTACTGTGCACTGCCTAATTAAAATTGCCTAAACATGTAACTGCTATAGTTGCCGATGCCTAACCCCTTCAGATCTCGAGATAATATTTGCTTCTGTCATCACATGTTTACGCCGAAACCTCATTCAAAAGTTATATCGCAGAAACTTTCCTGTGTGCTTGTCGCGCTCATTGTGCCTTGGTCAAATTCACTTTCACTGAGAAGTTTTTTATGTATTTCCAAACAAAACATAGATTCTTGGGCTTGCATAAAGGATTTTATATTACAGGCAAATTTTTTTGTCATTCAAAATATTTGTTCTTTACACCTGGCGTATTGCTATAGATTTCCAAATTATAAAGTCCTGATTAATAAAATTGAATTCTAGTATTGTATTGACAGTGCTGCAGATATTCTGTTGTAAAATGGAAACACGGAGAATAGGAATATAACTTTATTTGAGTGTTGTTATTGTAATAAACATAAATAGTTACACAAAAATGACGATATAGCTAAAAATGGAAGCATTAGTTGAACAATGAATGAAGTACCCTGCCACAATTACAATCAAATCCGTAAATTACAAATATGCGTCAGTGAAAAAAACAACACAGGCGTCTTCTTCTCAAAAGTGGTATTGACTTCCTTGGAGATCGTTACTACTCTATCCCATGCCGACACTTTTACTTTCCATAAAGATATGAGTTGCCGTAGTAACCACCGTAATAGCCTCCTGCAAAACATGCATCGAATTTGCAAATAATAAACTCTCAGCAGCAGAACCACTCCAGCAAAATAAACATCACCATTGTATATTATTGATTTTCCGGAATTCATGACATTTCAACAACTAAAGCACAATAAGCTAACACAAAGCGTTTTCGATTGACAAACATGTTAAAGTGTCGTTAAAAAATATCAGCTTACCTGAGCACTTGCCTCCATGCCAATAGCCGTATCTGCACGAACAATATCCGAGTCTGTAGAAGCCGTATCTTCGGCAATACTGACCTATAGGACAGTCTTTCCAGAGACGGCAAGGTCGGCGGTATCCTGCAATATCAAATACAATGTTTGTAACTTTCCCATCAGTTTAAAATTCAAAATGCTTTGCTTTCATTTTTTGCTTTCATGCGATGGACTCTGTAATGCTGGCGCAACTTTGAAGAAAATATAATTGTGACTTTTGAAAATGAAAAAGATTATTCCCAACACCTTCCACCGCCGGGGGAAAGCAGGCGATCAAAATTACAATTGGATTAGGGAAATGTTATTAGCACTGCTTGCTTCAAACCAAAAAAATCTAGTTGACTGGTAAAGAAAGGTATTTAAATTCTATCGATGAAGAAAATTCTTTGTAATAGAAAACATTTTGCCAGTCAGCCAAAAAATTAACAACAAATTTTAACTATGAAATTGATGCTTTCATAAGACGGACACTACTTCTCGTAAAAATGCAGCACAACAGAAAGTAAAAGGTATAAGCACCTCATATTTATGAAACAATTTAAGATGAAGTTTAGATGAAAATTTTAATTGTCATTAGGTTTGGTCTCAAAACATCTATTTCCAAATTTGATTTCATAGTTTTTCACATGTACATACCACCGTAATATCCTCCATATCCTCCATATCCTCCATATCCTCCATAATAAGGTCCAGGGTAAGGATAGCCACCTGGTACACCTCCAACTGCAGGGCCTGGGACACCTCCAACTGCAGGGCCTGGGACACGTGCTGCCGGACCTGGGACACCTGCTGCAGAGCCTGCAACGCTCCTGCCGGCAGCGCTGGCAACTGCGCTGGCATTAGCGGCACTGGGGTTAGGGTTGGGATTTGCGTTCGGATTAACGCGTGCACCGGTATTCGCAGCAGCATTCGTTGCTGGTGCTACAGGACCACCAGGTCTTGCAGGACTACCAAGTCCAGGTCTTGGCCCATAGTAAGGTTGATAAGGTGGATAAGTGCCCAAAACTTGGGTTATGCACAACAGTGCAAAAGACAAAGTTAGACCGCTTGCAGCTTGCATCTTGAGTGAAGGTACCGTTTATTACTGTCTCTTGTCGGTTCACACTGACTTAGGGTAGCTTTGAATACCTCCTTAAATAACCAGCAATCTCTCTTCACTGATTGTAACCGAATGGCACTGCTTGGCACAAAGGGGTTACTTCAACGCAACTGTGAGGAAAAAATGATCCCACACTAAATTACTTAGAACAATCTCGGTTAACCTGCCCGCAGGCAGCAGTTACAAGGCAGGCACCTTCTGCAATGTTTGTTGAGTGTTTGACTTGCTGCATACCACTTTCACGATCAAGTCAGTATCACGCACTTTTAACGAAGTTCTTTGGTTTAGCGATATTAATGACCATTAGACCTTCATGTGACGAGCTCAATTAACTTACTTCCGCCAAGATGGGCATGCCTGCGCTTCAGCAGCAGCTTTGGTGTGCGCGATGTCAGTCCACCCACAATTAAACATGTTTGAAAGCACACTGTACGAATTTAAATTGATCTCATCAGACGTTATTCAGTCAAAGTACTGGTTGAAAATGAGATTATCATGTGGACTGAAAGCTGATGATTTATCATTGCCACTCCTGCCAATGATTGCATGGTATGTAATTTTTGTAATTATGTATCTGGGCTATGAAGCTGTTTGACTTTAATTAAAATACTTCTACACAGTCTTGCTCACGTTGTGTTCTTTTACTGCTCAAGAGATATCAACTAAAGGTTGGTGATGTCTTTCATTTTAAAATCTTGCCTTCACACAGGAACGTAAATCGAGATATGAAATTTCAGCTAGTTTGTGCACATAGTAATCGTGTTTGTGTATGCAATGATATTTTTTACTTATTTCCTCTGATCTAACTGTTAGTGAGTAAATTTACTGTATTTTACTGCATTTTTGCTTTGCTGTGGATCTGATAATAACATTATATTGAAAGCAAATTGCGATCGTCCCATCACATTTAAAACCACTTAACTCAACCTTCATTTGGGACATGATTAAGCACTATATTTAGTATTTGTCATAAAAAAAGTAGATGCAAAATGAAGATTTTATGCTGCCTAAAGCAATCAAGAATTTTTTCCGTGAAACAAGTTCGTTTGGTTGGTTACGTTTATTATAGACACAAATAAATCTGCATTGCAGCACTTCAATTTCTCCTCAGCAACCAGTAAACAAACGTTTGAACGCTTTGTTTCAACTGATTTTATCTCGTTAAAATAAAACAACAGCATGGTTTATTTTAGATACATATTACCGAAGTAAACAGCGCGGCACTCACAGTAGATTCTTGGGATTGTTTCAATTACAATAATTTGCGTAATTTTCATTCCGCAGTTGGTGAAACGTTTGACATGTCGATACTGCCAACAACATTACATCCATTTCAATCCAATTTCAAAGAAATCTAATGAACGTATTTAACAGAGTTGAACGATGAATTTTCTTGGAAAATGTGAAATTTAAGTAAAATATGCTTTGCTTTGATTACAAATATACCACAAAATTATAGTAGTACAGTATGTCTATGAGAAGTCTGTACAGAAACAAAATAGCTGGAAACAGCAATTTTTTTTGAGAAACACGGTTAATTGATTTAATATTGAAAGAATAGTTTAACAACGTTGGAAGTTCCTAAACCAAAATGTTGCAAAATATAATTTGTTTTTTTATCCTTATACACATAAACTCAGTAGTAAATGGAATTGAACGAGAAATACGGAAGACGTTGAATCTTGATTGAGGGGAAGCAAAGAAGTGTCAAGGAAAAGCAAAAAAAGCGAGGAAGAATTTAAGCCTAGTTACTCAGCGAATCGCATTCTTGCACAGTTTTAAATTTACCTGGAGAAAAATAAAAAATGCGACACTACAATAGAAAGTTCTGTTCTCTTCCTGGACCAGGGCGGTATATTTATATCTGTTCAGCAGGTACAGCCTCTGAGCCAGTCGCCGACAACATTCCGTCGGCCTCGAGGCAGGTTGTCGCCACTTGCAGCGTTCGGTGCCAGAAATATTTTTAATTGATCGTAGCAACCAATGACAGAAGATGCGTTAGATTTTCATTAAAAATGTCGCGATGCTGGCTTTGTTTTGTGAACAAACGACACTTGTGATGAAACTGCCAGAACTCAACCAAAAGTATGCAATCGTCAGGAGCAAGTAGTACAGCTGTCGTTTTCTGCCATTGTTGGATTCCAGGGGTGTCAAACTCGTTTCAGTTCAGGGGCCAATTCAGGCAAATTTAATCTCAAGCTGGCCGGACCAATGTAATCACTGTATAACACTCTGGTTATAAGTATTGACAACTTCCAACTGTTTTCATAGCTTTAATGCAAAAAGTTCAAGCTTATCTGAAAATGAT
>Ga0210059_1008740_pt1 | contig 15918 bp, 13 predicted proteins | sample Ectturendosymbi2_FD_188042 | JGI IMG/M metagenome (GOLD analysis project Ga0210059, IMG submission 188042) | Ecteinascidia turbinata endosymbiont from Florida, USA - Sample 2 (SPAdes) (version 2) | ecosystem: Host-associated > Tunicates > Ascidians > Unclassified | place: Key West, Florida... | reverse complement strand
GTCTCCATCTGCAACCGCGAGGCTCGCTTTGAGTCCGCGCGATGCACCTCGTCGGCGTTTCAAAAGATGCAGCCAAACCACCCCGAACCCAACCGATGCCTCCGACTCTTGTGCGTGTCGCGTCTTGCTCATCGCCAGACATCTGTGAAATCTCGACGCTGCAAGGCTCGCCAGGCGCGCGCTCACTGACGCGCTTGTGTTTTTCATGACGCAGCAATTCCGGGGATCGCGGCGCAAACCTCGCCGACGAGCGTGGCGCCGTCTCTGCCCAAGTGCCGCGAGTGCCGCAGTGTGAAGCGAAAGGAAAACACCACGATCTTCTGTCGCTTCTACGGATTCAGAAAGTAAGTAAGCCGAAAACCAGTCTACCGTGCGCCAATCTTTGGTTCACGAAGGAACTTTAAATGTCTAGAACCGCTGCTGAGCTCATCCCGTGTTGCTTCGTGGTTTGAATGCCCGGTTTCGCAGGTTAGCGATTTTCTGACCTCACCAGAAGCGTTTGCGTATCAGCCGACGCAGTTTTCGCTTTCCGTTGTAGTCATTGGTTAAAACGGTCCCAACGCATTGCAAAGATACTGAGGGAAGCAGGTTAATTACACTAGCGCTCATACGAAAAGACGTGTTTCGAAACACTCCTTGACAGCGCAAAAAGGTGGGTATATATGCACGATTAGCTGGAAGATGCTTAGAAATGGGGGAGAAGCGGCGATGCTTTTCACCGGTCACTGTTCCGAGTTTTCGCAAAAATGTTATTTTTCAACGCGCAGCAAGGAATAAATGTCCCTTTAAACTGACAATAGACGCACGAGGCACGTTCGCCCATTCAGAGCGACGTGAAGCAGCTTTAAGGGTTGTTTGTCTTGTTTTTTTTACGACGTTTCGACTAAATCGGCGCGAACGCGCTTTTGCAGGCTTGCCTTCGTCAACGGCCAGCTCCAGGCGGCGGGTTTCTGCGACCCAGAGGACAGCAACGCCCATGACCTGTCCCTCTGGCTTCCAACTTATAATGACCAGCTGAAACTGAACAGTGCAGTCAAGCCGACCGACGCCCCGTCGCTAGATCTCGACACGTGCAAGTACATCATGAACCACATCGGCGGCCAGTTTTGCGATTTAGTCCACGAGGAGAAAGAGGCGTTGTCGAAAGTGGATAAGCCTGGTAAGTTGCCGAACGCGTTCGTGTGTGCGAGAGACGACGAGCGGTGTTTGTTTGTCTTGGCGCCGAAACGCTACTGGACTGCGCTGCTGCACGAACAGGCGGCGTGCCCGCCGGACAAGAAAGAGCGAAAAGAAGTCAACGTGCTGCTGGTCGCACTCTGCAGCTGCGGATTGGACAAAACCGACTGCGGGCGCGAAGTGGCCGGGCGCGTTTGGACGCTTTTGACTGTTTCGAGTGCCAACAAAACGCTCTGCGGTTCGTGCGGCCTGCCTGCTCCGGCGCAGCAAATACACCCCGGGGTGTTGGCGATGAGATCGTTGCCATTTCAAAGCCTATGTTGCCTTTCGAGTGCGTTCGACGTTGTCGAACGCACAGCGCGACTCCCTAACCATCATTTTCTGCGGTTGGAAGCCACGGCGACGTTAAGACGCTCACCATTCGTTCCTCCGTCCAATGTATAGCGCATAGACGTACGATGCAAATCGCATCTCGCTGCTGTCCTGTTCGCGAGGTGCATTGTGCCAGGGGGAGGAAATATGTATTCGCGCGCGCGCGCGCGCGCAATCGAATCCATCGCGCGCGCGGCTTCTTCCGCGTACGAGCCACCGCGACACGCGCATCACATGCCTGGCGTTCCGGGATTGTCCTTCTTGCGGCCGACCGCCTGAAACCCTAAACCTGCAACGATGCTCTTAATCGCAGGCAAGATATGCTGGAAGCGACCTGTGTCGGGCGTGCGCGAAATGTGCGACGCGTGCGAAACGACCCTGTTCAATCTGCACTACGTCTGTCCGAAGTGCGGCTTCTGCGTTTGCTGCGACTGCTACAACACGAGACAGGCGATGACGAAAGAACGTGAGTAACCAAGCAACCGCCATGCTTGCGCATGCGTGCCGCCGGTTCGAGCGGCCCTGTGTGTTCGTTTGAACGGGTTGCTGCGGCGATGATTATTTCATTCAGCCGCTGTGGTGGTGTGGTGACTCTCTGCCTCGTCTGTTCCCGGCGGAATGAAGTTCGTTTGTTTCCTTGCAGAGGTTGAGGCGCACGACAGCGACAAGAACAACATGTACCGCTGGCTGCGATGCACCAAAGGAAGGCACCATGTCCCAGGACACCTGATGCCTACCCAGATAGTGCCCAGGTACTTAAGGGGTTCTTCTTCATTACGCCCGTCAGCGTTTTTCACACGTTTACGCTTGAATTTTTTCGTACAAACTTTGGCGCTCTAAACACGGCCGAACAGTTGGATAATGTCCGGCTTTGCTACGTATCTGGAAAACGGATTTTGTTCGTCAGTTTCGTCAGCGCCACTTAGCTGCGCTTTCGATCGAAACCTAAAAATCCCCGAAAATCAGCCGCTCTCTTGTATTGTCTGCTGTTAGCAAGGTTATCTTGGGTCTTCTGCGGTGCGACGGTTATTATCAACAAACGCTTTCTGCGCTGCCGGTAAATTCCTTTAGGTTTGCGTATCTCGTTGATGACATCACCGTGACTAACTTGGTCGCTGTCGAAAAGGAAAGCGCTGCTCAAGGCCCCGCTTTCGATTTCTCAACGTTTCGTCCTGTTTTCCGTGTATTTCGTTCATCAAAACAACGCTCCCGGAACGCTGTTTATCGCGCCGCCTGTTGTAATCGCTTGCGAAGAAATGACGTGGCACGCAAGCGGTGGGTGGCACTTTGCGCTTCATCGCTGAGCGTTCACGGCATGCAGGTCCGACGCTTCGTGGTATGCAGTCCCGTGTCGGGTCAACAGTTCAGCGCGCCTGTCAGTTTGTTTGTTCGGAAACGCAAAGCGTTTTCGCTGAACTGGAAGAACTGGAAGGTTGCGTTGTTTTTTTCCTCGCTGGCTTTGTGGCGCGGTTCAAGGTTTATTTGCGTGGGAGTTCGAACCCGAATGACCCCCTCCTCCGCCGACAGATGCTTCCAGTCTGCAGCAGTCTGACCTTTTTTCTTTTCGAAAACCCGCAGCACATGCCTGTTCGATCTGTGCGAAATGGCGCATCAGGCTCGATCCAAGTGGAACGTCAACTACCAGTGTCGCTGCAAGAAGACGTCTACCTCGTTGCTGGCCGCCCGCTCCGGAAATCCTACCCCGCTGCTGAAGAACCATTGTCACAGTAAGTTCGTAGTGTGCGTCGCTGCGATATGATGTCGTTCTTGAGACGATTAGCGATTCAAATGTCCGCTCTTTACGCCTGTGCTGAGTGCGCCCCTAACTGAGTGTTTCAACCTTGCAGACGAAATGATGACCCACAGTTCGAACAAACCGGGTTCGAACCTCATGCTTGGCAGAAGCGACGCCAAGACTGCACCGCCCAATCGAGAAAAGTAAGCGAATCTGGCGTCGTTGATGCATAACATAGTACTTAAGGAAAAGCACAACGGTTTGTTTGTAGCTGGTTTGCTAAAAAATTTGGCGGACAAGAGGGTGACCTTTTCAATTACTGAAGTGCCTGCTTTCTTAGCGTAGTGCAGACGTGGCCAAACTGCGACACGCGAGCAGCATGCAAAGGTTTGAAGAGCCGCATCCGGCTCTTTAAGCTTTTCGAAAATTTATATATTTGTTCCTTATTTTTTATTTCTATTGCAAAGTGTTGAAATATTGTAAAATGGTACTGTGCTAGCTAGCGCGCTATTATTTTTGCAAGTCGTTCCAAAATGTATTCTGATGTCACAGAAGCTTAGATTGCAATTAAATTCGTGTTTTTGGATTTTTATGTTACGCCTCTTAGTAACTTGGGTTTTATCGATATGCGGCACATACGTAGAGCAGGTTTGGCTACTCCTGGCATAAGTGCTTAGACTTCGCTGTTTTGTTTGGTTGCCTCAGGTTGGAGGTCCAGACTGCGACTGCTATTAATTGCACGGCTGCATATTATTGCGTTCTACACGTGTTATGAGCTGTTGGCACTTCAAACCAGGGCCGTTCACTAGTCGTTTTGCTTATAACAATGCGTTTTCATGCCCCTGCTTACTCCAACAAATACTCCGGTTTTAACCTGTGCTTCCCAGTTGCCATAGCAACAATTTCAACTTCGCCTCCTCGTTTCTCGCGCAGTCGTTTGAAAGGTTTCGATTGCGATACGTCCTCCTCATCGCCGCTCGACTGGCTCGCCAGCATCGCGCTGCGCGAACAGCGCAAGTCGTCCGCGCCATCCAGCGGCAAACCCTCATCCGGGTAAGTTCCCGACGCTGCGTGCCTGTCACATGAACTGTCAGTTCAAAAATCTTGCTGTATTTTTTTTTTTTTTTTGTCTGACTTTGTCTGTTGTACTGAGAAGACTTGTTTGTTAAACCTCTTGCGCTAAAAGCTACAATCGACTGCTTTTTCTGGATTGGTTGAAAGATTGACGAAGTTTTTGGTTTGGTTTTTCGGGAGAGCTGGGGCGGAAAGCTGATAGCGAGTAGTTCTCTCACAGCCGCTTGTGAATGCTGCTGCTGTTATTCCACGTTTAACAAACCCATATGCGGCGCCGTTCGTATGGCGACAGTGCTTCGCGCGAGCTGTCTCGCAGCCAGGATGGCTTACGCGCCGGTGCTCATGCAAGCGATCTGTTTTGCACATTTCCAGGGACGAGAAGTCTTCTCGCGAAGAGAAACCGAAGAGCGAAAATCCAGCTGCGAACAAATCGCTCGGTAAGCAGAGCTTTTTTCTTTTTTTTTTTTTGCCCGGCCGCACCGGAAATAGGGAACGTGCGGCGGCGCGCTTTTAAAAGACGTTCGCTGCGTTGCGCTCAGCTGCTGGCTATCGAACTTATTCTCTTTTCCTATTGGCTGGCTGCGTCTGTCGGTCATGCTTCGCTGAGCCGCAGCTGCTACCGCTGCATTCCGTCATTATTTTGCAAGTGTTTCCTGTATATGGCCCGTGCGAGTAGAAACCTAGCAGCCTTTATCGAGTGTTCAGCCTGGCGCTGCTTAAAATAGTCAACCTACAGTTGTGTAGTGGGTATGGCCGCCTGTTAGATCCGATGTCGGTTCTGTTTATAGATCCGAATCCGACCCGTGTCCGATCCAGCACGTGGTTTTGCAACGGATCGATGCCTGGATTGGACGACAAGCGAATAACAGTCGACATCGACACTTTCCAGACGAACTGGCTCAGTGGCGTGGTAGGTGCTTTACGTACAAGTATTGGCGATGGAAGTTGCTGCAATTTTTCAATATAACGAGATTTTCCAGTATTTTAAGTCCATGTAAGTGTAAACGTTGGATGTAAAAACTTAAATACAAAGTTTTTTGTTATTGCATATCCTTCACAGTCTCACAAGAAACGGCAGTTTGGTGGCTGCCGGCCAAAATTTAGCAACGTGCCTGTTTTTTAAAGGGGTAGAAAGAGATATCTTGCAATTATGAACATCTTCCAAACCAGTTATGTCCAAACGAACTAGCTTATGAGTCAAAAAATATGTCACTATCTTAACCAGGGCCGCACATTGAATGACATATGAATGAGGGCCACACATTGCATGACTTACTTTGATCTTAGCAAAATCAGTTTTGTTTAAGCGAATGTACTGAAAGCGTTCAAATCCTAATTGCGATTGTAACGAGTGTTTGGCACCTTAAACCAATCCGTAAGAGTGATTTCATAAGGAAGTTTAGTGCCAATGGAACAACGATGGATATCAGAAAACTAGTACAAAGTTTTGCAGTAAGGTGCCAGTGGACACGTCCGTGATAAAATGGCACTGAGGACCACCTGCATCAAAAATGTCAAATTGAAGATTATCAAAATGAGGACAAGTTGTCAGTGTGTAGGTAACTTACACTACAGCGAAAACCTAAACTATGAGCCGCGGGTTGGATACAGCTAATCTGATCTGAACATTGGCCACTTGGTTAAGGATTCTGCAACGTCAACGTTGTCCTTTGGGCTGTCGAATGTTCTGCAGCTGCGCAGTCATCCCGTTGCTGAGTTGTTAATCTCATGCTGCTGCTTGCTTCAGCCTGTCGTTGCTTCGGGCTCCACCCAGTTCCTGGACAAGGGCCTGTGGACACCGGAAGCGATATGCGCCCAGCACGGCGATGAACCTACCCACAATGCACTTGTCAACTGTCGTCAGGGCTCGGTCATCACCAATGCCTACATCCGGGACTTCTGGAACGGGTTCGAGTGCATAAAAAGTGAGTCTGATCCGCTGGTTGCGCCCATGCAGGAGTCGGTTATTTAACACGCGACTCGTATTAAAACGAGGCGGTTGCAATTGTTACCATTGTCTTCATGACTGGACCTCCTGAAAATTGCTTTTCTGACTCACCGTCAGCGACTGCCAGAGTTGTTGCGCCGCTCCAGCAGAGTCAACACTGTGGAGTGAAAAATGTCCGTTGTAGTACTTGCTTTTTTTTCACTGGATTTATGCAAACTTGTTAAAAAAACGAAGAGGTTATAAGCCCGTTTTCTTTCCATCCGTAACGCGCCGGGAAACATGCAGTGACGAGACGGGTGTTGTCGCAGATCGCTTGCAGGACGAACGTACCGGCGAGAAGATGATCCTTAAACTGAAGGACTGGCCAACCACGGAAGACTTCCTCGACACGATGCCTGAAATGTTCAAGGTAAGTGTTTGCTACGCTTCGTTTCACTTCAGTGATCCCGAACAATTGATCGGTTTTCTTACCTTTGCTTCCTCACTTGGCAACAAACTTGGCGTGGGATCTCAGCGCCAGGGGTCAAGCGCGGTCAGGTTTAGTGAAATTTGGTTGCCTCCTAAAAATAAAGCTTTTATAGCTGTGCATGTCCACGGCTAAAACAGGAAGAATACGTGTTTCTGTTAAAAAAAACATTGGGCGATGATTAGAAACCGGTTTCAAACTTTCAGGACTTGATGGGCGCCCTCCCCCTGCCCGACTACACGAGCAGGACCGGAAAATACAACATCGCCGCCCACTTGCCCGAGTTCTTCGTGCGGCCCGACCTCGGACCGAAGATGTATATCGCTTACGGTCAGTCGCTGTGTTCGTGGGCAGTAGTCACTCGGGCGTCATGTATAACGCTGCGTGGTGTGCCTACGATTGCTTTTTCGATTTTTTCTCGTCCGAACCTGGGTTTTTCTTTTCGATGAGACTTTTCGGTCATTTATCCGAAATAGCTTAAAAGCTTCTGTCATTTTTTCGTTTTCGGGTATTTTTATACGTCTGAAAAAAGTATTGTGGCCGAATTGACTTAATTTTTTTCGATCATTTGATAAAAAAATGCAGTCAATAACCGAAAAAAATCCAGGGCTCCGAACGCTTCCACCACCACTTGTCATTGACCAACTTTGATAGCAATCCAGTGGCGTACGTGTACTTTCAACCTGTTGTTGCTTGAACAGATAAACAAACTGCCCAGCGTGTTGTGGCAAATACACAAGAAAAAGCGTGTTTTTTCGTTTCAAATCTCATTCACGGGAGAGTATGGCCGCCCCTTGCAAAGACCTTTTGTCGTCGCGTTCAGACCGCAGCTGCTGTTTCCCTTACGCCCTCGTTTTCGACACTCGACTGTTGCGCAGGTTGGGTCACCGAGAAGGATTGGAGCCAGGGGACCACCAACCTCCACCTGGACATCTCCGACGCGTGCAACCTCATGGTGTACGTTGGGGTGCCGAAAGACGAGCCAGAAGGAACCCAGGAAGCATTGCTGAAGGTGTGTGTGTGTTTCTGGTGTCACGCACGATGCGCACTGACTTGATTACTCTCAAGGAGCTCGTGCTCGCCCTCCCTCACCCGTTGCATGTAGCGCAAGAAGTAGTTGTAAAAACGCAAATTAAGCTGTTTGGCCGTCGCCAGCGGAAAACACGAACGGACAAGTTTTCTAAGCGCTGCGAAGGTGAAGTTGAATGCTCGACCTTGTTTTCATTTGGAAACAGTTGTTATTTGTAACAGCACTCTCCGATGACCGTCTTAGACAGAAATAACACAAAACACATTGTCCGCGCGGATGAATACTTTGCGGGTTAGGGCAAAACAGAGTTTAACTTTCCTATTTGTGACGTCTGAAGTTTTGCAGAAGCCGCGGTGCTCGCGTGCAATCTCTTACGCTGTTTTTACCTGCTACTCGTAAGTCTCTAGAGCTGCCAGAAGGAACGCAATGCGCTCGTTCCGTTTTGATTGTCACGCGCTAGTTATTTTTTCGTCATACTGCTTCGGTCAGTAAGCCGCGCGTGGTGCGCGAGAGATCTTCACAAGCGCCGCTAAGCTCATGGTTAAGGTCCAGCAGGGATCAAAATTGCTTTCCGACTACTTTATGCGTACTTTGCTGCGCGATGGGCTTTGCAGCTTACTGCCGTGACTTGAAGTTGCGGTACTCGTGCACGCCCCAGTGTGCAGGATACGAGCATCGAGTTGCTGCTGCTCGTTTGACTGCAGTTACAAAACACACGCGTGAAGTAACACCTGAATCCCAATGTCGTTTGGTGTGTTTAAAAAGTACTTTATTTCACACCGCGACACTGTGCTGAAGCGCACCAATCAACTATTACACCGCATACTTCGCACTATGAGGTGGAAAGTGACGCATTGTGCAATGTATTTTCGGAATTGGCAAAACGAACAGTACGATTTCCATTTTGGCACGGATTCTAACAAGTTCCATTTTTGTCTCAGAAAGTGCCTACCCATCTATTTCGTGCGGTTTTTGCATAAGCGCAAACCATAGAAAGTTTGCGTATTTCCTTTGAATGTTGTTCGCTTGATACAAAGGCCGGTGCCAGCTGCAGGCATAAGACTGTTTTGTTGTATGGTTGTGACTGCACAATTGGTATTTATCGTACTTTTTCATTGCATGCACTTGCGAAACTAACGAAATTGTAAATTTAGCACTCTTTTGGAGTTTTTAGTGCATTTATTCAGTGCGGCTTGTTTCCTTCCCTGTTGCCATAGCAATCCTACTTTTTTACGTCCCGAAGCAAACGTCCCTCTTGCCGTTGTTAGATCATAGAGGAAGGTGACGTCGACGCAGCTCAGATCGAACGAGTGAAAAGGCACAAGCCCGGAGCGCTGTGGCACATTTTCAAAGCGTCTGACACTGACAAGATCAGGAACATGATCATGCAGGTGAGTGCGCACGAATGCAAATGCAAATTTAAATAATAACAAGTCAATTAGCTGCCTGTAGTTTATTTTGACCGAATGCGCACGGGTCGGTCCGCGAACCAACTACGCTCAGAGCAAACCCACTTATCACCATCCAGCCTTTGCGCAGAGCTTGTCAGCACAGGCGTAGCCAAGGGGGGCCCCCTTTCCCCCCAATGTTAGCATATTGAGTCATTTTGTGCTTTGAGAAGCGGCTTCCCAAACAAAAATACTGTTGCTCGCCTAAAATCAAGCATTTCAACCCTCCAAAATTTTGAGCTGGCCACGCCGCTGCCTGTCAGCATTTAATTACGTTATTTCTTGAATAGTTTCGAGCCATAGAGCAACGAAACACGAATGAAGATTCTCGAATTGCTGTGATGTGCGTTACGCTCGGCTAACTCATGTTGCATGGTGCATCCGGCAAAGCTACCGAACATTGTTACCGAAGTCTTTGCGAATAAGCAACAAAAGTATCGATCACTGCGCGCGCAGTTCACATCAGCAGAGCGTTCCTTGCTTGCGCAGATAAAATCCGAACGCGGACTGTGGGTGAAGTACCACGACCCTATCCACGACCAGCAGATGTACCTGGACAAGACGATGAGGAAGCGGCTGCTGGACGAGTACGGCGTCGAGCCGTACGCGATCGTGCAATGCGAAGGGGACAGCGTTTTTATACCTGCCGGCGCTCCCCATCAGGTAAAGAACGGCTGCGCGATTACCTCCCCAAGCTGTGGCGTTAAGAAGTTGATCATATGACCAGTCGCCGGTGGTCCTCGCGGTCAACAGTTTGTTCCCGTATCAGTTCGTGCCTGCTTTTTGGTTTATCTGACTGGTAAAACAACGCAAATAACAAGAAGCTAATCATTTTTGGCATCGCCCGAAGATAAAACTGAAAAGCTTTGCGTGCCTGTCAGGATTAATTATTATTGCTCTGGATCGATCGTCGTGTGGTGAATGTGAGGCATTGCTAACCTATCCATTGTTTTGTGGAATTTATTCTTCGGCCAAAGCCGCTTGTGCGTCTCTCGTGAAAGTCCTTAAAACAATGCGGCAGTTTTCTGAAGATGGGAACTTCCGAAGCGTAATTTCGTAAAATTTCTTTGAAGTAAATTTGCTTCTACAGGGATTCTGTAACTGCCTTGCCTTGACACCTGTTGCCATGGGCGTCGAAATAATTTCTTCGAGGAAGGGCCAATCGTGCATTTTTCCAGAGGTAGCCGTAAAGATATTTCTAGGGGGGAAAAATTGGTGAAATTTATTTTTTCCTTCTCGAAACAGAGAAAAAGACCTGTTTTTCCTAAAAATGTAATGGAAAATTTCAAAATCCGGGGGGTGGGTGCCCAAGACCGACTTCCGACGTAGTTTTTTTCTCTTCAACGCAGCGTACGAACTCTGCAACAAACATCTCTTCTGAAAACTACTGCGCGTTTATTCCTTCAGGTCTTCAACCTTCACAGCTGCATCAAAGTCGCCGAAGACTTCGTGGCGCCCGAGCACGTCGACAAGTGCTACAAGCTGATGGAGGAGTTTCGCCACCTCTCGTCCACCCACTCCAACCACGAGGACAAGCTGCAGCTGAAGAACATCATCTATCACGCCATGAAGGAAGTGGTCTCCTCGCTCAGCTGGCACGGGGCCGGTCCTGACGCCGAAGGCGCAAAAATCAAGAACGCCAATCAGAACGACGGTTGAGCGCCGACGCCGCGCGATCGGCCCGTCACGTGACGTGGACGCTGAGTGATGATAGCAGGTCTCTTGTCAGAGCGCGCGCGGGAATCTTCGTCGGCGATCGGAATTGGCGCGGCGGCCCTTTCCGAAGTTTGGAAAACCAGACATTTCGGAGGTGACAGAAGCCGCTGGCGCCGAGACACGTCAGCGGCGCGACGCGCTTTGCGAAGCGCGCGAGACGGAGGGATTTCGGAGGTCAAAGTGTTCTTCTGCCGGATGTATAGGCTTTAAACGTAGAGTGGCGAGTGTTTGCATGTGCTTTGGGGGGGAAGGAACCCGTGGCGGTTCGGAAAGTTGAAGGTGGTCTTTGTGTGCACGCGGCCAATCGTTCGCCCCCTCAACTGTACCGGGGCTTCGGGTGAACGGAACTCAACGAGTGCACTTTTCGCCGCAAAGTAAGATCGCAGCGATATCTGCTTTTCTGGACTTGCGTTTTCGTTAACTGCGAAAGAAGCGACTTGTATCTCGTTACTAAGTATTGTAAAAAAGCAAAAAGTTAGCAGTCCTTGGCCGTCTTGAAAAACTAGTTAGTAGAAGTCAACGGGCGGCCCAACCCAACGCTAGTGTTTCCCCTTCAGCATTCCAAAATACCGGCCGCTAGCTAGCGCTCTTCGCCAACTGTGCTTTCATGTCGGACGCGAGCCGAACTCGCTTTTACCTCTCGACCTCCTTTCTGTTGTTGTTGTTGTTCATTGTTGTTGACATTTTTCACTTCGCTGTTCGGCCGGCGTATCCCTTCAGCCGTCGCTGTGTACATATAAGGCATGCGCCGCTGATTTTAACCGCTCCTCCCCTCTCTTTGTGTTCGTTCACCTGCGAGTACAAAAAGTATTAAAAGCTTATACGTCACAAGCGAGTTGTCGCGTTGCAACGAGTTCCAGGCTGCGGCGTTGAGGAAAAGGGGGGCAGTGTGGCCTGGAGTGGGAGTTTTGCTTTCTTTTCGGTGATACACCGAAAATTTTTTTGAAATGACCGAAATAAAACCAAGTCAATTCGATCGTAAAGACCGAAATTCTATAGACTAGTAAACACTGTTACGACGAGTTTTGATACTACTATGGGGCAAATGAACGAAAATGTCTCAGTGAAAAAAGAGAGTGACCGGGGTCGTTTGGCTGGGCGGGATGACCGTAGCAGAAGTCTATACACTAGGCCGTCCGTGTCTGGACACAAACGTACTTGATTTGGGTGCGTAAAATTTATTCGGACTATCAACAAATTGTAGTCAACCTGACGTGGCGCTTATCATTTCTCGTTCACCGCATGACGTTTCATGCAGTTCGCGAAGCTCAACTTGTCATGGCCCAAAATCGCGTTCCGCAAACGTAATTACGTCGGTTCGACACCTGGCAGTGCTGGAGAGAAGTTTCCGCCACGGGCGTCGGAAAGTTTTTCCAGGGGGGAAAAAGTGGTGAAATCCCGTTTTTCGAAACTAAAAAAAGCTTTTTTTCTATAAATCTCATTGAAAATGTCAAATGCCGCCGACACTCATCGTTGCCGCCATAATGCTGCGCAGACTGATACTGTCTCGGTGCGGTTCACAATGCGGACCATTGCACCAGACGAAAAAATGGTGGAACTCTTACAAGGCTATACTATAGTTTTGCTGCAAAATAGACGAAAGACATCGAGTTATCTCTCTTCGTCGCCAGTGGCCCACAGCAGGGCCGGCCTTAGCCGATTGCTTCAATCGAGCTGCGCCTGCGAGCTTACGCTTTCGATCGAAGCTGCTTATGTAGTGCCGGCGCGGGACCCATAGTATTTTTAAGTGTGGGTCCGTTGCTTACGAAAACCAGAGTGAACTGCGCGATTTTTGAACGCCTTTACATGGGTGTAGGAGCAGGCAAATTTTTGGGGGTGCAAAAGATTTTTGCCCGAATTTCCCCAAACTCGCCCGAAAAAATTTTGGGCCACTTCTTGTGCAAATATTTTCTCATGAAGGCCGTTTTTGGGGTGACCTCTAAAAAAAGGTCTTCATGTGATTTGCGGCACCATTTTTTTCCAATCAAAGCACTCTGGGCACAATTTTTCCCGTATTTTCAGGGAGTTTGCCCGGATTTTCACCAGATCTCCTGCCTCCTACACCATTGGTTTTCTGTTTCAGTTACAAGCGCTTCGTATTTGGAAGGTCAAGTTTCAATGAATGCCGCAAGATACGATCCGATACTTAGGCTATTGCTGTTTAAACAGTTACTGCTAATGTCTTCTGAAGATTAACTTTTAGTTCGTAATTGCAAATGTGTGCTGCTTCCGGTCAGTCTTAATTCAATTTCACGCTCGTAGAGATCTAACGAGGCAACCTGATATCAGCGAGAAGTTCGAAATAAACCTAGTTTTAATTATTCGAACTGACGACTATTACAGGTGTGCAAAAAATAACGGTTCCTTAAAAAGTAACAGAAAATTTTTAAACAATTAAATAACAGAAGTGTTGGGATCAACTACTTTGGAGAAATAGACGTGACAGTTAGGTTTAAGCCAAGCAAACCTCATAATGTTCTTGTGATAAAAGTTGGATCATGAAGTACTACCCAAACAAGGATTATGGCCTCACTCTCACACAGATTGACATCGAAGTTTCTGAGATGTAGCCTAACAAATTGGAAGTTCCCAAAGTTCTGAAAAGGTGCACAGGTGGGATGACTTTTGTGGACGTTTTGGAGCATACTTCAATACTTGCCTGTTTTGAAAATTTTCTGAAAAGTAGGTTTAAGTTATAAGGAAATCTGCAATTTATGTATTTTATGTTAGAAGATAAAATAATTTTTTAACTTTTCCTGGATATTCAAAACCTGTTCTAATAGGCGATCTGTTTTCTTAACCAGTGCTCTATTAATTAAGTAGGTTTCACTATAGCCATCATCCAAGTGTAAAGTATATAGTGATAGGCGGGTGTTATACTGGTGCTTTGTTTTGGGATATTTATTTAAGAATATATTTTTTCTGTAACTAAGATAAAAATCATGATTCAAAGACGAAGAGACATAGGACGCAAATTTTAAGTGGCAGTCAAACGATGGCTGAAGCTAGGGCAAAAAAGGCCAAACCAAAAAAAGAAAAGGTGTTTTGAACAAGTAGTTGAACAGAACTACCTCAGAAAGTGCAAAAGAAGTCCTAGTAGAGTCACACCACAGTGAAGATGGCGACAACGTAGGTAGCCAGCCTGATGATGTTATGCCAGATCAGGGACCTAGTTTGCTAAAAAACTTTGGGGGGACAAACCTTATTGTTTGCGTTTCGATGACGTCATCATGTTCACTCAACCGTAGTACGGCCTTTTTGTAAAATTGGCAAAATGGGGATACATCATGAAATTGGTATATTTTGGTGACCATGCCCCCCTTGGCTACGCCCATCTTCGTGGTATAGCAACTAGTGGTGTATACAAGTATACAATGGTGCTATATCTAGGTATCTAGCACTTAGAACTGCATTTAATATGAAAACGCATTAATTCTGAGAGTTAGGCTTAAATAGACACAATTATGCTCAAAAATTGTGATAAGCAATTCAAATTTAGTCAGTTCCTTGGGCGTCCGCAGGGGGGACAAAACGGGCATTTGCCCCCCCCTGGAAATTTGGACGAAGAGCCAAAAATTTCTAGAAAACCTGAAGGCAGCAGCTTTGTTTCGATTATTTCACTCACGGCCTACTTAAGACATCTTAAGTAGGCCGTGTTTCATTTAATTCTTGCAATGACAGTTTTTGTGACGGTATGGAGTTTACTGTTCTGGTATCATGCAATGATTACGTCCGCTCCTTTGCCTGCAATGTCATGATTCGAAACATGGGAGCGGATTGTTCTACTATTGGTCTTTATTACATAACAATAACCTGGCAACAAATCTTCAAAGGTTCACTTCAAGTTACGGAGTGTTGCCATTTTGGCTGATTTGCTGCTAAATCTAGCAGGTTTTTCTCACTGTCAGCAGTAAAATTTTCAATCTAGCTGTTTATAGGTGTAGGAGCAGGCAAATTTTTAGGAGTGCGAAGGATTTTTGCCCGAATTTCCCCTAACTTTCGCGAAAAGCTTTTGTGCGCCTTTTGCCAACAATTTTCTCCCACAAAGAACGCGAAGATCTGTTTTTGGTGTGACCTCCAAATTAGGTCTTAAAATGTGTTTTTCTGCAAACGTTGGGCGCCATTTTTTGAAATCAAACAACGTTGAGCACCATTTTTGCCCGGATTTCAATGATTTAGCCCTACATTTTCAGGGATTTTATCCAGATTTTCAGAGGTTTTGCCCAAATTTTTGACAAACCAAAACTTTTGGGGATGCGGTTGCACCCCCGCTTTCTACACCACTGTAGAAGTTATCTGATGTTCTAGCAGGTTTTAAAAAAACGTTTGGGAGGCTTAACACGTAGCAATTTCCTGACAAAAATTTGTTTCAATAGTCTTTGGAGATGAAAACTTCTATACCTTTTTCATCAAAAAAAATATATCTTCTTGATGAAGCTTTAAATTGGGCAACACAAGGACCAGGCACATGGGCGTCCGCAAGGAGGAGCAAAATGGACATTTCTCTCTTGGAAATTGGGGCTAACAAGCAAAAATTTCTTGAAAACGCGAAATCAGAAGTTTAATTCCGATTAGTTGGGTTAAGCCTTGTAATGACAGTGTGTTTGCCGGTGAAACACTCACTCTGCACAACAGCCAGGTTCACTGTTCTACTTCTGGTGTCATAGGCAGTGATGAGCTTGCAGTTCACTCATAACTGTTGAAAGACATTTTGGCACGTAATGCAGCGAAATAGCGACTGCTTATATTAGTAAGCCACGGAGGTTTATACCAGAGGTCTCAAACTCAAATTGCTCCGAGGGCCAAAAGAAAGTAACCCGAGGGCAGCACATACGGCGCTGACGCAACAGTGGCTGTACCTGAACCTTACTTGAAACGTTTAAACCTGCGAAAGGTATCGTGAGTTACAGGCAAATCATTTCTAGCCATCTCAACGTTCGTTTAAACTTTAAG
>Ga0210059_1008737_pt1 | contig 15921 bp, 6 predicted proteins | sample Ectturendosymbi2_FD_188042 | JGI IMG/M metagenome (GOLD analysis project Ga0210059, IMG submission 188042) | Ecteinascidia turbinata endosymbiont from Florida, USA - Sample 2 (SPAdes) (version 2) | ecosystem: Host-associated > Tunicates > Ascidians > Unclassified | place: Key West, Florida... | reverse complement strand
TACGGGTCTGTAGACTTCTGTACATCACAAAAAACAAACGTTTTCTTGCATATTTTATGCGCATTCTCAATTCTTGTGTAGTTCAGTAAAATTCGATCTCGCAAACCAGGGTCTGCGCCAGCCAGTCCAGCCGCACACCTTCAATTCTCAACTGCTCGTATTTGACAAGACCTTAGCGCAGCCTCATTTTGCAGTGATAAATGGCTCTAACGTAGGGATGAGTGTGTTTCACTCCCCTGTTTTAATGCGCAGCCTGATATTTTTGCAGTTATGAACTGCTGTGTCGTAGCGTTGGGTTCATTTTCCTCCGATAGCCTAACTTGGAGCGCTGATAGTTTACATTCAGTGCAATGACACATGAAATAAGAAGAGTGCGTGTAGAAAAATATGCATTATTATGTCAACAAACTTCGCCAAAACGTTGGTTTGGAAACATGGACACGACGTCAAATTATGACGTCACAAACAGCGCACACCAAATACAAATGACCACCATATGGTCCTGAACCAAAACCCCCCCCATGAAAATTATCTGCGTACGCCACTGACGAACAGGTACCAGTAACGTACAGTAGGTTGACCTTAAATTTATACTCTCAGGCAGAAACTTAACCTCTAATACATTTTGCGGAAAGCAGGATTTTGGCAAAGGCAGTTAGAAATTATGCATTTGTAAATATGTGTGGTTGTGATGCCTAAAAACAAACCTAAGATGGGAAATTAGCTTTCATGCCAAGTCAAGGTTTCAAAAGACTGAACATTTTTGGTTAACTGACATTTTTACTGAGCCTTACCTACTTTAATGCAGGGAACATGCAATTTGTTGACCTGCAACAATAGCAAAGTTTTAGTTACTTTTGTAGCAAAACTTTTAGAAATTAAACCATTGATGACCTGCACGCACACAATGAAAAGATAAAAAACTTTGATGTTGCTGACTTTACCGCATCGCCTATGCTTAAATCTAAATTATGTACCTCGCCTTCAAATTTGGAAAATTCGAACATGAGATATTCTGTGGTTTTCGTTTGCTGGCTGTGAACGTTGTGCAAGTTGGCTGCTTCTTCAGCTGAGCTAAGCTGGGCATTTCTATTCTTTGAACTTCCCCCACAACAAACCCGTCCTTATAAAGAGTGTGTTTTGAAACACCTGAAGAGAATGCCCTTATTCATGAAAGGAAATACCGCAAACACAGACGACATTGACGTGCTGCTGACGTCAGTGGTTTTTACGTAGTTATGTTTCTAAACAAACAATGTCAAATTTTGCACAAATTTGTTTTTGTAAGTATTTCGTGGCAAGCTGCCCTCCTCCAACCAGGTGCACTTGATTCGGGGTCGAATTAGAGGCGGTGTTAGTGACCCAAAATGGCTGTTTTCTTAAGCCAAGCGTATTATCATGTCGTCACAATGCAGCTGTTGTGCTTCCTTCCGTGATTACTCTGAAATTATTGCCAGCGCAAATGACTCGCTGTTGTTCGTCATCCGTTAGACCAGTGCTTCTTAACCTTATTCGCTTTCGTTCACCCCTGCTATCGATTGCTGCATTTCCATTCACCCTAAAGCGAATCCACGGTCGATGCGACAACAATAACTATATGCAATGTTTTCAATGAGTTTGATTTTTGTACAAGACCTACTTAAACTAAGTGACTCATTTAGCCGAATCTGCCACCAACTCCTAAGAAATGTGAATATACGATATCAACAAATGTAGTCATCAGATCTATTTTAACGAGCGACGACACAGAACCTGAAAACTACAGGATCAGTTAGAATCAACTCCAGACCTCTACCACTGCAGACACAATAAGAAAACCACAAAAAAAACGATAGGAAACTACAAATACTTACAACAGAAAGTCGTTAACTAATGACTGCGTTGCTCCTGAATTTCATGATCAACTTTTCTAACTGCGGATGAAGCAATTCCTCCAATAGACCTCAAGAACGAGTCGACGCATTTCACTTTTTAGTTTGCAGTTGGACTCACGCCCGTCGCCAGCGGGGGACCAGTGGTGCCCGGCCCCCCATTTGAACTCTGTACCCCCCCATTTCATGTTTGACCCCCGAACTACCACGAAGCTGTAGAATTGCTGTGGGCAGTTGCAGATAGTCAATAAGCAGTAGCTTGTTGAATGACTCTAGTTTGCGACATTGCGTTCGTTTTTCAAGTAAACAAAAGCGAAAAATTACACTGTTTTTGTCGCCGGGATTGCCAACATAAGGGTCTTGAATACTTTATGTAAACAAAATTTTCGCTTATGGTGAACCAAGAGCGCGTCTTGTGTTTATTTCATGACGGACAGTTACGTTGTACGAAACAAAGAGTACTGTGAAATAAGTTTTTGAGTAATCACACATAGGTTGTCTATACTCAGGGCCGGATTTACCAATAGGCTATATAGGCTTAAGACTAGGGCCTCATGATCCAAGCGGCCCTCAGCAAACTATGGTACGCATCGTGTCAATCGCCGTTACTGTGTATGATCAGTTCGATAAATAAACATTCGTCAACAATTTAAGTTTTTAATTTTTATTCATTTAATCAGATTTTGTGTCGATAACGCCAGGGTATTCCAACGAGTTTTCATGAATCTCAAAATAACCGTTGGTCAAGCCGCATGCCGACTGCAATGTCGTCGTACTCAAACCACTTTGACGGCGTCCTGCGTTTGGTGAATCGTGTCGATTGTTACGTGTGAATTAGGCGAAAGGTTCGATACGCACCTGAACAAAGCTTAAAGGTTATACTGCAGATAAGAGATATGCGCACGGCTAGCATTATCCTACAATGAAAACACAGTTGCTTTTTCTGATCTTGAGCAATACAGCTGCTTTGTTAGCGTTTCTATTTGTTAGCATTTCTATTCAGTCATTCAGAAATCAGATTGCCATTGAGTACATTACTTGCCCAGGTTTGTACTGCTCCCGTGCTAAGCAAATCAAAGAAATTTTGGTGAGCTTAAGCAAAAATCACTTTGTCAAATGGCAACCGCATAACTCTACCCAATGAGACAAAGAGTAAACAAACAGCAAGAAAAGGACAGAGCAGCGTTTGGGTCTGACGTCTGATGCCTTAGATTAGTGGTTCTTGGTCGGTCTATCCAACCACGCGGAGTCTTATTTCTTAGTTTGATGGTCAGAAACTGCTTAGGAGGAAGATCTTTCTAAAGATTCAAAAGAATCAAAACTGAATTAAAGTATCACAATGTTCTAGGACAGGTTGTCCAACACTAAGCATTCGGTGCATTAAAAATGACAAACTTAGGCAAACAAATTTTCGTAAAATCCTAGATAATTTTGCTTTGAGGTACAGGACTAAATCCTTTTAATTGTTTACTGTGCTCTGTTTAGCCTGACTTGATTCGATGATTGTAGCTTTTTATTTCTCAACACGTATTTCAATACTGACAGCATAAGGGAAGTTCAAACCTCAAATCTCTTCGCGCGGTGGTTTCGTTGCGTTCGATTCTTTGCAGTCTGGAAAAGTAACAAACAATCGAACCGTGATCCTAGCAGGTTGCTACCATTTAGGATGATTTCTTGATGTGTTTTGCTCGTGTGTGCAAGATTTTTACAGCCCTTGTCCTCACGGCCGCTATTTAGGCGATATATGCAGTGTGTTTGGTTTTTAAGAAATTGTGCCTTGTATATTGGGTGCTACTGTTGAGCACAGCGAAGAAAAAAGAGATGTAATGTTGACTAAGACCATGTGTTTTTTCAGAATTTGAACCGTGACGTTTTTGTTTGTCTCCCCGTCGAAATTGCAATAGTGTTCCCGTCTTTCAAGCATGCATTACACAATTCCGTGTCATTGAACGCTTTTGCGCCGAAAGTAAGAACAAGCCGGTCATCCTGGGGCACTTGCAGTAAGGATCTACAAATTTTGTATTGACTGTACCTTTAGAGCAGGGGTTCCCAACCTTTGGTTTGCCATGTACCCCTTCAGCATTTCCACAGATGAGCAATGAACATGTGCCCCTAAAATCTCGTGTGACAAAATATTTTATCATGGTTATTCATAGATATATTTAGCAATAAGTTATGATTTTGATATATGTACAAATATTTCCAAATAAATATAATGTAACTATTTTTTTCTCTTATGTTGCTAACCTCGAATGCACCCCTTCCGATAGGCAAATGTACTCCAGGTTAGAACCTCTGTTTTAGAGCGTCAGTATCATCATTTTCGGCCTAGCGCTGTTCTATTTTCCCTAGTAACAGTGGTAGATGGTACCTCACAATTGGATTAGCCCAGGGACATCGCATCAGCTAAACCCGGCTTTGGTTATACTGACGGACTTAAGTGTAACAGATAACAGAGCAATGCGGATTCCAGAAATGAGTCAAAACCATTCTTTGACAAAGTTTGTTCTAAACGGAAAGGTTCATAGGATGACATTCTCTCTGCTTTTGTGCTTCAATTGCCACGTTATATCGTCTACTTGCATTATTTCTGCTGTATAGCGAACCGCCGGATATGCTGTAGCTCGTGCGACATGAAAGAGGAGGCGAGGGGCAAAGTTGAAAAGCGAGGACAATCTACAAGGAGATAGCAGTGTTAACGTTGTGTTATATTATGTTATGGTTTATTGTTTCATATGACTCAGCCAACAAGCAGAAGCACCATAAAAGCCATCTCATTAAGTAAACCAACCATTAGCGAACATTAGAGCAAATGAAAACACAATGGCACAATAGCTGATCAGTGTAAAGAAAGAGGGGCGTTGTGTCATATAGGATTGGCGAAAGACCGTGGCGGTCATCTGGTCAACCAACCCCGTTTATCACTTTTTGACAAGTGTTGAGAAACAGCAGTTGGAGATCAAATAAGCATAATGAGAAAACAGAAAACGAATTAACGCAGAACATGGTGAAGAAAATGTACAGGTGAAAGCCCATGCCTATGTACACAGATGAGTGGATCGAATTTAAGTGAAGGAATTTGGTGTGGCTAGAATATTTTTAGCAATACAAAAAAATTCAAAAATAATAATAAAAAAAGCAAAAGAGTTACAAAAACTAATTAATAGAAAAACAAAGCAAATAATAATAAAAAAGTAAAAAAGTTACAAAAACTAATCAATGAGGTACAATAGAAAAATATAACGGTTTGTAAAATATGTTCTTTCTTGTCTCTTCCCTTGCCCAAGTTGAAAAACATCAAAAGACGGTGCTCACCGGTTCGGCGTCCGTATCTGTATAACTTTCTGGGTGGAGTTAAATGCGCTTAAAGTTTACATATCGCAAGCAACTTTTTTCGTGGCGGCTGCTGCATACATCCAACATTGTATTTAAAAATGTGCCCCCCCTTGTGATTTTTGGCCTCTCCTGCTGCGACATCCTGGCGACGGCCCTGGTTGGACTTGGACCAAACACGAAAATCCTTTCTTTGACCTGCACATAATAGTAATTATCACCAGTTGTTGCAAGACTTTTAATGCAATTTCCTTGAACTCTGGGGATTCAAGCAAATGAACTCAATACTCCCCATAATAGATATATATTTTGATAGACGCTTTTTGATAAAAATCATGCTGACGGGATCTTATTCTCAACGATAACCTTCCTTTTTAAATCAGGTTCTACGGCGAAGCTGATGAAGCTGACGTGTCCTGATGGATGTCATATATAGGTTTACATTTGCTTCCATCAAAAAGCAAAATGTTTTTGTATGCTTAGATATTCAACAGGTATTACCTGGGATTTAGACTCCTGTTAGATGTTGAAAGGAATACCAAAGTGGTAGCAACAAGTATCACAAATAGGCTACTCCTGTTCTTCGACTGGTAAGGCCTGTACTTCAACTGATAATGCTACTCTGATTAAATGGTCATGTGTCTGGTTTTCACTCGAGAATGAAATTTTCGAAAGTACTGCGATTCCAGCAGAAAACATTCCCACAGAAGTACAGGACTCTCATGCAGAACGCAGCAAGATACCCTTACTCGAGTGAGTAAAACATTGCATCTCTGGGTAAACTCTATCCCTAATACGTCGTAGACGAAGTTAATTGCACAATATTATGGTTTTTCTGAAGTGATATGTTGCTGACTGCTGTACACGTAAAGTTAGAACGCTTGAAATTTGTCATTTCATTCATGATTGCTGCAGTGTGTTGGGTAAAAAACTAAGCTAAATGCACGTTACCAGAGGATTAAAAAAATAAGGAACAAAAGCTTCATTCACCCCTCATCTTTCATTCACCCTTGTAAAATCTTCATTCACCCTGGGGTGAACCATTCACTCGATTAAGAACCACTACGTTAGACACAGGCCCGCAATCAGGGGAAGGCAGCAGGGAAATTTCTCCCCTCTAAATTTTTAAAAACATTTAGTTGTTAGGTACAAAAGCAAGTTACAATGAATTTGCTCCCTCCCGAGAACAGTACAAATAGTAAAACAGCCAGGGCCGGCGTTAGCAAGTGCGGGGTCCTATTTTAAACACTTTTGCGGGGCCCCACTCAGTGGTGTGCTGACATTTTTGAGGGGGAGCATGGCGTAATGATAGAAATCGGTGATGTTACAAAGCGAGGCCGAAATGGTTGACGTCAAGACCTCTCCAGCAGAGACTTCAATGTACAGCGCCGTTGAACCCAATAAATCAAATAATTACAACTCTCATTAACACCTCATCTCTGGTCAGGCACCTCCCTGATGAGAAGGGAGTTGCGAATGCAGTACCTCCAGAGATGAGAGGCTAGTGGATATCCAGAGCTGAAACGTTTGCAGTACAGTAGTAACAAAAGATTCTATTTTTCCAGACCAGGAATAATAACCATGGATGACCTTTGATGGTGTTGTTTGTATTCTTTCGCAGTGAAACTTAGAAAACCGTGTTCCATCACTCCTGTTTCTGGGGAGAGTCCCTAACATTCCGACTCATGACGTTTAAGCAGCAGGATCATCAGTTCATCCATTTTTTGAATTTTTGACTCGCATGCCTCATCAGATGAACATCTGACGATGTTCCTTGTTTGGCAGAATCAACACGTTCGAAACGACTTGCATCACTTCCGGTACATAAACTTCCACTTTGACTGTCTGGCGTAACATGACCATACCAGCTGCTACGTTGTCGCCATCTTCAATGTGGTGTGGCATTGAAGGTATGCCCGCAGTGGTTAAAATACTTGTTAAACGCACCTTTCTTTTTTATGCTTCGGGCTGTTCACGCCTTAGCTTTAGGCCTCTTTTAGTTGCTACGTAACATTTTCGGCCTAGGTCTTTGACTCATAATATTTTGCTTAGATGCAGACAAAACATATTCCTAAATAAATAGCCCAAATTCGACTGTACAAAACACCTGGCTCTCACTGCGTAGTTTACACGTGGAAAATGGTTACAGTGAAAAACACTTAATAGAGCACCGATTAAAGGAGTAGGCTACTAACCTCTTATTAGAGCAGCTTTTGAATATCCCGGAGAAGGTTAAAAAATATTTTCTCCATTAACACTAAAGAAATATATGAAGTGATTGTAGATCTCCCATTAAATTTAGACCTGCTTTCTAATTTTTCAAAACAGGTAAGTACTGTAATAGCCTCAAACGTCCACGAAAGGTTTTCCATTTTCCACCTTTTCAGACTCTTTGCAACTTTAACTTGTTAGGCTATATCTCAGAAATTACTACGCCAGTCTGTGAGATTGATGCCACAATTTTCAATTTTCGCGACAAGAGCATCATGAAGCTTACCTAACTTGAACAAAATTGTCACTTCTGTTTGCAAATATCTTTACTGTTAGTAATTTTCTGTTACTACAGTATTTAGGGTACCGTTATTTTTTGCACACCTGAAATAGTCATTCATAATTAAAACTAAGTTTTTTCAAACGTTTTCACCAATTTCAGGTTGCCTCATTAAATCTTTACGAGAGGGAAAATAAACAATGCTATTAAAAGACTGGCTAAGCAGCACACATTTGCAATTACGAATTAAACATTACCTTCAGAAAACAAGTAGTAGTAAATATTGAAGTATCAACATTCAACAACAATCGAATCGTATTTTTCAGCAACTATTGAAACATGACCTGCCAAATACGAAACGCTTTTATAAATGAAACAGAAAACACCTCAAAAGCTTGAATCCTTCTTTGCCTTAGCGCGGTGCTAGTGAAAACAAAACTTGGCTACTCACTACTGAAAGCAATGACCATTATTACTGTAGAAGTTTGATGAAGGCGTTAAAAACCGCGCAGTTAACTTGGATTTTAGTTGGCAACGGATCCCACCCTTACGAAATACTGCGGGCCCCTCCAGAGTTTTCTTAAGTTTTGACCTTTGCTCACTGCAAAGACTTTTTCAGAGATCGCAACTATATTATCTGAATACTGAGGTGGTGTAAATCAAGGTTTTGGTGTACTTTGATGGTGGTTTTAAAGCGAGTTATTTATACTGTATTTTGTGGAACCGTTGAAAAAATTTGATGATCGTTTTGGTCTCTCAAAATTACATAAAAGGCCCCCTTTTGGCGCGGGGCCCGATTAGAAGAAATTGGTCAAATCGGTTTAAAACCGACCGTGACAACAAGTAACAATCATTTTGTCCTGCCGAAGATATCAGCTGGTTGCGCCCCTGTATAGACATCTGAATATTCCAGACAGACCTATATTTTCTCTTGTGTACTGTATGTTTCCACGACATTATATATTCAGTACCTAGCTTGCTGTATCATTCTTTTGTATTCGTAGTCTATGTATTTGTTGATTGTGTACATGCAATGACTGTGAAACCGCGCTCATGGATGTGTTCTCACTGGTCTTGCCCAATAATTTCACCGTATATACTGTCACATTGCTCCAACATACAAAGATGATGCAAAGAGCTTTCTCTAAGAGACAGGAATAGACAGAATTGTGCTTTATTTGTACTTTCATTTCTAGTAAGGGTATGGATATGACAAAAATTCACCATGTTCAGAACTTTTCACTCTTATCGATGGTGGGAAGCATAAAGTTTACCGCTTCTACACTGGCGACGGAGATTAAAACCAGCCTTGTAATATAATGCAGACTGTAGATGACGGACTGTCAAGTGCCAGTGGTTTGAAGCGATTTCTAAAGACAAAGCATGTGAATGTTTTCAGGGGCGGATCCAGGGGGGGCGATCTCCCCCCCTAAAACCTGCGAAAGTAACTTTATTCACCACGATTTTGTACAATTCGGAAAACAGCATTGGCGATGTAAGGCCATTTTTACGTCCACTGTTTTCTCACAGCAGTGTTGTGGAGTATACTTCATCTCTCTTACAGTAGTGAACCCGTAATGAGACTTGACTACCAAATATTACTGAAATCGCCCCCACCTAACCTTACTGGCTGGATCCGCCACTGAATATTTATGAAGAAGTCAATGGCTTGGCCAGGAAAATAGAAGACCCACCAAGTGTTTGCAACTCGAACAAGGTAAGCCTTCATGAAGCAGATGTACTGTAGCATTAATAATATTTTTCCAAGTGGAAAAGTTAGAATTGCCACAAGTGCAACTGTATTTCGTAAGGGAATAAATGATTTCGCTATCCACAACACAGTTCCATTATATTTTTCCAAACCTGCATTTCAAAGCCTGAACGTCGATTTTTTTGGATAATGATTACATTAGAAATATGATGACAGAAGAAGCAGAGAAACAGAAATCAGCACTGTAAAGCAACTTGCTAAGTACACGAAAAGCAGAAGTGCTGAATAGCCGGATAATGAACTTTCTAAGTAATCTGTGCACTTGAAAATGGATGCATGCACGAGAATTCGAGATTATTTTGCCATAAATGTCCGTTATTTGGTGAAGATGGTAAGGTCAAAACTAAAACTTTCTCAGTTACTGATACGAGAAACGAACATGCAATTTGCATCTTACAAAATGCATGTCGGATGTTGTACAATACTTTAAAATTTAAAAGAAGCAGATTGGTTGCAAGGCCGAAAATGCGTCGAATATGATAAACACGACAAAGAAGCTGAAGCAAAACCTGAAAATGGTGCAAACTTAAGTTTTGGATCTGACACAGATTAAAACGAGCATGAAGGTTTAGATTGTATAATGAAAGAAGTAAGCAGGTATCATGAGATTCACCACATGCGGTGTAGTGTTCATTGCATTCGAGTGGCAATGCGTGATGCATTGCGAAGTGAGACAATTCCACGTCTTCTGAAAAAAATTAGACAAGATGTAGCTGTTGCCAGAATGTCCAAAGTTGACCGCATTATAGGAAACGTGGCAGAAAATCTACAGTTCTGGATCAAGCCAAAAGTCGAGCTTCAGCCTTCAACCTAACTGAAGCTAGCGCATTCTTGAAATAACATATATTCTAGTTGACATCGCAAATCCACAGATCAATTTATAGGTTGTGTCAGGTGAGCTCTTTAGAAATTTTGCTTCGTAAAAGGAGTCAGGAAGAAGATTTCACTCCGGACAAATTTTAAAGAATGTAAATGTCTCTTATGGTGGCTGTCAGAACACAAGCCCAGCAGATCGGCGTAAAGCATAAAAAAACGCTTTTGAGCGGATGGAAACAAACTTGTTTAATGATACCATTTTGCTAGTTGCTGTATATTGCGGTTCCCAGTATAGGATGATGCTCACATACAATCACAAGGCCAGGTTCTGACCAGGCATGGTTCTGAGGCAATACCGAACAGCAATTTCAATACGTGTATGTAGGCCTGTAACCAGCTTGCGACACTAGGAGGGGCAAAAAGTTTTCTGAGAGGGGCCCAAATTTCTTATACTATGTCCAATTGTTTCAAACTATGTTCAACACATTTTTCCATGGAGCAGAAATATTTTGCAGGGGGGGCGAAGCCCCCTGGTTACGGGCCTGCGTGTACGACTAATTCTAAACGGCAACTCGAAATCAGCCGTTCGACTATTAGCGCTCGTTGAGCTCTTCGACTTCAGTGATTACAGCATATGATCATAGCGTGTGCTTCTCTAAGTCTTATGGTTATAGCGTGTGTTTGAAACCGCAGTTCGCGTGCTTTCTCCATGAATTGTTTTAGTCTTTCATTCTTTCACCCTTAAGCTTTTGCTTGCAATTTGCATATAGGACTGAAGATACGTAATTAACGAGAAATCGATTTCCTAGTAAAACACTTTATGATTTATCTGTAGCTATATTTTCGCCCTTGTGGTGTGCTACGAAATCTGGATACGTGCAGCAGTCCAGCAGGACCATTGGTGGCGGAAACTTTTTCAAACTGGGAGACACAAGTGCACGTCAAAAAACTCTGGAAAATTTTTGTGGTTAGAATTGGCAACTCTGATGTCACAATCGTTGACGTCATTAACGTTTATCATGGATGTTATTGAATGACTATCATTGAAGTCACTAAATGACGTCATTAACTTTTGTCAGCATGTTGAAGCAATTTTATGCAATGTGTTATAAGCCCTGAACACCCCCTATCTACGCTACACCTATCTATCTACGCTGCACTGACTTGAGCACATAAATGTAACTAGTTGTTCTTAGACTTACACAAAATTCATTCACAAGTACACAAACACAACATGCACAAAGCTAAGGAAGCGCCCACATCAGTGTTCCCTCTTAGAAAATGTGCACTGAGCAAACTATTGTTTTAGTGCGCATGCAATTGCGCATCCACAGATACACAAACAATGAAGGGTTTTAAGCGGTGCGACATATACGCAAAATCAAATTTTGAATGTTGCAAGTGCGCGAGAATAAGATTTCATTGCGCAGATGGTCTGGTGGTACAGTGCATTTTCGCACCTTAGAGGGAACATTGGCCCACATACTGTATCATCAGATAGGGGTGAGAGGGGCTTTGAAAATGATGATGCGGTAAGAAATAGATATCTAAAATTCTGATGACGGAATATGTGAACGCTCTCTAGTCACAGTAGATATTACTGTGTTGCAGTGCAAACTCCTTTTCCAAAAAAGTTTGATTCTGCGATCATTTACTGCTATGAATTCTTGCAGCATTGCTATGAGATCAACCTGATCTGTTTGTGAATGCGCAAGAACATCCTGTGGTTCAAGTGTTCTTGGTTAAGTTTGTTTGTTAAGTAGTTCTTCAGCCATCGAAAGCACGAAAACGACTGCTCTGCTGTAGCATTTGACATTGGTACTCTCAAGTCCAGTCGTAACAGTCGTGCAGCATTGTAAATTCCCCTTAGAGCAGGGGTAAGAGCTTTGCTGACATAAGATACTGTTTCGAAGGTATCAGGTGCAACAGACGTTGACATGTTCTTCAATAGTTTCAGTTCAGTTCCCAGAGCATCGACACCTATGACGTCATGCCATTTTAGATACTGGAATGCAAAGACAAGAGAAAGCCTATGTAGAATGTAGTCAGCAAAGATGCCAATTGTGTTGCCAATGCAAAAATATAATATTGCGATTTAGTGCTGCCAGTGCAAAAAGAAAAACGCAATTGAATTTGACCTGTGAAATAGTTCAATTTGCGTACAAGATTCAACAAAATTTCACTATGTAGAATGGTGTTAAAACGCTGGAAATTACACCAATTTTCGATGGTGTGGCACGACATTTTTCATACACACAAGCATGTAAAAATGCACCATTTAGTGGTGTAGTATTACGCCATCCGGCAACACTGTTCGACAGCATCAATGGCGCAAACCCGAGCAGGGTGACCAGATTGTGCATGTGTTTTTTTGGTGTAATCTTCCAAAATTTACAAAATCCTGCCAAACTACAAATAATATATTACACACAATGTTGTCAAAATTGTGCAAAATTATTTTCATTAAACAATTTACGTCAACAATGGACCCAATACTAATGGTGTTACTTAAACTTATTTAGAGCAAAAATCGAAATTTTAAAGTGGGGGGCCTGGGCCCATACGCCCCCCCGGTTCAGCCACCTACGAGCAGGACTATCGTAAAGGTTATAAAAGCAGAGCATGGCAGTCTGTTTCCTCGAAAACTCAACATCAATCACCAGGTCAGTGCAGAACAAGTTACATGGGCTTTCTTAAATGACGACTCGTTACAGTGTCTGCATCGTCCATCAAATCCGATAATGATGAATTCAAGTCTAAAATAGATCAAGTCCGTAGCCAGGTTTTCAGGTTTTGGGATAAAAATACGGTTTCAGAGGGGCATGATTTTTATTTTTATTTTATGTTCAAAACAAACTTTTATGGGCACAACAAAATTTGCGGGTCACAAAAAAATTTGGTGGCAGTGCCCCAAATGCACCCCGTGGCTACGGGCCTGAAGAACACATCGACAAGTCGGACAAATCAACATGCAGTTGCTTGGAATCAGTGCAGCATCACAATGTTGTGGACGCAACCGCCAGGTTTGGAAATGCTTTCTTGCATTCTCTGTATCGAGTGGGAAAATTCGACTGCTTGTGAAAACTATATGTTTTTCAGGCCGAATAATGCTACCTCCCAGTCATTCGAGAAGTTGCAGAGATTGCCACTTCTATTCCGCCAATGCAATTTAGCGCTGGGCGGCTCTTTCCCGCTTTACGCACGGTAAAGTCAGACCTGCGAGCGTTGATGAAAGAAGACTTGCTGGAATCAAATTGGTTTTTAAGGACCAATGCTTGGACAACCACATCTCTGCAGGAACTAGTTCATATGAAGGTCACAGATAAACTGCTGAGTGATAGTGCTTCAGTACATCAATAGGCAGTAGTGAAATTAGAAACCGAATTGAAATGAGTATTTATCTTTTTTGTATGTAGGTCATGTCAAAATTATCTTGTTTCACTTTCGTTGTATGCGAATTTTAATTAGTTATTTGTGCTTTCTGCTAGTAGCATTCAAATGTTTATTCACCTTGAATTTATTCAGTCTTTAAAACATTTATCCAATGTTGGGTGTCGAAAAACATTTATCCAAGAAATTCAATGTTGGATTATTGTGAGATTTGCAAGCTGGTTCCACTAACTGTTCTGGGTGTCGAAAGTAATACAGAGTGCAAGTTGTTCCTTTGGCTGCATCTGCTGTTATATATGATACTGTTGACATAATATGATTTTTGCTATACCAAGATGCTGTATTGTGTATATTTCAGACTTTCAGACCGTTCGCGGGTTCATTGCAGATTGAAACTAAAAGCAGTATATTTTAATTTACACGTACATTTAAGTATGCATCAACGCACTTCTGACGGCGTTTATGAGGTCTTCTTCTTCTTCTTCTTTTGAGCGAGTTCTTCTTTTCACAACTGCTTGGCCGCGCTAGATTTCGGGGCAGGTGTTGAGCAGCCATTCGGTTGTCTCATCGTCCAGAACCGTCAGGCCGTGCAGTCCATGGGGAGGTCGATGGATTGGACATTGGAGGACAACATGGTCGACGGTTTGTTCTTCTGCGCCACACTCACTGGCAGCAGAGAAGGCCATGCCCCATTTGTACAAGCAGGAGCGGAAACGTCCGACACCTGTGCGGAGGCGGTTGAGCCGGACCCAGGCTCTTCTGTGGAGGGTCATTCCGAGAGGGTGAGTACCGGTGTCTGGAATTAAAATACGGAGTCTTGTGGGGTTGTCCGTCCACTCCTCATTCCACTGGTGATCCTCCCAGTGCGCCGCACATATGCTGTTGTTGTCAGAAAAACTGATGAGATGTTGTGCGGCGGGTACAAATGGGTGTCTCGATTTGAGGCGCTGTGCATCTGCACTCGATGGACAGGTGAGCGCTGAGTGGAGCAGATGTCGAGGCTCTATGGCACGGCGTGTTAGAGACAGTGTGGCTCCATCGCGACGAATCTCAGCAGGTTTGATGCCTGCAAGGATTGGAAGGTTGTCCACTGGTGTAGAGCGCAGGCATCCAGTCACAATTTGCAAGGCGTCGTTGATGGCCGGGTCAATGAGGCGGGTGTGAGGATTGCGGCTCCAAACAAGAGCGCAGTACTCTGCATTTGAGTGCACCAGGTCTAAGGTGGCTGTTCGCAACGTTGTTGCTCCAGCACCCCAACCGGAGTCAGCAAGCCGCCTCAGGAATGCGACGCGTGATATTAGCTTCTTGCCATGTGACTCAAGGTGTCGGCGATACGTGAGCGACCTGTCCAACGTTACTCCGAGGTATTTGGTTTCGAAGCGCGAGGGCTGGGTTTCGTTGTTGAAGTTGAGTTTCAGCTCACGTTTAGCTTCCTTGTTGTTAAGGTGGAAGACTGGCGACACCGTTTTCGTAGTGCTGAGCTTCAGCTTCGACGTCTGGAGGTATTCAACTGGGGTTGATGTGTCCTTGTTCAGCACCTCTTGCACTGCCTGCCAATCTCCATCAGAATGTATGATTTCTAGGTTCTCAGCATATATATACTTTCTGGAGATGGTGGTTGGCAGATCAGAGATGTAGATGTTGAAGAGAAGGGGAGCCAGGACACATCCCTGTGGGACACCATTCTTGAAGCGTCGTAGCCTACTCCTTTGGCCATTTCCGGTGGTAAGGGTAAAGCTGCGATTACCAACCATCTCCATGATCATGTGAACCATGTGTCTATCAGGCAGCAATCGCAGCAGCTTGCAGGTGAGGACGCGGTGCCATACAGTGTCGTAGGCTGCTGTGAGGTCGACAAACACAGCTCCGGCCTTCTTTTTAGCTGAAAAGCTATCCTCGATGTCCTATGTAAACAGGGTGACCTGGTCTACGGCCGACCTCTCGTGTCGAAAGCCCGCCTGGTCCTGTGGGAGCAGTGGGTCGATGATTGTTTCGACACGAGCGTAGATGAGTCTCTCGAGGATTTTAAAGGGGACGCACAACAGAGATATAGGACGATAGCTCTTTGGGTCCCCCAGTGGCTTCTCTGGCTTAGAGATCGCAACTATTAGTACTCTTCTCCAGATCTATGGAAATTTTGAGTAGGCCCAAGCAGGAAGTGAGGAAGTCACAAAAGCAAGATTTGAGAGCCGACCCAGCGTGGAGTATTAACTCCGGAAAGATGGAATCCAATCCCGGAGATTTTACTG
>Ga0210059_1008736_pt1 | contig 15922 bp, 10 predicted proteins | sample Ectturendosymbi2_FD_188042 | JGI IMG/M metagenome (GOLD analysis project Ga0210059, IMG submission 188042) | Ecteinascidia turbinata endosymbiont from Florida, USA - Sample 2 (SPAdes) (version 2) | ecosystem: Host-associated > Tunicates > Ascidians > Unclassified | place: Key West, Florida... | reverse complement strand
TTCTATAAATGCTTTTGTGCCACCTGTCTACATGGGAGCAATTTGGTGGGGGACACGGTGTGTCCCCCTTTCTCAGGTGCGGGGGATATAATATGCCATGTCCCTCCCACTTTTTCTCTTCAGGTTTACAAATCTACGCTGCAGCTGGTGCGTTTTCATGGAATTCCCTTACTACTGCACAATGTGCCGTCTTATTCGACTGTGTTCGACCACACTATAATGCTTTTTCTATAGAAGTGAATGCTGTGTCTGCATCTGAAAAGATAAATGTATAGAAGGAGGTCTGCACCATGTGCACATGGTGTCAAAATTAAGATAATTTGAAAACAATTCTCAAGTTAATAGATTGCAAAAAGATAACAAAATTTAGAGCACTGTGTATTGGTAAAATTGATCAACAAGCTGTCTAAAAGCAAGTAAGCGAACAATGCAAAGCGGCACTTGCAAAGCTAAAAATGATCTTATGGATCACAATTTACTTTCCTACTCTGCGTAATGCAAATAAAAGATCATGTTCACTTGATCTCTGGTGCAAGCCAGGCTTCAAGGTTTAACTTTTACGTCGTGCGTGCTGACCAGATGCAAGCACCGTGGCGTGCACCACGCAATCTGATCAGTGGAAGACCATTGCATCACAAGGTGGCGTCGACAACCTTGGGGAGTCGGCGGCACCGCGAGCGGCAAGTCACTCGTGCGTTGCGGATAGGCAGACAGACCAGAAAAAAAGTCTTTCCGAAGAGTAGTTAGCGGATGACTCACGTCGGTCGCGAAACAGTCGCGTGTACGCGGGTTCGACAAAGGTATGAAAGGCGGAATGTACTAAGATGAAGGAATTGCGAAAAATATGCTTCTTTTTTACGAGTTGCGTTTTCGCCAACTTGCAACTAACCCAAGGCGCAGGTAAGAAGCTTCTGTAATGGCAGTTGTTTTAAAATCTGTGAAATTGTTGTTAGGCTATGATAAGCTTGTGGATTTAAAAAGGCTTGCGAGGTGCTGTTCTGCCTCAGCTGGAAGTCTAAGGACTCAGCCACTGATAGCCGTTCGATGCTGCTCCAAGAAGATAGACGCGAAACAGGGCAGACTGCAGATTGCTGCTTAGAAATGTGAGGCAGACGTTTTTTTTATGCAGAACATAGTGGATGGCTGTTTGACTTCGTTCGTTTTTCGCTACGAAGTCAGCCACAGGCTTGTTTAAAATTTTGCAGAAACCTACTCCGTAAAAATCCAAACTATAGCTTGCATTTGATCTGTTTAATTGGATTGCAGTAACGACTTATTTTGAAGTGAGTTGAAATCAGGTTTCGGCAGCTATGAGTGGACTAACGGCGACCATGCGGCATGTTTCTACCTTCTGGCAGGACGCAAGATTATGTTTGATAAAGCTACCAGGTTCCGCAGGTAGACAGGGCCGCCACGCAGCTTTGGAGTAGCTGCCTCTTGCTTCGTGACGTTGCTTGTTCTGCTTGTGTATTACACAAACACTGGTGACAGATCTCGCAAGGACATGAAGTGGAATGTCGGGTAAATGTGATTTGTGATGCTAGTCGAGCTCTTCATCCATCAGTTGTTTGCGCGCCAGCAGCACCTGGCGCGTCGCGAAAGCCGCTCTGTTGAGGTGTTGTTTTGATAGGCCTGCAGGTACGGCCGCCAGCACGCATGTGTGGTGAGAGCAAGTCAATGTACAGATAGTCGAACGCGGTTGTTGTGTACTTTCGATGAACCGGGCCCCTTATCAGTACGGTGCATGCCCTGTGTGACGTGCGCGCGCGCTGGCAAGTGTTAAAGACCTACAAAGCGATCATGTCGATGGAATGTTAAATGTCAGAGTGCCTCGATATTTTCCACCACGATCGAACTTTTCGCAGCGAGTGATCAGGTGATGTGAGGCGTGCATGCGCGCTAAAGTCTTCCAGACTTATTTCAGCCTTCTGAAAAACGTTAGCTGGTGTTCCAAAGTGGCTTTGGTACCATCACAGCAAAGTGAACCTGTTCACCGTAACATATCACCATAACAAAGTCAAAATATTACAGCTCGCGTAGGTTAGGTGCACTGGCGGCCCGAGCACCCGTCACATGTCTTGTCAACTGTCTCAAATATTGGTTTAGAAGGGCTGCAAAAAGTATGGAAGACTTTGCAGACACACCTAAACCCCTCCTAAGTAACGCAGCGTGCACACACTAGGATCATTGGCCGTCCTGCGTTTGGCAGATGTGCAGCTTACCGTGGGGAGCCAAGTTGTGCTTTCTTGGCCCTCTAATCTGTCGTCCACCACCGAGGCACAGCATGTCGTTCAAAATCGTTGCATTCACTTCTTATTTCGTGAGCGACCGCAACTCCTCGTCGTATGTCAAGCGTTGGCTGCGCTTAAAATTACTGGTTTAACAGATTAGAGTCGCGTCGCCGTGATAGACGCCCCGGGCACATGCTTCATTTGTTCCGTGGTGAACGCTATTGTCACGTCGCTGCGTTAAGGCCGATTGCAAGGACTGCTGATGGCGTAAATGTCTTTATTTTCAATTTCAGTAACGGAACAAAGTTCTCGTTATTTTGCTCAGTTTTTACAAATAATGGTTTTGGGTTGCAATCCATGTACGCTTCAGAAAATAATTTGTTGGGCGAAAGAACGATATTTTTTTGTAGTAGTACGTACATCTGGCGAAGCAGAAGGACCCTACTCATGAGGAAGTTCACAAAACCTTTACAGTTTGTTATCTGAAAACTTAATTCTTCTTTATCACAGCTTCGCTTGAGAGCAGATCATTGGATTATGAATTTGGCGCTCTGCGTAGCTTGTGTTTTCTCCAAAATTATAAACTCTTTTCAAAACGTCTACCCATTTGAAGATGTCGAAAACGTGTCAGTCACCTTGGTTGTTTCCATGACCACTCACGGCGCACAGATCACATTTTGAGCGGTCTTCAAGTTGAGGCCATCACCTTGCGGGATTTGCTTCTGAGCATCCCACAGTGAATGTTAAAACCGGTTCTCTCTATGTCGCCGATGAATTGCAGCAGCGTGATGCACACCTCGTCAGGTCGACACAAAAGTTTTGTAAGTTTTCGAGGATTCGGCTTTTTGCACGAAAGCGACCCATGTTAAGTTGTTTTGTGCTAAGAGCACCGTGACCTTTCACGCTTGGCTGGGCAGGGCAAGGACCTCGGCTAACGGCAGTTGGCTCCTGTTGACGTCGTGTAATTGAAAGACAGCCGTTCAGGGGACCCCGAACTGTTTGGGCCGTACACAGAAGGCCTCAATCCAACCACAACGCCCACTTAAACGCTTCGGCGGATTGGCAACCGTGTTGTTGTATCGCGTTGCCGCGACCGCTCCAGCACTAAAACTACCCCTGCGATGACGTGTCCCACCATCCTTTCCAGTCCTTAAAAGAATCTCATTGTTTTCTTGGCCAGGAGTTTTGGGATGCTCACTTGCGTTTTTTCACGTGTCACCGCTGCCCGCTGTACTGTGCGTTCGCACCTGCGGTAACTGCACTATAGTTACCAACCCACGCGCAATGGATTTTTTCTCGATTCATCACCAGAAATTCCACATGTACACTAAATTTTTTGCACAAAGCGTCGCAACAACTTTAATTCACAAGGTCATCGCTGTACTGTACAAATTTACCATCGTTTTATAGGTTTTCTATTCATAAATTCATAACTACTTGTCCATTATTATTTATAAAGTCATAGCTACTTGTCCAAGACTGGAAAGCTGTGAACGTTTACCTGCTTTTTTGTCTCGAAATGAAAGTAAGACCAAAGGTGTGGGGGTGATTTTGGATCAATTTTTTTCCGACCTGCCGTGCAAGCTGTGAAGTGTAGATGATCATTTCCTGCTTTGAGACTTCAACGCACTTTTCCCACTTCAACTTTTTCGTGCTGCATTAATACTCATGTGAACCAAGTGACACGCCACTGATAATAGAATTTCACAATGCTAAGGCACAGGTCGAAAGAAATCAATAAATGCAATAGGTTCTGATTGTACAGCTGGCGGAAGGCATGACCTTGAAAAACAGTGCTACCTGCGAAGCCTTAACATCAAAGTTAGTGATCGTTCTAAAAAAGCGATCCCTCTTTTTTCTCTCTGAACGAAAATGGTTTAATCCGATTACAGGCCTGGATGTGTTCTACTTCTCACGCAGGAAAACTGACATATGCCGCCAATCGTGCTTCTCGCGCTTTAATCACACCGCGGAGAGTAAACAAAAGAAAACACTTCTGAAACAACTCGTTACTTTGTAATTTATCGCGGTTTCGCGAGTTTGCGAAATAAACCTTAGATGACGACTCTGAACTGAAGTGATCGGATGTCTTCGTGGAATCATTTTGCAGCACTTACTTTTTTGAAAACGGCCTCACGACGAACGCAATTAACTGACACAGAAAATTTTTACTACAAAATATCTGCACGCGCAACGCTTGCGCGAAGTAGCTGGAATAGGAAATAAATCGAACGATAGAAACAGCCAAGCACCTTTTTGGTGATAGCGAATCACTGAGCCAACGCGTCTCCATTGGGATCCGTTTTAAAATCGGCTCAAACACCTATTAGATTAATACGTCCTTGAAGGCTTTATATAAAAAAGAACCGTAGGCGTATATGGTGCTGTGAGTAAGTAGCTCTGAAATCAAGCCTGTTAAAATGGCCGCGATGATGTAATTCGAAAAACAGGTCAGTAAATAAACTACTGTGTTAGTCATGCTGTTAAAGCATTAACAGAAAATTGCGAATTAATGTAAGAGATTACGAATACGGCGAACTGCGGCGGTAATGTCTGCTTTCAGGCCTGATTTACATCACAAGCATGTATACATCTTGCTGTTCAACAATCGGAAAATTCCAACGCCATATGTTGATTATTATGGCTTCATTCGACTGTCCAAGAAAAGGTGAACAGCACATTTTATGCTTTTTAATAATTCATGCCGGCTTTTGGCAGGTGAAGAAAAAAATTCTCACCAATATTCGCTAAAACGTCTCTTTGTTGCAAAATTGTAAGATTGCCAAGAAAGCATTCCGCGATGCTGCCACCGCCGCTGCTTTAGCTTGATTACCTTTTATTGATTTGTTTCAATTCGAAATCGAAAGTCCGCACATTGATGACGTTCGGGTCTTGTGCGATTGTCCCCTGCCGACGACGCACGCAAGGCAAGCTCGCTCGCGCGTTCACTTTGGTCATTTTCCAACGCATTCTTCACAACCTGCCGATACACACACCGTCCATTCGCCTGGAAAGGCCCGACGAAAACTTAATTACTGAAGTAAACGCGCGACAAAACCTTGTTGGAGAAAATATAGATTTAATTCCATGCACCTGAAAGCGACTTGGAGGGTGGGATGCTGAAGAACGGAGTAAAATCGTGGATTTCACCTCCGAGTCTGTGCTGCAATCTTCGTTGTGGCTCTGCATGTCCACTTTTCACGCGTAAGACAGAGAGTAAATTGATTTTGATGCAAGTTGTGCTGTGTAGAGGAGCTGCTGATTGTCCGTCGCAAAAATTACGGCCCGTCTGGTAACCTGTTAACTCAAGTATTGACCATCTTGTCAAATTCCCAACCTGCCCTTTGCAATTTAGTCTTTTTCAGTGTTGTGAAAAATCATTGGCTCTTATAGAGACAAACTCTGAATGCAATAACGTCAGTGTGCTCGGCTGGTTTTTCGAAAAAGTGTTTTACTTAATGTAAAAAGTGTTTTCCTGCAGTATCTACTGTATGATGGCGAGTCGTTATGTTTCTTGTGCGAGGCTTGAGCAGTTAACCTTTTGGTCGCACCAACAACTTTTCCGATGATTGATTGAAACGCGGGTCAAAGGTAACATACATCTAGCGCTGCCCGCACAACCGTGAATGAACTGCGAAATCCAAGTCCTGTCCTCACTGTTTGCTTTATTCATCGCCCAGTGGAGGCGAGTTCTCATTCAATCCCGTCTTCAACTCCTTCACGCCGTTTAATTTGTACGGATGTTTTGCCATTGACTTGTCAGATTTATCCGGTCATTGACTGAGACTCGGCGACGGTCCCGATGCTTCCCTCGCTCCTGACTTCGTAGAAGGTTTTTGTTGATTGCGCTAACCTTTCTGTCTTCTTTTTTTCGTTAATGTTTTCAACACTTCTATATTTTTGATTAAGTCGACATTGTCTCGTTCATTCTGTTCTAATTTTCTAAATCTCGGCGCATTTTTGTTCCAAGTAGTTGCGGTTTCGATTGCGAAACGTTTCAGTTTCTCCTTCCACAATGCACCGAAAACAAATATTGCTCTTTCGGTAGAAGTCACGACAGCATGTGATGCTGTACGGTGGACGAACAACACATTGATTTACTGCCGCTCTCTTCGTTAAGTTGTTGTTCGACCAGACTCAACTGCATAATGCTGTCGCTCCGAAAGGACACGCATTTCTAATTCACTAAAGTTTAATGAAAGCAGCAAACGTACAGGACACAGTGAAGTTTCTTTTGAAGTTACTTTCATGTTAAAGCACGGAAGCACCGACTTTTTCCTCAGAAACAGAATACCAGAAGATGTTTGGGTAAAATTTAGTTTTTTTTGCACCAGAAAAAGGTGATTTCGGTGCGGCGTTTAATGAACTGCCTCTGCTGTGGCCACTTTTACAGGCTATGGCAGTGTTGTGGTACTAAAATTTTTGTCAAAACAAGTACTTTGCCTCAAGCGCCGATTGTAGTTCGATCGAAAGTTGTGACGGCTTTTTTTTGAGCGTATTAGCGAAAATGCTTAGAGGTGCTGTTGGAATATGTTTTAATTTCCAGAAATAGCGCTCACAGAAAAATGACACTGCTCTACATGACGTTTTGTGCAACGTGACAAACGTGATCTGGTCCACTGTTAATCTGCAGCGCTTGATAAACTACTGTCGCAGGGCGTAGCTTAACTGATGTCACGTGATGTTTCGTTACGCCTCAACGACCCCGATTGATTTTCGTTTGATCGAATCGTTTGAAAATTCAATTTAGAGCTACCTGTCGCGTTATAGACTGCTTGAAAATGGTCGTTTTCTGTTACGTCTTAGCAGATTGGTTGGCGGCGTTGTACTTGAGCTCGGTTCGAACCGTATCTATTGGCAAAAGAACTTGCTTAGGTTGTTTATAAACTGCTGAATGCTCGTTGAGCCGTAACGGATTTTAGAATGCTTGCTGGCTGCACGGGCCACGCCTGCCTGCGTCAGACACAAAAACTGGTGGGAAAACGTCGATTGTACAGAGCTATGCACTTATAATGCAGATTCCACGCTTGGTTCTGGCGAAATCTTTCTTGCGTTGTCCATCAGAGGCACACCATTTTTTTGTGACGGCGAAGTAGAAACGGTGCGAGTCCGACGTAGTTTTGAGGCCTTGGCTTCTTTCCTCAATCATCTGTTGCTAATTCGTGACTTCTACGAGGTTTCTATTTGACACTTGCCTGGGTTTTATGTCGCGTTTTTTTCTGATCCGATCCTACACTTTGTAAAAAAACTATTTAAGATTTCGGACCTTCTCTAAGGCATTGCTATCTTGAACTAATGGCCCAAAATTTAGTATGTTATCACGCACTTGACACCTTGTGTGTGTTGTTACAGGCCAGGCTGACATTCATTGTTGCAGTGGTTTCAGCTAACGTCCTGACCTGAAACGTTGTCGAGGTCGGGCTGTTTATTACAGCACTAAATTCTAATTTTGTGACTGAATAGTGCAATCTTTGGCAGACGTTACTCTCATCTATGTATATTTTTGACGCTTGTTTTCGGATAGACACAAAATTATCGTTGCTCTGGGACATGAGTCTTGCAAACGCGTGCGTTCAGGCAATTCGCCACTTTTTGCACTGCCACTTCATCTCGTTTGCATACAATGCAGCAATTACCGCCAAGGTTGTTGGCGCGGGCGGGGTCACTTGATTGTGAAAAATCAAAAACTTGTGGGAGAAACCGCGTGGTGCGAATCGAATTAATCAACTTTACATTTTTTCTAACAAAACCGCGAATACTCACCCAGTCGAGCGCTTTCAGTTATATTTCGGTCATCAATCGCTCTCTCTGCGCTCGGTCTCTTGTTTTGTCTTAAAACAGCATGAAGTTGGTTAATGGGAACGTCAGTGTGCGCTAATACTATTATCCCCGAGATCGCGTTACCGAACCGAGGCTGGAGTTGTGAGTCAGCCGGAACAGAGCAGACACAACCACAGGGTAATCTGGTTTCCGCTGCTCTATTCGAACCCCAAAACGAAACAATCAAAAAGTCTTGGCAGCGAACGTCGGCCACGATTTCAGCAGGAGAGGGGAAAACGTTGGTAACGGGCCACAGAAAGACGCCATTGCGGTCCAATAAGTTTTATTTTGGTGAACGTTTGGTAGCGTCGGCTAACCCGCAACAACGATATTTGATGTGGCGAAGGACCTTGCTTCTGTCATCGTTTCGTTGTTGCACTTGTGCCAGGGTTATTTGCACCCGCTATGTTGTTGGAGCTTAGAATGTCTTGCTCTGTGGTTAATACGGAACAGTCCATTGGCCAGGAAGCGATGCGCTCATAGAATCTGAACTCTGTCCGTTTGCAAGCTAGTGTTGTGGACTGACAGTCACGTCGGGTCCATCGCTCGTTGAGCAACTGTTGAATTCAACAAACCTCTGGTAAGCTATGCGCGTCCCGGCCGCTCTCCGCCTTGTCACCGATGGTTTGTTACATCACAAAAGACATTGTCTCCCAAGCGAGACGCGGGCGTTGTAATTAAATTAAACGCCAAGCCACCAAGTCTCTGTGGGTTAGCGACAAGGGCTCTCTGCGTAACGCTGCTAGTCATGTAACAGATTGCTGCGAAACAAGAGGAAATTGCTCACCGACTTAATCTTTTTAATGCGTCGTGGTTTCTTTTGGAAATCGATTTCAGCTTTTTTCAGACCACCACCCTCGCCTTGTGGGCAAATACTGTAGACCTCTCTCATGCGAATCTGATTAAACTGGAAGAGTGAATAATTTTTTTATTCGTGTCGCTTGAAGTTAAAAGCAAAAAATGTTATTTATTTCACTTTAACTTTGACAGATAGGCTTTCATTGCCACTGCACTTCTGTATTTTTGTGGGCGGATACGTCAGCAAAAACGCAAAAAGAGTCTAGAAAACGAGTTTTTTTCGCTGAGATATTTCGGTCATTTGTCTCGTAATGGTATTAAAACTCACCGTAACAGTATTCAGTAGTCTATATTTTCGAACATTATGACCGGATTGACTGTTTTCGGTTATTAAAAAAAATTATGTCTGACCGAAAAACACCCAAGCTGGAAAGCAATGTTTCCGTTTTGATGTGGTGCCATGGCAACGCAAGGGATGCTGTACATAAATGCAACTGGGCCTTCCCCAACTTCCGCGTACAATTGGGCAGGAACCTTTACAGAGGAAGTTGATCAGTAGCGGGATCCCGTGGATTTTAGAGAACGCCTGTGTTTTCGTCTTACTTTGGGAAAGGTTCCACGCTCATCGCGACTGGTAGTGTTTTTCCCGCCACTCTTGTCTGCCTGCTGTGCTGTAACGTAGGACATTTCCCTGCGCGACGCTTCATCCTGTTGCATGCTCATCATTCGTTTTACTGTAGACGTTTTCCGTTGTGTCATGTAAACTGTCCAGGAGGAATGACTGGGCGATGAGCGGTGTGCTGAGCTGTAATGTTCGGATATGTGGTACAGTTCTTGTGAGTTGTTTCGAAGCTTTCTGGCAACATGCATCAGCCACAGTTGTTTCTGCGTGCTCTGGTGAGCATTTCAAAAGCAGAAGCGATCGTTAACAGTCCTTTCATTCTTTTCGGGATACCAAGGAATGCAGTAATGCTACAGTAGCTCCTTCCATTTCGGTTTGAACCCAGTCTTCTGCTTAAACCTATTTTGCCCGGTATGCAAAAACACCGAGCCTTCAAACATGAAAGATGGTTGCAGATCATGTGACCACTCATCAACGCATTTCGCTTGAGGTAACCCAAGCGTACCATAAGTACTGAAGTTATATTCATTTCTTGATAAACTGCACCTGTATTGATATATTTCGAATATTTCAACCAAAACATAAAAGAAAACATAGTTCGATATTATAAATAGCAAACGATGATTGTCCCTGAGAGCCACGAGTCGCATATCTACAGACATGGATTCCAATCCATTTGATCGCCGATGTTTCAGCCATTGCATCATTTGCGTATCATTGGGCAGAGTTTTCAAAAATAGTGTTCAACCACCGTCCTGCAGATATCGGAGCCGATGCGCAACACGTTGAACTGCAACAGAGCACGGAAACAACCAGGTTTTATCTCAATGAGTCTTCACGCCTCTGTGGTTGCACCAAATGAAAGGCTGCGATATATCAGTATGCCGATATAAAGATGATGCCCACGTATTATATCGGAAAAATTCCGCAAATACGTATCGACAATATTTGCACACGAAAGCTACTGCTCCATTATTTTGCGCAGAGTGTTCAACTCCCCCTTCCTTATTAAACTCTAAGCGTCCTGAACTTTGACTTGAATTTTTAAATTTTGATCATTATGTCATCAGTTCACAGACCTGATAACATTACCTGGTGTTTCTTCAGTTGCGAGCTCTTCACATTTTCTTTTGAGTTGGCTTATTGTGCATTGTGATGTTTTTTGGCTGTGGTTTGAATGATGCAAAAATATCGGCATCGGTTATCGGAGATGAGAAATTTGAAATGTCAGTACTGGGTCCAAACAAACACATCGATCGAACTTCGGAAAAATCCGGTTATAAAGAATTAAATGTGAACCCATCGTCAGACCCATTTCAGGGGGTGAAACTAATATATGCATAGTCAGGTTACCTATTTGTCGTTGAGGAACGCAAATCTTCTATACTCACTAGACAGGGGTGGCCAACCAGTCAGAGGCCAAGAAACACATTTCTTACTGTGTTACCGCAAAGAGCCACATCGTACACATGGGCACACGTGACCATCACCCCGTCTCTTCCTCACCCACACACATTACCTTTGCTCAGCTACATCTGTTGTAGATATCACAAACCAACATAACAATGGCAGAATTTTACAAGCCATTTATTGTTATGCACGTAGTTTACTGGGACTTCTGGTAATTATGTAAGAGCCGCATGACACCGGGCAAGGCCGCGAGAGTCGCGGGTTACACCCTCGCATCAGTACATCAACCTTCTGTCTAGACCAGTGGTTCTTAACCTTTTCTCTACCACACCCTCTTCAAGTAATTGTCCTTTGTTTCAAGCCCCCCCTGACAATAAACAAGTTGTACAAGCAAATGTATTTGTTGGTTAATTTATTGACCAAACTTCCCATGTTACAGAGCGCATAAGGGCTCGCGCCCCCTCGAAATCTATTGACCTCCCCCTTGGCAGGCGCGCCTCCCCGGTTAAGAATCATTGGCCTAGACTTATCTCGCGATAAAAACATAAGCTACTAGCCGTTGCAGATGGACCAGGATATGAAGGATGCTGCTACAGATTGAACAAACAATGTACATCTCAATGAGGTTGTTACACGAAAGCATTAACGATGCTATCTATTTCAAATGATACCTTGCTGTGAACGAGTGAAAATGCGATTGCTTTACCACTATCAAGCAAGTGGTGATTATTGTAACGGTCGCGTTTGTCGGCAGCGACCGTGTTCACGGAGTCGAGGAAACCCTGGTGTTGACTTCAAGTTGGAAACTTGAGAAATAACCCGCTCAGTCCTAACCCGACTTGTACTTGAGTAAACAGACGGTTGTTGTTGGCACTTGTTGCTGGACCGAAGTCTGGAATTGCGTTACGGCGGACTCAAATCTTCAAGGTTTCTTCTTCTGAGGCGCACAAACCTAAACGGTTGTGCGTTGAGTTCCTAACTAGAGTGCAGCGTCCGGTTGCATCATGTCTAAGAAACCGAGGGGCAGGATTGTTGCCTGTTTTCACAGTAGGCTCAAGGCATATCACTTGTGACAGCATCAGTGCGGAAACCGTTTTGCGATGTTGATCCAAGCAGTACTGGTGTCGTTCTGAACTATCGTCGGCACCGACGGGTCCACCATTCCCGCTACAAATCCCTGCCCTTTCTCAAAGTCCCTAAACACCGTGAGATCGTGATAAGCAGTTTTCCTTATCTGTTTCACATTTTAACGCGCTATAACGCACTTCGCGCAATAACCCACAAAACGAGACGTAATTTTGAGCTCATAAGCCGAATTGTGACGTCGCGTTCGGCGAAGCGTGAAAAGCCAGTCGAATTTCTTGCACAAGAGCTGATGGGCGAATATTTATGCGGGTGGGTTGGGCAGGTTGAGTCCTTTGTAATATTCCTGTAATCATTCCCGCAACTGTTCGTAACTACAGGGAGCTTTGCGCAGGTCTTAGCCATGCGCTTCAGTGGCCTCCATTTCTGCTTGCAGTCTTTGCATTACCAGTCGTAGCATTCGGCTTTTCACAGCACCAATGCGAAAGCCTGCTTCGCATTACCGCGCTGCTCACCAGCAAAGCTTGTTGGGATTGCAAGTGCTTGGTTCCAGTTCTGGCGAAAAAATAGCATGCCGTACTTGCGCGCGGGTTGGTGCATGAAATGTGATCGTCGTTGCCGAGCCTCAGACTAAGCTTAGCTCAGTATTTAGTTTTAAGAAGCCGAGACATGGCTTTGAACCGCCGGGGGCTACGCCGTCGTCGCTGATACGGCTTTCGCATCCGCGGCTTCGACTTTTCTATGAGGAACGCGCTCTGTGGCTAAAATCTATTAACAACAGCGTTTGTGCGTCCGTTAGCGCACCTTTATGGTCTGCGGCCGCATATTCTCTGTCATACCAGCCAGGAGCACGGCTTGGCTGCTTTTCGCCCAGGTTCGTCTTTGCTTTTGATGCCGACTGTGCTCCGAAACCTCAAGACCACGTGACACGCAACTTCCCGGAACGGAGCGTTTGCAACAGATAGCACTGCATGTTGTGCAAACACGCCAAACTCCTAAAGCGATAACATGCCGCATTTGACCTGCGGTGTGTTGTTATCTATAGAAACCGTGGTACGTTACGTCGTTAAATGTAACAATACGAAATGCGTTTGGTTTTGTTGGTTTTTGGACGAGTTCGTGAAATCTTCGACGAGGCATCGTGCACGTGTCTACTATAAGTTCCGGCCAGCAGTGACATGAAGCCATACTGATCGCACTGAATACGTCAGAAAATCTCGGTTTGTGCTGTGCGTGAGCCTCTGCAGGGTACTGGGTAATGTCTGTTGGAGTGCAGCCTATCCTTGCAGCTGCTTTCTGAGTGGGTCTCTTTGGGTGAATGAAACGCAGTTTGTTAACGCTGGAAATTTCTCCTTAGCCTGTAGAATTATTCCTTTGCCCCGCTGGTTCCTTCTGCCGTCACTTTTTCTGGCCTCTTGTAGATTATTGACAGTGATTTTGGCATTTGGACACACCGTTCATTGCCAGTCGATCACCGCGTCGCACTTGGCGTTGTTTGCTCTGAACCGTCGAACGGAATATTTCTGGAGGCGGTCGCTGGAGCACATCGCAAGAGGTGCGAAGTACATGTTTGATGACATGACAATAATAATAGTAATCATGATGAACGGACACGTGCAACGGCCACCAGCATCAGGTTCGAGAAAAACTCTTTCGACTGCCACCAAGCAGTTTGGCCTTTGTGGAGACTAGCGAGCTCTGGGCCAAATCTTGACGTAGCCCGCCATGCTGCAACGGGCAGACAACTCTTGGGGGATTGAATGCAGTGAGATTCCCATTTCCACAAACATGCTTTTTAATGCATTTTTCAAGCTAACCTGTTCGTTTCTTGTCTGGGGAGAACACATATTCGGTCCGAATAAGACGAAAACTGTAAAGCTGCTCAGGTTGATTACTTCGCTAACTTGTTGTATAGCAATGTCCAGTACTGCTTTTCTCATGGTGAGATTCCTCAGTTGTTTTAGGCTTGACGATCTCGGCTGTTTATGAGCCGAGGCTTCTACTGTTGTTTTTCAACACAGGTTATAGCGCAGTCTGTGCTGCGACGACATTTTTAGGATTACCCATGTCAAGCTCTAACTGACACCGAAAATTGAGTTCCCACGCAGCTCTCAATCTCGAAAGGAAAATTTATAACATGTCACGTGGTCACTGGTAATGACGTTACAAGGCGTCTGTTGTCTTGGCGCAATTTTCTTCCCATACTCACACCATGTGTTAAATTAACCTGGAAAAGTATAGGGTTGTGCAGTCGATGTGTTTTTTGTTTTTTGTCTGATGAGACTTAGTCGTGTGGCTACCAGATAATTAAGAAGTAATTTTTGTAATTCCGGTGAAAAGCTTGCCACCAATTTTCGGTATGGTGGTGCAATAGGAAGCGCCTTGCATCATCTCCTGGAGAATTCAGGTTTTTGGCTCACCTTTGTATGTGTGAAAATGATGAGGATTAATTTTCAAACGCACTCAATTGTTGCGATTCGGAGAGGGTTGACATCCGAGTCAAAACTCAAGGGGCAGAAACGTACGGTGACCGCGTTGAATTTAACTGACCTCACTACACACGTGCGACCTGGCAAAATGTTTCGATCTTAGGTTGCGTTTCATTTTATCTTGGACGTAAATCACTTGCACATTTGCTTCTCTTTTGTTAAAAATGCATCAGCAAAGTTTGAATTTTAAAAGCGCAGACTTAATTGGTCTAAAACTGAGTTGCGAAGAACTGCTTTCAAGTCGCCTTTCGTAACTCTATCTCTGTTGATTTTCTTGTCATTGATTGCTGGCAGGAAAATTAAATTTTGCCACCAACGCGATGAATTTAATTGTCGCCTTCGTTTTAGAATCGTCTCAATCGATCGAACTTCTGTTCGAAGTTGGTAAAAAAATCCATTCGCGAATACCTCCATTAAACAATCTCGCGGCTGATGAGAATCTCTTAAATGTGCAGCGTTTTTTGAGGTGGAAATACTACCCCAACAACGGAACGTTATCTAGAAACCCAGCGTCACAGGAAGATAAATTTCTCCTTACCGCTGCTGGACTGCCATGTTTTAGGATTGGAATTTGCGCCTTTTTTGCTATCAGGTGGAAAAATATGAAGTCGCATCTCGTGACAATGGCTCTCAGCTCAAACGACCTCTATGGTTACCATCTCGGACAAGCGCTAGTTACGCCACGCTGTTCACGGAGCTTGCGTGCATGAAGCTTATATTGCGATGCTCTTTTCAATGCGCATTCGAATTACGCCGCCTTGAAGCGTGGCTTGTTTGTACCATCACCAGTTAGTGCCTAGACTCCACCACAGGTTGTTACTTCGATCCGCCTGTCCGCTACAGTTCAACTGGCGTTTGCTGCAGCGACTCACTTTTAACAAGGACCTGAAACGTGATATCCACGACTTACTCCCGGTTCTCGCCACGTGCCGGCAGCGCTCTTTTGTCTTTACATGACCCTCTTTATTGTGCTGGTTTAACGTACAACATGGACAAGCCTTGTGATGTAACGAATGTGTCTGTGCAACTGTTCGCACATGTTTTTATTGTGCCAAGGCAAGCGACGTCTTGTCAGCCCGGTGAACTGCTTGCACTGAGCCAGTCGTGGAGCCAAAGCCGGCCTAGGTCTCTTGAGCCGAGTTTTTTCTCGACGCAGGTCGTTCGCAAGCGAAGCGCAAAGAAAAACGGATGCATTTTCTGCGCTGTTCACAATCAACAATCTCCTGAGCGTGATTGTCGCGTCACAATTCGCCATCGAGTTCGCGCTTTTGCCGTTTGGGCCTGAAGTTTTCCTTGGTTTAGCTCTGACGTCTGCAACGCGTTCGTGTCGAGTGGTTACGAAAGTGTCTTGTTTACGAATGCGCCGCAACCGATTGTGTTTTGAGCAAAGCCACACCACCGAAAATCGTCTTATCGTGGCATGGCTGACGTGTTCTGCCGTTTGCTATGGCGGTGCAGAGGTTAGTCGA
>Ga0210059_1008734_pt1 | contig 15924 bp, 10 predicted proteins | sample Ectturendosymbi2_FD_188042 | JGI IMG/M metagenome (GOLD analysis project Ga0210059, IMG submission 188042) | Ecteinascidia turbinata endosymbiont from Florida, USA - Sample 2 (SPAdes) (version 2) | ecosystem: Host-associated > Tunicates > Ascidians > Unclassified | place: Key West, Florida... | reverse complement strand
CAGCTTCCGCTTCCAGCTTCCGCTTCCAGCTTCCGCTTCCAGCTTCCGCTTCCAGCTTCCGCTTCCAGCTTCCGCTTCCAGCTTCCGCTTCCAGCTTCCACTTCCAGCTTCCGCTTCCAGCTTCCGGTTCCAGCTTTCGCTTCCAGCTTCCGCTTCCAGCTTCCCCTTCCAGCTTCCGCTTCCACATCCCTGGTGCAAACCTAGCTAAATGCGCACAGAGATAGCTAAATTCGCGCAGAGATAGCTATCTCTGCGCAGAGATAGCTAATATGCGCAGTTATAGCTAATTATACACAGATATAGTTAAATATGTGCAGAGATAGCTAAATGCACGCAGAGATAGCTATCTCTGTGCAGAGATAGCTAAATATGCGCAGAGATAGCAGGTTTTGTGCTAAATCTGTCAAATATAATATTTTTACGAACGGCGCCCCATAAAAGAGTTAAAAAAAACACGAAAAATCTGGCATTAAAAAAATGAGGCCTTGGTCCAGGTCAAAGTTATTATAACCAGTCCCGACTTTGGTCCAGATTACACACTACACTAGCCCAAATTACACGGATCGCCCGCAAGTGAATATACACTGAATGCACTGTATTGAAAATATTTTAACTGTTCAGGTTTTATAACCAACTCTGGGTTTGCTCTGAAAAACAGAGAGTGCTCTGAATTCACTATATTGAATTTTTATTTTTTACTGTGATGTGCGGTGAGGTTCGTGGCTGGGGAGGCACTGTCTCTTTCAAAGCCAAATTTGTGAGTATACAAATTGAATGGAGTGGTATAAATTTACTACTTAACTGGCTGCTTACAGAATGACAATTGCTAATGCTTTCTATCCCATATCATAATTTGTTACACACACATAGGTAGAGAAGCGATGCTAGATTTGAAAAAAAGTAAAATATAGGAGGGCCAAACTGAAGTGATTTGTCATCTACTTGTTTAACGGCTTTACTAAGAAGTTGAAACCGTCTTATAACTTATGCGTACGTCTACAATGCATACAGTGATCCAATCGAGAATGCAGACCATCAGTATGATCGGCAGCTGCAGAGAGCTTCAATGAAAGATGCAAAGTATAAGCACGACTGCGTGCAGTGCTGGAGATCACTAGTGCGCAACAACACGCACCAATTCACTCCATCCCCACGTAAAATTTGATCGAACCGGAGGTTCAACGCACTAGCGAAGGAAGTACAAAAGACAATTGATACGAAGCACAAAAAGCGACCGACTTACTACAATGATACGATGCGGCCACAATAAACATCAAAAGCAACACAGAGCACATTTGCACGACAATGTTCATCCGCAGGCGGATCTTAAGGGTCCTCCCCCTTGGTTACTAGAAGATGACCGTCTCACACGGACAGCATCACCGAGTGCTTCATTCGCCCCCAAACGCACATCCAGACTTGGAAGCTTGAATGAACTATGTCAAGAGGTTTGCACATAGCGTCGCAGGTTAACGCCGCGCACCAGTGTGCAACAACATGAACCAATTTACTTCACAAACTGACTAAAGCAGCTATGTCCAACCCGCCGCCCGCATGCAGCCCAGTCGAAGATTTTGTGCTGCCCGTTTTAAGTTTATGCTGTAGTAAAAGCATCCTACATACTGACAACCTGTCCTTGTTTTGATAAATTTGAATTTGAAATTTTTGATGCAGGTGATCCTCAGAGCCACTTCCTCACGTTTGCTACGATTGCAATTGGATTCGAACACCTTCAGTGCATTAGGTGAAGCTATCTTTAGTTTGCTACGATCAAAGTCAGCCATTCAATGTGCGGCCTCATTAATATGTCTTTCAATGTGCGACCCTGGTCAAGGTATTGACATACTTTTTGGCTCAGTAAGCCATTTGGGTTGGAAATAGCTGGACTAAACTGGCTGTACGCCAAACATGAATAAATGGAAGCAGGAAGGACAACTAAAAATATAGAAGCGGCTCGTCTGTCGTTACTCACATCATCAAATCCCAAGAACACTTCACAAGCCACCTCGCTTTCAGCCACATAATGACAGAAATCTACGTTTTGTTTGTGACATCAGTTGACTCGTCTACTTCTGCAGCAACAAATGGGGCTGCACTTATCTCCTTTATATCATATCTAATCACATCACCTATTGCTTCAATTAAATCGTTTTGAATTATGTTTGAGAAGCCAGAAAACGCAGTAGATGCTTCTAAATGACTAGCTAAACATTCATCTTTCACAACAAGAGTATGTAAAAGTTCCACATCTTTGCCACGACCAGAGGTCGAACTCTCATCGTTACTACGAAATGCTAATTGCTGTTTGGCTAGGAAGCAATTTACAATGAGGTCTTTCAAAACCTCTTGGTTTTCCCATACCTTAGCATTGTAAACGCTGATATTTAGACTCCGCTGTTCGTTCAAAGCCAAAGTCTATCCTTGTGCTTCCAAAAGTTTTCAAAGCAATTTGGTTTTGAATGTGATTTGTTGACCTTGTGTGAAGGTTCTTTGCTCTATGGTGAGAGGATAAGAACTTCTTTAGATACAGTAGATAATCTTAAGGTATAGACTTTGGTTTTGAACGAACAGCGGAGTCTAAATATCAGCGTATACAATGCTAAGGTATGGGAAAACCAAGATATTTTGAAAGAGAGGGTTCGCTTCAACCAATAGAGAGAGTTCGCTTCATTACTGTATCACGGCCCTTTGTCACAGAAACGAGTCTGCTTGAAAGACCGATTTGTCTCTGATACTTTTCTACTCACTCTAAGGACAACACTCATTGATATTACTTTATTTCATAGCTTTTATTGTTTTATAAAAATGATACAATAATAAACAGACAATGGTACTCACCAGTGATAGTGTTTCAACTTTGTAGGCCTTCTCGAACAAGAACTCTCATGCAACTGTCTTTTAATAAAATAAATTACTTCTAGTTTAGTTTTGAATCGTACATTATCACTCAATAGTTTGCCTATGACTCTGTGAACCGTCACTCTTCAACTCTCAGCACTACGTTCTGATCATTCAGCGTTTTGCTGGAAACTTCTCAACGGAAGTTTATCATTAGTCAAAGTGAATCGCAGTTTCACTTGCAGCTGTCTGGTTTCAGCTGTTTGTTTTGGTTTCTCACAATGTCAGGACTTACAGAGTAACATTACTTAGTGTTAAAGATCAATCAGCACGCAGTGTAAATTGTTTAATAAACTGGCAGAGATTATCGCGGACAAGCCATTTTCTAGCCTGGCGGGGTCCTGCTAGGATTCAACCAGTTTGTAAAACTCTTGATCGAGAGAGTAAGAGACGTACACAATTACGACAACGACTTGACCGCGGCTACAAGCATTAGAGGCAGATTGTTTTACTTCTGAATCCAAACTTTAAGAGTTTGAGAGACCGAAGGAGTGAAACAGGTTACAAACGAGCTTAGTTTCAACTCAAACTTTAGGTACGAAAACGAGCCTATTTATACCCAATTTTTCAGACACTCCCCATTCGTTTGAGTGTCCTGATTGGTTACTAATTAAATCTCATTAAGTCATTGCTTTATCATTGGTTGAGACGGATCCGCGTCTAATTGCATCGTTAGCTATCTTTATCGTGGCTCATTACGTCTTGTGTCACGATTTTCGTGACTAGTTTCAGGAACGGGTGATCAGAGGGAGCGTTCTGATTGGTTGAAGTTCCTTTGAATTTTGTTCGACTGTATTCGAGGTTACTGCACGCTCTCATGCCTGACTTTTGTTTAAAGATATTTATTTGTAGGCTTAGCCTCTATACAGCAGTGCCCGTTCCAGGCCTAGCCTGCTGTACAGTAGTCACTTGTTTCAGGCAAAACTTGCCTGTAACACTTAGATGTCTGCTGAGACTTCTTAGCAGATTTTTCATGTTATAAAATCCTGCTGTATTCCACACATTTTCACAGCAAGTTGCTCCAGTGCAGCGCAGCTTATGGCTAACGCCTATGGGGCGCCATTCGCAAAAATATTATATCTGACAGATTTAGCACAAAAACTGCTATCTCTGCACATATTTAGCTATCTCCGGTCAGAGATAGTATCTCTGCGCACATTTAGTTATATCTGGACATAGATAGCTATCTCTGCACATATACAGCTAAATCTGTATGCATATATAGTGCTGAAGTGTGTCAGGGGGAAACATGGTATCCTGTCTGAAGAAAAACTTGGTGTTCTGTTTCAGTAATCCAGACAAAACCTACGCTACTGCAAGGCATGAATTCTCTGGAGTCATATAAAGCTAGGTGGTTTCCGGTCTAAATATACTGATTTGATAATAACATTGGTTTGTGCAGACGTTGGGCTACAGTAAACTTGTGGTGGTGGTCTCAGTGTTAGTGTCATTTTTGGCTTAAGGTTTCAAAGAGGATCTCGTCAAGTCTGACCATTCCAACTGTTCTCACCAGGCGCAGCTCACCGCCTCTCAGCGCCTTCAGGTGCATAAAGAGAATGCTCTCACAGAACAATTGCGTTGAAAGCGAAGTGCTCGCTTGGAGATGAGCTCCGTTTTGCAAAGAAAATAACGTTGTCATAGAAAAAGTCCATCGAAAGGATCTGCTCGGTTGGGCGTTCTTGCTCGAAAATAACGTTGGTAACACACATCACTTTAGTAGCATTATCACAGTAAACCCTACCGCTTGAAGAATCAAATAAACGAAGGATGCATACAGTAGCCTAGCTGTTGCCAGGATCACTGAAAGAGAAGACCAAATTTTTCTTTACACAGGATGCATTGCACCTTATGTTTGCAGCTTGAGTTGCTTTGAATCTCGCACCTTAACTTCGCATTTCAGTGCAGGAATGCTGGTTATGTTTAGTAATAAGTAGGTATTGCAGCTTGTTACATATACGAATGTATGCATCCTTCGTTTCTTTGATTCTCCAAGCAGCAGAACTTACTGTGATAATACTACTAAAGTGATGTGTGTTGCCAACGTTATTTTCGGGCAAGAACGCCCAACCGAGCACTTCCTTTCGATGCGCTTTTTCTAAGACAGCGTTATTCTCTTAACAAAACGGTGCTCGTCTCCAAGCGAGCACTTCGCTTTCAACGCACTCTTTCTGTGAGAGCATTCTCTTTGTGCACCTGAAGGTGCTGCGTTTGGTGAGCTGCGTTTGGTGAGAACAGTTGGAATGGTCAGACTTGACGAGATCCTCTTTGAAATTTTAAGGAAAAAATTTGCCCTAACACTGAGACCACCAACACAAGTTTACTGTAGCCCATCGTCTGCACAAACCAATGTTATTATCAAACCAGGATAATTTAGACCTGAAACTACCTAGCTTTATATGACACCAAGGAATGCATGCCTTGCAGTAGCCTAGCTTTTATTTGGATTACTGAAACAGAACACCAAGTTTTTCTTCAGACAGGATACCATGTTTTCCTCCGACACGCTTCAGCGCTATATATGCATGCAGATTTAGCTGTATAAGTGCAGAGATAGCTAAATGCGCGCAGAGATAGATAAATGCGCGCAGAGATAGCTATCTCTGCACAAAGATAGCTATCTCTGCACAAAGATAGCTATCTCTGCACAAAGATGGCTATCTCTGCACAAAGATAGCTATCTCTGCATAAAGATAGCTATCTCTGCACAAAGATAGCTATCTCTGCGCAGAGATAGCTATCTCTGCGCAGTGATAGCTAAATATGTGCAGGGATAGCAGTTTTTGTGCAAACCCTCACCGACACAGTGTGACAAACTGCTCAATGCGAAAGCCACTCGGCGAGTGGAGGTACAAGCAGTTGCTGCCTCCCTTCGTGACTTTTCCCTGACTTGAAGACTAAATACGCAAATTCAGATGTATTGGCTGTTGCGGCAGCTAGCCTGAGATGCGAGCTGTGGAGGAGCTAGTCCGCAGAAAATTAGAGAAACGCGCGCCCGCACTTTCGTCTAAACCTGACCCTTACGAACTCCGTGCACCACAGGGCTGTAGTCTCTTATGCCCTACAGCAATGCAAACGGAGGGCAATCAATCAGGGCAAACTTTGTTGTCACAAAATCCAACAGGCGTCAAACTCAATGGCGATTGATCGTCAAACACGGTTTCTGAAATACAACAGAAACAACTAAGCGATTCTACCAAACGCAGCAACAGCAAACTATCAGACCGCAATGTCGATTAACTCAGCGTGGCAAGACAATTAATCCTTGAAAGCGCGACTGCGAATTAAGTCAGTTCAGCAATCAACAATGAAAGGGAGTTTGCTGCCACTACTCTCAGGTAAATATACGCAAACTAAAGGCACTGCGATAAAATTGCATCGGATTCACTGTGAGCTAAAGACGTTCAAGAGAAATAAGAATAAACACATATTACGTACCAATTGGTGTGAAATCCACAGCTCAGATCTTTGGCATTTTCGGTGATCAGAAACACTCTGACTCAGCAGAATTTGGTTTATACACGAAGCGCCGAAATGTTACTGACTCGAAATTAGACTTGGCTGTGGTTTTTACAGCACGTTATGCGAGGGGAAAAGGAAAAACAGTTGATCTTGGCGCGAGATTGCGCAAACCGTCAAAGGCATTTGCCGACCTACTTGGCAACCACGAGGGCGATATACCAGGGGACGGAAGTGGGTCAATCCGCTTGCGGGGTCTCGGTGTGGTATTGTGCAAACAGGCAAAGACGATCAAGAACCTGATGGCCTACACTAGGAAGCCACGGAAACCGTAGCTGGCAGGAATTCTGCGATATCTTTACAGATGCCGTCAATTAACGTTAGGCTTTAAGGTAGCATCAAGTAAACCAAACCCATTTCGAATCTAGAGATCTGCACACATTGGAAAACAAGTAACCGCATGAACACAGCTTGGAGCCATTGAACACGGATGGGACATAAGTCGCTGCGCGCCGTTACATTGGCTATGAAAATGATTAGAATCATACAATAATTGCATCTTTTCAAAATGAAAGGACAAATGTTTATTCATCTTGTTATTTTGGATCCCTAATTTGTTTTGCACATTTCATGATTATGGTAGGGGCGGCACTCCCTCCCTTGCCTCCCCTGACGGCACGTCACTGATTTTTTATCATTCAACATTTTGAACAACTTGCACTTGCTCTGAAAAACAGAGTTGCCCCGAACTTTTTCACTGTGTTGAAATATTTTTATCTTTCATGACTTTTGAGCAACTTGTGCTTGCCCTGAAAAGACGAGTTTGCCCTGAAATTCTTCTCTGTATTGAAATACTTTTTATCTTTCATGGCTTTTGAGCACCTTGTGCTTGCCCTGAAAACAATGTTTGCCCTGAATTTTTCAAGCTGGGGGGGGGGCGGCCGCCCCCCCGCCTCGTATGCCACTTCCTCTGCTTGACTACATTTCGACGAAACGTTCGCGCAGCCTGATGTTTTTGCAGTTATAAACTGCCCTGTTAGAGCGTTGAGTGTGTTTTACTCCATTGTTAATGCGCAGCCTTATATTTTTGCAGTTGTAAACTGCGCTGGCGCAGTACTGAGTGTATTCTAGTCCCCTGTTTTAACGTGTTGCGAGATAGCTTTGCAGTTATGAACTGCTCTGTCTTAGCGTTGAGTGCTGTGTTTTGCTCCGGCCTCTTAACTTGGAGCGCTGATTGCATGTTCATTACAGTGACACATTTTACAACAACGAGTAAGGAGAGTGCGTGTGGAATAATATGCATGTTGTGTCAACCAACTTCGCCAGAACGTTGGTTTGCGAACGTGAATGGGACGTCATATTGTGACGTCACAAACAACATATACTCAGTAGCAACGACTACCATACGCCACTGCTCAATAGTAGAATTTGATAGGGGGGCATACAATCAAGCAGTTGCCCTGGGCATCACCAGAAATCTTCACCTTCGCTCATGAATTTTGGCAATAACTGAAAGAATGCTCTTCCAAGTGCAAGAGGCCGAGACGGGATTTACGAAAAGATCACGGCGTGACTCTTCGTGACAAAGTGTGCAGCTATTAAATTCGTAAAGCCCTGAATGTCAAGCCATATATCTCCCGAATCGAAAGCTACGTTGGTTCGGCCATATGTCCAGAATGTCCCAGGAAAGATCGATGAGGCAAGTCCTGCCGTTGTCATAGACCCCTGGGACAGGGGCGGATTAAGGTTGTATAGGGCCCCTGGCTGAAACTTAGAAAGGGCCCCTTTCTATATATATATACGAAAAACTGAATGAACGAATTGAAGTACTTGTAGTATTGAAAAAAATGAAGCTTGAGCAAAAAAACGAATCATTAACTTGTGTAAATCACAATATGAACGAAACTCATGGATTTCGCAAACAATATAATGTATGTATAAATTAAATAATAAGCTTTCATCTTAGAGTGGTGTTTGGTTACGTTACATGGATTTTTTGCGAGAGTTTTCAAAAGCAAAGTGGCTGATCAAACCACTGAAGGTTAGTGACCAGTGGCGTGCAGAGGTCGGTGATGTGTGGGGCGACTGCTTGATTGTATGCCCCCCTACCAAATTCTAGTATTGAGCAGCCGCGTATGGTGGTCATTGCTAGTGGATATACGCTGTTTGCAACGTCGTAATATGATGTCATATTTGCGTTTGCAAACCAACGTTTTAGCGAAGTTTGTTGACGCAATCTGCATTGTATTCTACACGCACTCGCCTTAGTCGTTGTTGTACAATGTGTCACTGTGATGAACATAAGTTATATCAGCGCTTCAAGTTAGGATACCGAAGCAAAACACAGCACTCAACGCTACCACGGAGCAGTTTATGCAGTAACTGCAAAATATCCGGCAATTAACGCGTCAAAAGTTGGGAGTTGAACCTAACGCTACGTCAGCGCAGTTCACATCTGCAAAGCTGCAAGTCTGAGCGAATGTTTCGTCAAATAGCAGTTGAGCAAAGAAGGTATGCGGCTGGGATGGCGGACACCCAGGGATGACTGTTTGAAACTTGCTAAACTACACAAGAATTTGAAATGCGCATAAAGCACGCAAGAATATGTTCATTTTTTGTTATGTGACTGTTAGCATATATGTACAACTACTGGGGGGACAAAACAGATACCGGCTTGTGTGAACCGTTATGATCAATCCTCCTGAACTGCCACGTAATGACAAGGGCGAAATGATGCACACATTCCAAGCACAAGTGTGGCGGCTCCATTAGCGCACACCCAGGATTGCCACATCAAAAAACGAAACTGGAAAGTAGAGATGCATCAAAATGTCAGATAAAGCAAGCAAGTTGAAATAGGAAAATTTTGAAATTTGTCTCTGAAATCAATTAAACGTTCATGTATATCTTTCAAGCCTTTTTTGTGATTTTGCTTGATTGTACGCTCTGGAACAAGTCACGTCACTGTCAGTTTCATTGGGTGTGTGCCTCACACCTAGAGTATGTGAAAATTACTGGCATTTGAATATGTAAAAACTAGTGCTGGCAATAAAACAAGTTCCGAAAAATTAGACCCATGCACCATGTGTTAGCAGCTTTACAATAGGAAAATTGTCCAGTTGCAGCCTTTTACTTCTTGTAATTTCATTCTTTTGATCACTCTCTGCCTTGGATGCCTAGGGACGTCGCCCCGTTCGCCCTTCTCTCTGCAAGCCACTGTTAGTGTCTCTACAATATCATTTTCCATGCTCATCAGGAAGAGAAAACTGAGCTGCTGTTGATCCATGCAACTTCGAACCTCATTTAGTCTTTTTCGTTTTGAAAAAGATCCCTCTCCACTGCAGTTTGATATTGCCATGGACAGATAAATGCGAACTGCAATGTGAACGTTTGGGAAGCTAATACACGAAACCTTTAGGAATGCAAGAGTGATAAATTCACTAATGCGACCACCACGGCACCGCTAGCACGACCAATTCAGTGCCGTCTAGTGGGTGGTCGTGCTAGCGGGATTCCGCTGCGCATGCTTTCCACATCGTATATCCAAATGACATTTTTGGTAAATAACGGGGTTCCACATCATACAGCTAAATGACATTTTTAGGGTAAATAAAATTTTCTTTAAATATTATTTTCCGAAAAATCAGCTTTCCACGTCAGATTCCAGACCAAAATACACTAACTTAACCGTAAAGCTAACCTAACCAAAATTTAACCTAACCTTACCTCTCATAATAGTCCAGTTTGATATGTCCTAAATTTCTATGGTTAAAATAATATTTGTACTCAGTGTAATTTAGTATTTAATTCGTTCTGTTCATAATCAAGGACAAAGCAGTAAAACTATCAGTAAGAACAAGAGCATGCACTCACTTATCAATAACCGTTGTGAAACTCACTTTCACTTATTACGTATAGTTTTACGTTTACTCACAAGAAAACACTAGAATTTTTTTTGTTTTTCTATTGCACTTAGAATATAAAATGGCACTCAACAAAATAACTAAAAGCACATCTTACGACGTACTAAAATCGAATGAGTCACTGAGTTTAGGTGAAAAAGCTTAAGAGTTACTTGAACGAAATGCAAACAGAACTAAGACGTGCTTGATGTGGTTTAATTCTTGTTATCAGCTTACGTTTTAAGTATCTTTATCTGCCACCTTTCTGTTTATCATTGCGTTTATTCCGTTTTATATCAGTTATCCAGAATAGTACCAAATAATATCGATTCACGTAGAGGTAACATGTATTAAAATTACCAAACTTGCATCTTGGAAGTAAATAGTACTGTAGGGTTTTCCTTTTGGTCCAGAATTGGTATTGAAGCACCACCTCTGGTAGACCTGCCTTATAACACCATGATTTATTATCCTTAGGCAAAATCTACATACTGTCACCATTGTTAAGATACCTGATACTGTTGCAGAAGCAACAAAGCTCCGCTATCATGCAAAACATGTCAAACGTAGTTTACAGTAGCGCTTATTTAAAACGCCAGTAAAATTCTTAACGAAGTATCCCTTCAACAGCAATGCACTCTCGAAGCCAAGCGCGACTTGGGCTTTCCGACAGCGAATCGTCATATTTTAAAGTAAAGACCGCTGTGTGAACAAATTCTGTTAAAAGGCAGATAATGTAAATACTTTGTGTGTTATTTGTGTTATCGAGTTCGTTTAGTAATGTTTGAATCGCATTGCGCAATCTTTTCAGTTGTGTTTTAGCGTCTCACAGCCATTGCGCGTCTAACCGCCTTGAACAATTTTGTGCCTTGAACGACAATGTATGTGAGTACGGGAAACTAAATTCGCAAACATGACCAGGAAACGCTCGCGCTTTCCTTGCGAATACGGAAGCCGCTCGCGCTTCCTCGTGGCACATTCCACGCGCTCAGTTCAGCTTGGAAAAAACTCCCTGCTGCATACGTAGCACTGATGCGTTTTCGTTAATTAAATGAAGATAAAAAATAGCTCGGGCGCAGCCAGTCTTTAATAATCCAAAACAAACTTCGTGACAGCTCGTTAGTCAAACCTGCAATGCGAAAGCAGATGCTCCCTGCAAAACAACACATGTTGCAGGATTTCGAAACAAATCACAGTAAGCAATCTTACTCAGCACGCGGCGACGGTTGCGTCACGTGGTCACAGGCCGCGTCACTGAGGTTGGGGAAAAGGCTCTCGGTTGCCACGCCCGAAGCGAAGGCATGGTGGCGAACAAGGAGCGACGCAGTAGGCAAGCAAACTTGAGGGGCAAAAAAGGAACAGTGTTTTTTTTAACCGTGATGTCGGGTCAGAGAGGGCATTCTGTCATTCTGTCTTTCTGTGATTCTGTGATTCAGCACTGAATGTTCTATACTGACGAACGAATATTGCATCTCAACGTGACGATCTTCTGAGCAGATTTGGCGAGAATAGCTGTTGCAGCGAACGTGACCTGAAAATCTTAACCAGGGTTTGGCTGCGCACACGACTGGGCCAAGGGCCACAAATTTCGGTGAGTTTCACCCCCCTTCTTGGGAGCCCCGCTAAATTCAGTTAAATAACAAATAAGACTGAGCGGTTGGGTTTGCTTGGAGTGTGTTGGTATTGTTTCTGTGACGAGTCTAACCGTTCGGTAAGTGCGTCTGCGTTCGCCTGTGTTTTTTGTTGAATTGAGCCTGTCAGTGGGTGGTTGTATAATCTAACGCGTGGTGTGTCAGTGTTTTAATATTACCAGGATCGTGTGTATATTCGGCCGCTACTGAATTTACTTTAATTCGGGAAAACGTGTTTTTGCACCTCGCAGTAACCCACTCATCACGTATCTTAATGAACTGCTCGCATATAGCGACCACTGATTTCGCATTACACAGAAATATTACTCAGACTAAAAAAAGCGAATCTACATCTAGCTTTACACTGATTCGTAAAGTCGGTTTCATCTCAGTTGCTTACTTCATGAACGTAGGAGCTCCGCCTGTTTCACCCAATACATATCGGGGTCAGATCGCGTACGATAAGTATTTGCAGGCCCACCCCGACTATCGAGTCAAGCGCGGTGACGTTTTGATATTCTTGTTGGGTCGTTTTCCGGTCGAGTACACGGCCATTCCCCTCTGTGTCTTTACCCCAAGTAGAAACTCGGAGTTGCTTTTGTTGGGTTGTTACAATCCGTGTAACAATCAGGCACAGACTAGCGAGATAAGCTACGCTATCAGCCGGTACCCCGCTGTAGGTGCTTTCATCTGGCCTAGAGCCCCGCGCGCCAAGTTCGCGAGAGAGGAACAGATTAGCAAGGTCAGCCTTGATCCTGTCGTCAATTCTATGAATTTAGAACAGGGTAGACCCTCTGCTCCTTCATTCCCACACGACACGGCTTGGGGATTCGAGGCCTTTTGCAAGTACTTGGGGAACCATCCAGGTTAAGAATTAAAAAAAGGGGATCTTGTCCTGTTTGTGGTCAGTTCTATTGCGGGCGGACTGACCTCCCTTCCTCCGGGGATTTATGAAGCAGAACAGGGCGTTAGCTTGGAGCGATTAGGAGTTTTCAACGTAGACTCGTCGCGGGCGCTGACTTACCCGTTAAAGTTTTACTTCCTGCACCATCCGCCCTCCGATCCCCCTAACCTGTAAGTCGGAGTCTTCCTTCACGATTTATAGGTTCAAGACGACAAAAACACCACCTAACAAGTTCCCAACTTCCTTAGGGGTCGTCTGCAGGGCCGATATGCGCATCCGAAACGGAAATAAGTCAAGCGGGTGGAATACCTTACCTTTTTTGACTTTGGAGTACTAACTTGCTAGTGAGTGTCGTCCAGACCACTCGCCAAAGAATCAACTACGTTTACGTCAACGAAGCATTTTCAACGAGTGAGCACAGAGCGTCTACTCATCAATCCTGATGGCGATGGTATCTTTTACAGTGTACTGTATTGTGTATTGTTTACACATTATTCTTTTTTACCGACTTAGAAATTATGGGCCCCGCAAATGGTAGGACCCTGACTGTAGCCCAGTCAGCACCCCCCTTAATCCGCTACTGCCCTGTGACTAGGACCGGGATATATAAACGCAAAAAGTGTTCATTTCACAGCTCGATTGTATTCCATTGTTTTATTGTCGACTTCTTTCTAAGAAACTTTTTGTTTACACACGTTGATATTGCCATCTTGACGACAAAGAAATATTTCTCGCATCGTGCTTCATCGTTCGTATTTATGAGTCATAAAGCTGTATATTTTGTTGCAGTGCAGCTTGCAGCAAATACAGCCAATTCATTTCATAACGCAAATAGTGCACGTCCAAGCGGCCTTGCGAAATGTTGCTACCAGTTAGATCTAGAACTTTCTGTTCCGATCACTTCAAAGTTGCAAATCAAATTGATGGCAGAAAGAAGGTACGGCGATTCAAAGACCGACTAACTGCAGAGTTATGTGACGTAGCAAGTTTTGTTACGTGACGTAGCAAGGTTATTAGATATGTGACGTAGCTAGGATTTTTTTCTTGATGATGGCTTACGCATAAGCCGAAACGTCGAATAAAACAATGTTTTCGATTATTGTAACTGTTTTATTTGCAATAAGTTTTTTTACGTTATGCAAACCTGCAATGCGCGCAGGGCAGGCATGCCAGAAAGTTTCGTGTTCACAGATCATCAGTCAAATGCAACAGACAGCGTTCATAACGGGTCTGTTATGATGTTATGAACGTGGTCTATTACAGGGGCGGGCCCAGCCAGTAAGTTTAGGGGGGGCGATTTCAGTAATATTTGGCGGTCAAGTCTCATTACGGGTTCACTGCGGTAAGAGAGATGAAGTAAACTTCACAACACTACTGTGACAAAACAACGGGCGGTAAATTACCTCATATCGCGAATGCCGTTTTCCGAATTGTACCAACTCATGGTGAAAAAAGTTGCTTTCGTAGGTTTTAGGTGAGCGATTGCCCAAATCGCGATTGCCCTTCCCGGATCCAAGGGCGTACGCAAGGGGGGGGAGGGTTTGGAGTTAACCTCCCCCCCTTGAGCATGATATTTTACAAAATTTTATTACCTACGCAAAGGAGATTAATTGTTTTCGCATACTTTTTGCTTGTTATTTTGTCGCCTTAATGCAAATACCACGGAATAAATTTGCATGCAAATTTCGAGGAACATTGCAAATGGCCCAAAAAGTAACACTAGGTTTTGGTGGGAATTCGGGCTATCGTTTGCGTCCAGAAACCACCTCACCACTTTTGCAGACCCTCCATCCACTACGCATGTTTAAGATTGTGTTCCGCGATAGTTCGCTTATCCGAAACAGTTGTCTTTATTTTGTCTGCTATGGCTGATCAGCGCTAGCGCTGACCGCAGTGGCTACATTAGCAATTTCTGTAGCATGATAGAACTGTTGCACGAGTTCAAAAAAGAACTTTTTTAAACATGGAAGCATTCAGGAAGTTGGCAATGTCTCAGCAGGGAAAAAGGAAAACCAAAAGTTTATTGGACTTCTACGCATAATAAAAAATTGAAAGTTTTCTTGCGTACTTCATGCGTATTCTCAATTCTTGTGAAATTTTGCAAGATTCGATCTTGCAAACCGGGGTGTGCGCCAGCCGGTCCAGCCACACACTTTCTATGTTCGACTGCTCATATTCGACAAGATATCAACGCAGCCTCATTTTGCAGCTGTAAATAGCTCGGACGCATTGACGAGTGTCCTTTACTCCTTGTTTTAACGTGCAGCCTGATATTGTACTTATGAACTGCTGTGTCGTGGCGTTGATTGCATTTTCTCCGATATCCTAGCTGGGAGCGCTGATAGTTTATATCAAGCAATGGCGTGCGCAAGAGTGGGGTTTGGGGCTAAACCCTCCCCTTTGAGCTTGATATTTTACAAAACGTTATCACCTGCGTAAAGGGGATTAATTGTTTTCGCATACTTTTTGCTTGTTAATTTGTCGACTTAATGCCAATACCACGGAATGAATTTGCATGCAAATTTCAAGGAACATTGTAAATGGGCCAAAAAGCAATAATTAGATTTCGGAGGGTATCTCCGCTATCGTTTGCGTCCAGAAAACATCTCACCACTTTTTGCAGACCTTTCGTGCACTACGCATGTTTAAGATTGTGCTCCGCGATAGTTCACTTTATCCGAAACAATTGACTTTATTTTGTTTGGTAAGGCTGATTTGCGCAAGCACTGACCCGATTGGCTACATTAGCAATTTCTATAGCATGGTAAAACCGTTGCACGAGCTCAAAAACCGCAGTTGTTAACACAGAAGCATTCAGGCATTTGATAATGTCTCGGCAGGGAAAAAGGAAAACTAAACGTTTGCTGGACTTCCAGGCCCGTAACCAGCTTGGGACACCAGGGGGGAGGGGGGCGAAGAGTTCTAAGAAGGGGACAAATTTTTTAAACTCTGTGCAATAATTTCAAAATACTTCCAATACATTTTTCCTGTGGGGGCGAAATTTTTTCTAAGGGTGGCTTCGCCAGCTCTGGTTACGGGCCTGTGGACTTCTATACATCTCAAAAAATAAACATTTTCTTGCGTACTTTATCCGTTTTAGCAAAATTCGATCTTGCAAACCAGGGTGTGCGCC
>Ga0210059_1008733_pt1 | contig 15925 bp, 10 predicted proteins | sample Ectturendosymbi2_FD_188042 | JGI IMG/M metagenome (GOLD analysis project Ga0210059, IMG submission 188042) | Ecteinascidia turbinata endosymbiont from Florida, USA - Sample 2 (SPAdes) (version 2) | ecosystem: Host-associated > Tunicates > Ascidians > Unclassified | place: Key West, Florida... | reverse complement strand
CGGGCGGCACTTTTAGGAGGGTGGCACTTTCCTGTCGAAAATAAATTTTTGAAAGGGTTTCAAAGTTCTAGCTTTTCGTTATTATTTTTTAATACATTTTTGAAAGATTTAAAAGTTCCAAGTTTTTTCAATTGTTGTGTTTAGAAGCCCTAGACTGGTAGGTTAGCCTAGAAAAACACGACATGTGGCTGTGGAGTGGGCAAATTGATGAAAAGTTCATTCAAAGCCCGGGTCAAAAATCCAATGTGCGAAAGTTCCCCAGTGTTTGTCTTGAAGTTAGTTTTTTTTTAACACACTTATTTGTGTGGCAATTGTGCCCCATTCCCTACACCTTCCTCGCCAGACAAAGCCATATCCACCATCTCAGTAAAAAGTCCTTTGAGCAAAGGAAAGAGATGACATTCGACTGCGGACTAGCAAACATTAGGGCTGCGGTTTTTATTGCCCCTCCTCTCAAAATCTGATAAAAACGTTTTGCATGGAATCACGGTAAATAGTCACGGCTAGCTTAATCCTTTTTCTCTTATCGTTGGTTCCTCACTGACGCCCCACTGTCGCATCATAACATCACCTGACACCTAGGCATTGGTGACGAAGATTTCGCTGGGGCGACGATAGCTCAGTGGTAGAGTGTCCGCCTCTGAATTGGAAGGTTGTGCGTCCAATTCACCTGAAAGCGCCGGCCTATGTCCCACCTGGCAAGGTTTGGTAATACAGGTTTTGAAATAGACGTCTGTTGCTAACCAGTCCTGTCGCCACGGGGGCTTTGCCCCCCAAACAAGCTTCCAATTCTTGAAATATGAAGCACTATAAATCAGTAGATTTTTTGTTAAGTTTTAGAATGTCAATCCCCCTGCACAAACGTAAAGTCCCCAATTGAAGGCCTTCTGGCGACGGTTCTGTTGGTAACGAACAAAGGCAAGGAATAACACTATGCACGTGTAATTGGAAGATGTCCAACACAACAGCGAAACCAAGTGCGCAGGTCACGGTGAAGACTGCAAGCCAGGGCTTCTCAACCATAATTGTAAGCCTGTTTAAGATATTTTTTCAAGATGGGTCCCCGCACCTATAGAGGGCTCCGGGCAAGTGCCGACAGAGTTAACGTTTGAAGCCTTTTATACATACTATGAGGATTAAACCACTACTGAAACGTGAAGTGAACAATGAAACGTTCTTTACATCACTGAGATCAGATTGTCAGATTGGTTATTATAGCCTGGTATATGTAGTATACATACTATTTGTAGTTAAAGATGGGGAAAATATACGAAATTTTAACATACATAAATGTTTACATCTGTAAAGTAGGTATGCCGCCATCACATCCCTTACTTTTTCAAGAAAATTTGACGAAACATATAAGGTTCGTATATGCCTAGGTAAAGAAAGCAAAAAATAGAAAAATTAATAAGAAAGGTGGTGGCAATCAGAAAAAGCAAGACTCATAATCGACACTGAAAAACAAGACACATTTCACTTTGTGAGTGTTTGATTGTGATTTTCAAGATGCTTTATTAATACTTATATCTTTAAATATGCATGACACACAATCTTCTTTCATTTTAAATTTTTGAAAGCAAATTTGAGGGATGGAAAGGGCGGCACTTTTATGGTCGGCCCCGGGCGGCACTTAGCTTCGCTACGCCCCTGCCTCAAACTGTTGTGGAGCAGCTTATGTGGCCCTTTGGCAAAAAAAGGTTGGAGCCCCTGAATTAAACTATCCACTCGGGCACATTGGCCACCTTAACAATGGATTTCACAAACTTGTGGATGCATTGCTACACATTCACTCATGCTTCTTTTCACACATGATGATACGTGACTTACCGCTATCAGCAGTCACTGTCTCGCTGCATTATCTGCCAAGATGTCTGCGTTCATCGGTCACATGTAACAAAACACCTACCACAACTTCAAGTGAACATTTCAAGGTTTCTTTTCATGTCATTGTTACGCGACAAAGACCAACAGTAGAACAATGCGCTCGCAAGTATCGGCAACATGCTTCTGCAGGCAAAGGAGCGGACATAAATGAACTGCAAGCTGATCACTTCATGACATCAGAAGAGTGAACCTGGCTCATGTGTAGTGTGGGTGTCATACCGAAAAAACTGTCATTGCAAGAATTAAATCAATTAATCGGAATTAAGCTGCTTCTAACTAGAGATTTTCTAGAAAATTTTGGTTCTTAATTCCAATTTCCAGGGAGGGGGACAAATGGGAATTTTGCCCCTCCCCTGGGGGGCAATTTGCCATTTTGCCCCCACTGCGGACGCCCCTGATAGTGTCATAGACAACATTGCTAAGAGGAAACATAGGCACAGGTATTTCTTTTAAAGGACTGAAATAGCCTGTAGCTTGAATATTTGGAATTGCGCATGTTTATGCAGCAGTCACATTGTATTGCTTTCTTGCATTGCATTAAAGTTTAGTACTTTATGAATTCCACTTTCCAGTTTACTAAACGACTGTAGATGGTTTCTTTATTCAAATAGTAACGATCTTACGACAGAACATCGTACAATACTGTACATGGTACAGTCACACTGAATGCGATACAATACGTATAGGCACACTGGCACATGCATATTGAGTGCGTGTTTCATTTCTCGAGGTGCAATCTTCAGTAGAAGCGGGCCGCACGGACGTGCAGATTGCTTGGCCCCTTTGAGTGCGTTTCTTTAAAGTGCCTTGCTCAAGCGCACAGCAACGATAACACAGGCAGGTTTAGGGAGTCAGACCCTTCGATCCGGAACCGTCACCTTTAACCATTGCGTTGCGCCATCGCGAGCGGCGTATATATTTGCATCAGTAAAGGCAATTACCGTAAAATTTCTTGTCTGGAAGAAAACAACACGCAAGGAACTTCACCCTCTTGAGTTAACAAGCAAGGTAACATACAGAATTTGCCTATAACGGCACCTCTAGGGCGGATTGCATAAAGAACGTTATTGCCGAATTGACGTTATAAGCGAATTGAAATGCATGTAAAAGATGCCATCGGGACTGAACAAAATGCAACATTATAGGCGAATTGACGTTGCAGGCGAAGCCGTTATAAACGAATTCCACTGTATAGAACAGGTTTATAAGAGGATTCAGGCCCAATTCGAATTAAACTAAAAAAGTTAGTTTCAGGGCAAATTGTTTGTTTTTAGGGCAAACTGTTATTTTCAGGGTATATTTTTTCCGCCGCCCCAGTAAACTGCTTCCCGTACGCCTATGTTTGTCGTCATTGGTACTGTCACCAATAGAGTGTGTTCTGTAAATCTGCATGTGGTACTTTAATCACGGACAAAATACAACTGGCCAGTGGGTCAAACATTTTTCAGATATTTACTCACATTGTGCTCCTACGTGTGTGGTACAGAGCTTCTACAGGTTTTCAATCTACAAATTTTCTTTCAGTGCAGAAAAAATCATGATTCATCTTTGCATGTGATTTAACTAAGGGCGAGTAGCCTGAAGGCTTTATTCGATTAATGAGAAACACGAAATTATACTTTGGTAGGAGTTTGATACGTCCTATCCTTTGAAGTTCAATCCACCTTAACTTGCACTTCGTTATTAAGTGTATGCTTGTTGCGTAGAAAGTGAGTTTTGCGTACATTTTCACTACGATGTGAATGTTAGACAAGTTTATTAAGTAGACATTCTTATCTGCAATTATGTCAAACTGTTGCAATCGCGCAGCACAATCACTGGGCGTTCCCGAACCTGCGCTTCTTTATCAAATATGACCGAAGCTGTATTTGTCAGACACAAGTATTTTGGGTGGTGGCAAGATTGTTTGCAAAAATAATAAATTACGGTTACAAGCAATGTGTGTTCTGGGTGTAAATCAAGTGAGCACCAGCTTAATTATTGACGCGCTGTACGGGAATTTTCATGTGTTCTAGTCGTTAGTTAACTTGGAAGCGTCGAACTCGAAACGCGGAGCTGTGGGCTCAAACATGACACATTGAATGAGTGTATGGAAACTGCGCAAGACTTAATACTACGCGTTGCTCATAGACTTAATTTTCTATCAGCACTCCAAGCTTAAACAAGGCTTATAACGACACATTCCCCAAACCAGGTTTGGTTGCTAGGGACTATTGCATGCGTTTTATTTTAAACGACGTGACCGGCGTATCGAAAATCAGACCCATCAAAGTTTGCGGTTGTTGCATTTCTCTAATCAGCAAGTGCAGTATCCAGCTGACTACACGAATAGATAACACTATTTTGACGAGGGTGCCAATCTCGTTTCGTGTTTTTATCAGGAGAGATTCAAGGTCATAAGCATTTCTTTGCAAGAGGCCAATTTCAGGATTTGTCTGACGGCCAAGAGTTGTCAACCAAATGTTAAAAAATTTACGCAAATGATCATTAAACACAGGTACTTTTGAAATTGAAATTTTGCCTGGCAGTGTGGTGTCACCATGACGTCATTGTGACCCATGGAAAGAATTTAAATGCAGAGGTTCATGTTTTGTGTTCATCAGAAAGAACTCAAAACCCCATGCTGTGATTTCTTCATTGGCTCTCTAGCGCAATCGGTTGGCGAGTAATGGCTGAAAGTTTCCTCTATCGCCGTCCCTGCCCAGGTAACCCTGCCCAGTTTAGGTAAATCATTTTCAACTTAATTATAGAAAAACCTACAGATTACGTTTAAAGCTGGTTCCTTTAGTAGCTGGATTTTTTATGCGCTCTGTCGGCCCGATCTATCGAATCTGAATAAGTTTTTTTTTTTTTCGTGTAGGGAAGGGATTTGGAGATTTGCCCTATTGACCCCAGGGTTACTTGTCGTGTGACAAAAATGTTGTGCATGGTAACCTTGCCCAATTTGTTCTAAACCTGTGATCTTCAATCTGTTTTTTAGAATCGTCCCTCTAATGGAATTTTGCTGAGGTGATTTCGCCCAGCAACTTGAAGACCAGCAGTCTAAACGAATTACTGTACGCAGGTACATGAGCAAGCAAGGAGAGCCGTTCCAATAGGTACTTACGTGAGATGAGAGCAGGCGCCAAGGAGATAAGCCGATTCGGCGCGCATGACTCCGAGTCGACTAGTGGTGTTGACGGTGAAAGTGTTTGAGCGGAGGAGGGGTGGCTTTCGCGGTCCTGAAAGGAATCCTCAAAGGAACGAATGGCTGATACATCTGTGCACGTATGGATGCAGAGAGAAATCGATTTCGATCTCAGCGGGAAATGCATGAAACTAAAACAGCTAGATCCTGTTCTGATTTACGCATATCTATAAGGAAAAGACTGGACTCGAAACGAACCTCTTATTTCACATTCTCTCTTTGTCTGGAGAGTTTTGCGTGGGAAGTAGCCCTAAGAGGTCTAGAAATACCTCACGGTTATCAGTAACCTCTTATAATTTTATTAGCTAAACCTAAGGTTGGATAAAGCAAGGTTAGATATGTGATCACGCCACCTGTGGTCGAACTCCGAGTGGTTTACCATGAGCATAGTCAACAGAACTCGCCTCGCCACTGTTTTTTGCGTGATTCTGGTCACGGGCCGAACCATTTCAGCTAGAATCTACGTATTTGAAGAAGTGACTCAACATACAGTACAGAGCTTTTCATGTTTAATAGCTGCGCACTTTGGCGGGAAGAGTCAAGCCGAGAACGCTTAGCAAAAATCCCATCTCTGCCGCTTCTCCTTAGCATAGTACTCTTTCAATCATTGCCCAAGATTCATATCTATTGGTGAGTATCGGAACAAACACCAATTTCAACAGCCGAAAGCTATTCTATGTATGAAAGCTCTGGTTTTGTGACCATAGGTGGGATAAATCTCACGCAGTGCTGTGTTTGATTTACTATAGCAGTGTATCAATTTCTTTGTTCTTCCTTCTATCACTCATGAATGCCACCCGAGGTGTTTGAATGTCTCGACCTCCTCTGCAGAGTTTTGTTGCTTCCTTTTTACTTCATCAATTATCTTTTTAGTTTGTTACTGTGTTTAATATTTTTTGACCACACCGAATTTCCTTAATAAGGTTAGATCCACTCCTTGTGGAGATAAGCATGCTCTTTTCATCTACAATTTTTCCTTACTGTGTTTCGTGTTTGTTTGTTTTTATGACTGTGCTTATTTTATTTCCGACTGTTGTTTTCTAACCCTTGTCAATGAGGTTCAAACGGAGCTGGTTCACTACATGATCTCCACCTCGATAGTTTCACCAATCCTATGTGACACAGTGACAACCTATGTTTACATTGACCAGTTATTTTGCCCTTGTGTTTTGTGTTAAGGCCAATCTACACTGAGGAGTTGCCAGGAGTAGCCGCGCACGATTCTTTGTTTGTTTTGCTGCGTCGGGTAATTCTGCGCTCGTGCACGCCTCGGCACCGCAACTCCTGGGCGCAATAAAACAAACAGAGACTCGTGCGCGGCTACTCCTCAGTGTAGATTGGCCTTTACCGCAAAGAGCCACATCACAAAACTTACAACCTTGAGCTTGAATCCAGCATCATACGAAACACGCTTTCTCTTGCAGGACATTGTGCAAGGCTTTTACTCCACAATTCCAGACAGTGGCGCAACCAGCTCTTCCAATGCATTTGTGCCCGCAGACACGAAGTCCATAGTACAAACACACACATTCTGCACAACGCTGGTTAATAAAAACAGACCCGACACGTTAGAGGCTGAATCACCAGTGTCAAGCGAATTTTCTGACTTCACGCCATACGCTCATGCACAGAACAACATTCTACGTATAAAATATGCTGAGAAAACTGATGATTAGGGCTTAGGGTGTGGTGTTTAGGAAAGTGTGCCGGGTTAGGGTTTGTGTTACAGTTAGAAAAAGAAAAATAATTGAAATCTAAGATTAGGTTCAATATTTTTCACTGGTTTTACTTATTCCAGTAGTGTATCTTGTGGGTATCTGACATACAACCAAAAAGTTTTAATTTACACAACACACATCAAAAAGTAATCCCCAAACTTTATTCCTTTACTCTGAGAAGCAAAACACCTGACAAACAATAATAGGTCAGAAATTTCGTAAAGGTCAGAAATTTCACTTGACACCGGGCTACAGAAATTTACCTAACAGAACGTTTTGTAACGGCGTTGGAGGCCGAGCCTCAGGTTTACAGACGCATTCTTAACACTATTTGTTCACCTGGAACAACACTACTGCAGAGTGGGACGCTAATCCCTAAACTGGTCAAGGCCAGGTAAAGTGCGAATGCGCTGTGACATGCACACCCTCAAACGAACAGACACTGCAATGTTCGAGCACTCAGTCACAAAGTAAAATGCGGTTGTAGTGTTCAAAGAATAAGGACGAATATAAACAATCTGACTGCGTCAAAGCAGGAAACCATGCGTTATTAGACCTTCTGCATATTTCGAGAAACAAGTACAGATTTTTTCTTAACAATGCCTCAAATGTAAGAATGATACATTGAACCTGATGAATAGGGCAAGTTGTTGTTGCAATAAAATCGTGAGAAATTTGCATTTATTTTTAACAAAAGTTGCATTAAAAGTTGCATTTATGCACAAGCATTTTAAATGGCAGTCATTGACCAAGCGATTTACTTACAAATAATGCTAAATATTTCCAGACATTATCTGGCCAGGAATAGCGATTTTTTGCCAACAGTTGGCGTAGCATGCTAAAACGTTGCTCCACACTGCATGAAGTTGCTTGGCAATTTAACAATTTGGCGTGCAGTTCTGGACTGCACGCCAAATTGAAATTTAGCCGGGTCATTTCTACAATTGTTTTTAGATCACTATTCAGTTCGAATCGGTCATCAAAGAGAACAGAACTTTTTTGAAAAAGTTTTAAAGCGTGTTTTTTAAATAGCAGTTTTATATTTTGCGCAATACTCAATAAAAGTTGCAGTAAAAAGTTGCATGTAGAAAAGAAAAAAGTTGCATTATAAAATTCATGGAACCAGCTTAAAACATCATGCTTCATAAATTCTGAGTATTTAGGAAGCTGTTGGAAGCTGTAAAAAAAGTTGCAAAAACTTGCCCTACTGATAAGTCACGACTACTAACATTAGCTCTCCAAGGCAGGTTGTATAGAGCTCTGCATCCAAAATTATAGGCCACACGCAATCTTTGCATGCGTGACTTCCTGAAATTCCACCATATTTGTGGTGCATACACGGGCGTACAAAAGGAACGGAAAAGTACATTTTTAACTGCATTTGAACATCGGGAGAAAGAGGCTCGCAGCTTGTTTGCTGCACAATACTTTTATCGCAGTTGTCTCTGAATGCCTTTGTCATCTGAGAGCTCAGTATTCAGTGCAGCTCCCAGATATTTGTATTGGCTATCAGATTTTACATTTTTACCACCCATTTGTCAGTTGCTGGGGTGACTGTGCTTTTTGCACTCAGCCTTAAATGTCATACAAACAGTTTTGCTGCAGTTGAAAATATTTCCATGCGATTCTGCATAAGCCTGATACACAGAAAAAAGTTCTCTTCGCAACATTTCCGAAAATGAGAACTTTTCAGTTGTAATCAAGCTGCAGACCGAACGATCAGGACAGATTAAAAATTAATATCCTCATACAAACACCTGGTTCCATACTCAGCTAGTGTAGTCATGGCTTTAGTGTGACAGATGTATATGTGACTACAGTAGTAAACCTGCCTAATTTTCGTCTTGATTAGCAAATCCGTTCTAACTCTATTCTTCTGGCATGTGTTTGAAGTTCTATCACAAATGAAGATCGCAAACTTGAGGGACAACCTATGTCAAGGGTGAGGGGATCTTTGAATGCTACCATTTCGGACAAAACGGGTAAGGTGTCTTGTGTCTTTGGCGCATAACGGATCAGGTGTGTTTGGGGCAAAACGGCTTTTTCTGGCATCCATGAATTGTGTGAAAGTTTTTACAAGCACGTTTAAGGCTATCAGCTTTCAGGGCTTGCACTGGTTGCAAAAGTCAGGGTCTTTCAAAGCGTCATTTGGAGGCAAAGTAGTCTAGTAGGTAGGTGCGTTCAATACTTGACTAGCACTCATATGACACTTTACTATTGCCAAGCCGTGGTACTGGGATCAACCCAGAGAGACACTAAAACGTGAAACAGTCCTCATGCTAAAATTTAGTTAAAAACTATCAGGTTTCGAACCGAAAATGCAACTAAACAATATTCTTTAAATAAATGCACTACGTTAATAATGGTGATTCGCTTTGCCCTTAACAAAAATAATCAAAAGATCGTAGAAGAACAAGCGGTTACACGTGGGAATAACTGTTATGTCAAGATTTCTCTAATCAGTTTGTAAGTTTCAGCAATTTACACAGTTCAATAGTACCCTAATGTAGTGTTTTACAACCATTTTGCTGCAGCGGAACCTTCCGTAAATGTTTGCGTTGCTCATTGGAACCCTATGGAATGATACAAGTGTCTATATTGCTACAAAATGTGGTTGCGAATTTCGTCCCAGGCAATTTCGGTCTGTTTCGGCGGAACCCACCACAGCCGCTCGCGGAACCCAAACGCTCCGCGGAACCACGGTTGAAAAACACTGCCCTAATGGTATAAAGTTTCATGAGGGCAAATTGAGACCTGTCTAAGAAAAAATAGTACACGAACAAATAGACAAAAAAATGACTTAGAAATATCAAAATTTTAACATATATCCCAAGTTTTGACACTTCCAGCATATTTGTGGTTAAATACCAATCATTTACGAATTTTCGATCAGATAACCTGTCTCAAGACAAATCTTGTAAGGAGATATTTACCAGTAAGACAAAGAAAAATTCCAATAAGACTTCTTAAAAATGATTAGAATATAAAATTTCATCTTTATTCTTTGAAATTTCTGCAAATGTCAAAATTTCTATGCAATGTTTTGAAAATTTCGGGAGGGAAAATGCCCCAAATGCCCCCCCCTGGTTGCGCGCCTGATTCCAGACAAGTTATCCGCATGTACAGTATACACACTATGTATGTCCACTCCAGCACATTTTTTTTCACCTTTAACGTTGCCTTTTCTGCGAATACATTACCCACGCAACCACATGCACATACACGCGAACATGCGTCGGGTGAAAGTGATCGCTTGTGCATGTTCTTGCGCAAACCATAAAGCGCGCTTCCACGTAACACGGTAACTAACACGTGTGTCGCGTAAATGCGCTCGCGAGTGCATGTGCTTGCACAAGCCACCAGGCACACTTCCACGCAATGCGTGTGTAAGTTGCACCCCGACTTTCAAAGTGAACAGTTGGTACAATTTTGCGACTTATACACAGGGGTGCAAGTGGGGTGGGAACGCGTGGGAACGGCGTTTCCACACCTTTTTGCAATAGCAACGATACTTCAAAATTTAGATTTTTCATTTCAATTTTACGCGTAGCGCCTGCGGCCTGGAGCAGCTTAAATGAATAAATCAGTGCTCTTCAACCTTTTTGTCATCGTGTAACCCCTGATATACTTTCGCGTTTGTCATGGAACCTCCGTTGACAAAAATGTTGAAAACACGAATTACTTGTAAGAAAATCAAATATTTCGCTATTAGACACTTCAACAAATAAACCGTTATTGCAGAAGTTAAAAAGCAAGAAATTTAATGACTCGGTTGTTCTTGCATTTTAGTAATGTATCTGCTACATTCAGAATTTGGTCATCCGGCAAAAAGAACCCGTATCTCCTACACGCGTCGCCCATTTTCTAACTTTGGCAATTGAATTATATCTGGTTCGCTTCGGAGGAAGTTGCTTTTTTTACATTTGAACTATATTGCTCGTCATTACCGTCCAGTTCACACCTTCACTGTTGTTATTATTTCGCTTTACATAAGAAAATGTGCTATTTTGCTTCATCGGGCTTGACTAAATAGTAAAAAGTTGGTTTCACACTGTTTTTACTTTATTCCCACAAAGGTTGAACTGCAGCTCTAGTCTGTGACTCAGTCTACTGTCTACTCTCTACTAGACTCGGGCTGAGTCTACTTTCTACTCAGTCTACTGTGAAGTGTACATCGGCGACATCGTATAACTGTGATACAACAATAACGTTCTTCTTAATTGCACAACAATGAACAACAAGCGACGTAGAAACTCTCAATATTTCTTGTTCAACTATCTGCACTCAACCTCTTGTACAACTTAACCGGCCTACTTGGAGTCTGAAGCTGGCAAGGTGATCTAAAAAATTTCATAATGACGCATCAACATACTGAAGCAAGAAACCATTTCCCTTGAAAAAATGAGGAACCCTTAAACTCATAGAACCCCACTACATGTTTCACAGGTGTGGGAGTAGGCAAATTTTTTGGGGGTGCGAAGGATTTTTGCCAAAATTTCCCCAAACTTGCCCGAAAAAAATTCCAAAGAAAATTATCTCCAAAAAAACGACTGCATTTCACTTCATGTCGCGCGCATTCTTTCAAATCAAAGCACTTCAAGCATTTGAATTTCCCCTAAATTTCCCGAAAAGAACTAAGTAAAAACATGACCTCCATAAAAAAAGTCTGCACTTTCAAACTTTCAATTTGGGTGCCATTTTTGTAAAATCAAAGTACATACAGCAATTTTGCGAAGGTTTTCATACATTTTGCTCAAATTTCTACAGATTTTGCCCACATTTTAAGGGATTTTGCCCGGATTTTCACCGAGTCAAAAGTTTTGGGGGTGCGCTTGCACCCCTGCCTCCTACATCAGTGACATGTTTTGCGGAACCTCTGTTGAAGAGCACTGGAATAAATGAAAAGTTATCTTGTGTATAACACCGTAGCCAGTGGCGTATCTATGCAAAGTGACACTTGTGGCAAAGTTTAAATGTGCGTCCTATCTAATAATTTAAAATGTTAAATATAGGCACAATTTTTACGAAAAATAAAGCATGGATAAAGTGAATGTTTTAAAACAGAATACATTTGTGTTTATTTTTACTTTTAACTTTTCAGCAAATAAAATATAAATTATCCATAAAGAACACAACATAATTCTATTCTCATTCATTTTTATTATGAAGAACATCAAAACATTCTAATGATAACCTTGTCATAGGTCATAGGTCTATATAGTGTTGCCTGACAAAATTGTATATCTTACAAAAAAAAGATAAAACAATATATTGCAACTGCAAACGACAATTTCGTATAAAATGTAACATTTAATTTGAATTGCACAATAAATTATTTAATGCAAGTCATGTATCACTTGTGTTCGAAAAACACAATTCCATCGAAACGTAAATATATCCAGCCTTTTCAGGTTAAATTACACACACATGCTAATTAAAACAACATTTTCCGTGCCTTTTGCGAAGCAAAGCCGTCTATGATTTCATCAAAGTAAGCTTTCGCTGTTTCGTCTCTTTCTATTCTCATCAAAGTTAGATCACAAAACCTGCCCTGACTGACTTATTGTTAGTCTTTGAGGCCCGGAGGTATGAAAGGACCATTTGCAGTTTACTGAAAGATCGTTCGCAGGTTGCAATACATATAACTGCCATCGTCTTCGTCAGCATTAGTTGCAAAGTAATTCTAAGAATGCCAGGAGTACTTCAAGACGCGTTTAATTTTAAGTTGCACGTTTTTAAACTAGCATTGCAATGTAGAATCTTCTCGTTGCTTGTCATCTACATCTGAACTGTACACAGCTCCTAAATTGTCACATGTGGATTTTAGTTTTTCACAGTCGGGACCTTTTAACATCAGTAGCGTAGCCATCCAAAAATTTTGGGGAGGCCAGATATTTTGAATTTAAACGAGCAACAGTACTTCGTTTGAGACATCGCGTCTCGAAGCACAAAACGTTAAGATATGCCAGAAATTTTAGGGACATGGCGCTTTTGCCCCCCTCTGGCTACGCCTATGCTTCACAAGGCCTTGGACATCGAACAGAAAACCAAATTTGGATAGAAAAAGCTAGCTGCTAACTCTAAACAAGACTATCAAATCTGTTGACATATTTGCTCAGCTGGTACGGTAAGAATACAAGCTGCTAATTTTTCGAGGATGTTCTCTACCATAGTCTCTGGACTTGGGGCACTGTATTCAGCCAAATTATTATCGGACATTAGTGGTCATCGAAAAAGGTTCGTAAAGTCGGAGTGGGCGCCAGCAATTAAATCTGTAGGACCTCAACAGCAGTTATTTGCGTAACAGTCAGATTCGCATAGCCACGGACGTCTCAGCCAGATTTTGACTAATATCTTCTTGCCTGAAGTGCAGCAGTACAGACTGACTTATCCTTTCTTATATGTTATAGCGTGAGGAGGTCTTGTAGTATGGCATGCCAGCGTTCTTGTTCTGTCACAATGTCTGACCGAAGTGCAATGGCGTATCTAAGGTATGGCAGGCATGGCACGTGCCATGGGCGCCACTTTGACGGGGGCGCAAAAATTGCTTGGTAAAAATTAAAATCTTTATTTACAGTTTCTTTAACCTCTATTTTGCGCCACATACATTCACAAACTGCAAAGCTGCAGCAACACAGTGCTCTTACGTCGGGCGTGTTGTGCTAGCACCACCTAGCATTATGACCAAACTGCGGTAATGTGGCATTACACTACGGCAGGGGCGTAACGAGGTTAGATGGCGCCCAGGGCAAGAAACAAATTTGGCGTCCCCATGTTTGAACCTGAGGTCCTTCGGAAGCAAATGTATTGTTTTTAAAAAAGTGCTTGTGACATTGTTGGAACTTTCTGGCGGCCCCGCAGTGACTAGGCGCCCCCATAATGATTCGGCGCCCAGGGAATTGTGTCCCCCCTCGTTACGCCTCTGGTAGCGGGGTGGGAACGCCGTTCACACCCATTTTTCAGCACTACACCCCTGCTTATACTCGAATAAACATGGTATTTACGTATGAGCCGCATGAAACTGGTGTCAAGCGAAATTTCTGACCTATTATTGTTTGTCAGTTTTTTTGCTTCTCAGAGTAAAGGAATAAAATTTGGCGATTACTTTTTGATGTGTGTTGTGTAAATTGAAACGTTGTGGTTAGATGTCAGATACCCACAACAAGCTGAAATATGGGAATAACTATAATAACTGAAAAATATTGGATTTAGTGTTAGACCTCAATATTTCTTTTTCTAACCCTAACCCAGACCTAACCCGACACACTTACTTAAACACTAAACCCTAAGCCATAATCATCAGTTTTCTCAGCGTATTTGATATGTAGAATATTACTCTGTGCATGCGCGCATGGCGCGAAGTCAGAAATTTCGCAAGTCAGAAATTTCGCTTGACACCGGACAACGAGCCGCATGCGACTCTCGAGTTGGACAGGCCTGATGCATGCCCATCTTACGTTCAGTAAGTATTGCCTTGGGTGTCTACTATAGAGAGACGTAATACCGCGATCTGTTCAGTGGTAATATTCATTCCAGCTTGATCTCCCACAACTGAAAACTGATCAACGGGATATTAAAGGTTCTGTTCAGAAGATGCAAGTATCACTAAACGGTCTGCAAAAATCAAAGGCTTGTTCCTGCAGCTTCTGACAGTGACACCTCTACGACTCGGATAGATCAGTCTGCAACTTACACCGACCATGAGAAGGAGTGGAGATAGCATATATCTTTGTTGGAGTCTAACACCAACATCGAACGGTTTCAAATTTAACGTCACTGACACGCACACAATGTAGTGAGCAGGAATACAATAGCTTGACTGCCAGTAGCAGGCGACCGAACAGCATACCACCACAAAACTTCCCAAAGCTTTTCTTTGGAACTGATTAACAAGAAAAGTTTGTTTTTTTTAAGTCAGGTTTGTAGACTAGTTTCATTGCACGTAAAGCATCTTTTACCTCCTGACTCCACCAAGGGGTAGTTTTATTGCCATAGTTCGGCAAACCGAGTTGTTTGTTGTCAACAAAGCCGATCATTCCATAAAATGACAGCTAGGACCATACGCTGTACCATACGCTGTCTGTGAAGGCCATCCTCTCCACACGGATCTCCCGCTTTTTAATGTACAGTATGGTTTTGTAGTCCTGCACGTTCGCGTAAGTCCTGTTGTTTATTTTCCGACGTATGTTGCAGTCAAACACGTGGTGACCAGTCGATAGTTCTTAACCCTTTTTGCACGAACGTCCAACACTGAACGGAACAACTCAGCTGAAACAATACATAAATGAGTGAGTGACTGCCGACCTAACGAATCTCTGCACCAGGTATACGTGAGAATACTGTATCTCAGTGTTGGAAAAAAGTGTTTCTGATGCAAAGTACTAAGGTAGTACGGTTAGAGCATGAATATCCCGTTGTCATTTAGGCCAGCATCACCATGTAGATCGAACATACTGTACATCAACGTCTTTTCCAGGGGGTGTCAGTGGTCTCAACAAAAAGATCGTAGATTCATTAGCTTTCAGCCCTCTCAAGGCACCACTAGTTTTCTCCAAGAATTCATGTGACTATGCAAGTGCATCTAACACAGGTAGCTGTCTCTTAACTTTAAACGAAACATGCACATCCTTCCTCCCAGAAAGATATATTCATCAACACAGCCCTACAACAATGGTGTTACGAGTATCTGCTTTGCACCCAGACGCATGCAGGGCGCAAAGTGGGCTCACCACTTGCGGATGGTATGGTGGATGGGATTGGGAAGACAGTTGAGAAGTTTTCAAACACACCCCTCTGCCGAGAGTCCGAACGCGGTTCTTTCTTACGCGCGCGACGACCGGTGCGAGATGGTATTGATCATTTTGCGCATATTGTGTTAGTAACTACCGAAATTTTGCCGTTGGTTAAACCGGTGAAGACATGGGATCTGAAGGCGGGGCCAAGCGCCCCTGGATTTTGAAATATGGTATTTTCTTAATAAATGTTTAGTAGAAAAATGTTTTGGTGCTAGTTTCGAATTGGTAAAATGAAATTTCGCCAGGATTGACTCCCCTGGAAAAACTCCTTTGGCCACTTGCTGGAAAATTCACTATTGGCTCCCCTTTGGAAAAAATCCCTCCGACGCTTATGGGTC
>Ga0210059_1008732_pt1 | contig 15926 bp, 8 predicted proteins | sample Ectturendosymbi2_FD_188042 | JGI IMG/M metagenome (GOLD analysis project Ga0210059, IMG submission 188042) | Ecteinascidia turbinata endosymbiont from Florida, USA - Sample 2 (SPAdes) (version 2) | ecosystem: Host-associated > Tunicates > Ascidians > Unclassified | place: Key West, Florida... | reverse complement strand
TGTTGGCACTGAAGTTGATACATCACTGTTGGCACTGAAGTTGATACATCACTGTTGGCACTGAAGTTGATACATCACTGTTGGTACTGAAGTTGATACATCACTGTTGACACTGCCTAAACCACACTCATCAAGTGCCCTGAGGAGCGGTTCTTTTTCAAGGGATGCACACAAATCGTTGTCGATTACAAGTTCAAGATTGGATGATGTTCTGCGAAATGTAAACAAATTTACTAAAATTCAAATCACAATAGTACAAAAATACTGTTTCATTACATTTAAAATAACACATACTTTTTCGATCGTACAACTGGCTCGAGGAAACTGGTTGCATCATGTAAACTCCATTTCCTGTGGTAGACAGCAGCCATACCAGACTTAGTTTTCAAAGCTTTATTCCTCTCTCTGTGATACTTTTCACGTAGAGCTTTCCAAGCGCTCATGCACACTTGCACTGAAATGACAAAACAACAATGTCATGTGGACCATTAATCACTGCAGATGATCATGTTACAGTCAGTGTATATCAGATGCTCACTGACCTACCATGTCATATATACTCACCTTAACAACCACACTGATTTGCCACTTCCACCCATGCATTTTCTTTTGCACCAGTGGTGTGGTATGAATCTATGGAAGTATTCCATAAACATGGGTAACTTTGAACAGCAAGTATTAATTGTTCACAAGTCTTTTCACATTTAAAATGTGAAGAACTTGGTGCACTTGTTGCTGAACTCATTCTCAATCTTACCAATATCAACACAATTTTTAACTTAAAACAACCTGCACAAAAAATAGTAAGCCACAAATTGAAAACTTTGCATTACCTTAGCACTTATGAATTGTGTTTTACATCTTCTTTACCCTCAAAATTGTCAAACATTTGGCAAAAATGTGACCACAGATTGGCAAGTATGAATAAGTTACTGTTAAACATCAAAACTCTCAATTCCCAAATTAGCAAAGAATCTATGCAAATTTTCACAAAATTTCATCTCCAACATGCTAGGAAAAAAGGATATTTTCTAGCAAAATTTAAGTATAACTGCTTTAACTAAAGTGTTTATTTCTTTCAAGTAAAGTTGCTGGCCTACAACTTTAGAAATATCCCAAAGTAAAAGAACAACTGTGGTTAAAATGATACGAGCAAGTGTGTCGATTCATTCAGTTGATTAAAACAACAAAGTGGTTGAATGTATGCAAACCTGAACAATACCTTCACCTTCATGGAAAAAGCAAATTGTCCAAATGATCCATCACACATGAGCATACCGCTTCAGTGCTTGGTTACAAAGCTGGGCCTACTGGTATAAACAAACTGACATAGACCTACTTTAAGTATAACTATTTTGAATACTATAGTACTGAACCTTAGCCTAGCCTAGATCATCCCGTTCATAAAAGCTAGTTTTTCAATCGTTTTTCTACCTTTACGCTATACTGGAATTAGCGAAGGGTTTTACTACGTTTAGCCTTAGGTTACACCACTGAATCTGATTGATTGCAATTACTACTGTACTTAGTGAGGGCTATGAATGATGTTGATTTTATGCCACTAGCTAAACTCTCCAGGTCCACTCCATGAAGTCTCGTGATTACAAGCTTGAGAACAATCTACCGATATTTTAGCAGCTAGTGTCCTCTGGGCAACTCACTCAGAAATATCTACCAGCCTCTACTCAAAAACTGCGTGAACCCATTCCACAAAACAGCAAGACTTGGACGTCGCCTTTTCCGAAGCAGGCAACGCAAGGTCACGTGAGAGGTCGTTCGCAAACACCGGCACGAAAATGTATTCAGAGCTATCTCATTTTCCCTCGCACGGCCATCGAAAAGTGGCACGGAACAGCACATGCGAGCACGAGCACGCTTCAGCACAAATCCAAAATTACAATAGAACAAACAAAAAAATGTGCGCGACTGTGCCGAGCCGTGCCCCAGTGGAAATCAGCCTTAAGTCTGAAAATTTTCAATGTTGAAACTTATTCCCGTGCTATAGCTTGTCGTGGGTACCTGACATCTAACCAAAATTTTTTAATTTACACAACACACATCAAAAAATGATTTACCAGACGTTATTTCTTTATTCTGAGAGGCAAAATAACTGTAAAACAACAACAGGTCAGAAATTTCGCTTGACACCGGGCGGGAGCTTCACGTGTGATTGCTTTTCACTGAAAACGTAACGGCACGTGAGGTCTGCTTTTCCAACAGCTCTTATCACTCAAAGCCTTCAAGGGGATCTTTGAACAGCTCAAGTACCACCTGTCTTCAGTGGCATAACTAGAGATTGAGCCATGGAAGAAAACGTGGTTGAAAGGGCCCCACTGACCACTGAAGGAGATCTACTAGTCAACTGTTGCAACCTCTCCGGTGGTGCTGCATTGATTGTGTGGTTCACCACGAACGGGATGTACGTGAAGAATAACACCATTATATATGTGGAGCGAGCAAGCAATAGTAAGAGAGATTGCGAGCATGATCTCTATTGTTGCTTGCTGCCACGGTGCGAAGCTTTGCGCATATGCCGCTCGGGATTTTCGATTGCATCAAAATGGTGCTGTGACCAGGATGTGGAGGTCGTGCCGAGTTCAGCCTTCACACAAAAAACGTGCAATCGGTGTGGTTCGTTGTAAAAAGGAGGGGATGTTGTTGCAACCTCTCCGGTGGTGTTGCGTTGATTGTGTGGTTCGCCACGAACGGGATGTACGTGAAGAATAACACCATTATAAATGTAGCGCGAGCAAGCAATAGTAAGAGAGACTGCGACGCATGATCTCTATTGTTGCTTGCTGCCACGGTGCGAAGCTTTGCGCACATGCCGCTCGGGATTTTCGATTGCATCACAACAATCAGAAAAAAATCGAGAAATGGTTGTGAATGGCTATACTGAAGCTCTAAATTACCGGAAAATGCTCCGAAAAACGGAAAAAAAACAACAACCTGCTGAAAAGCAAAATAATATTTAAAAAACAAAATATAAACTAAGTGAGATAGCTTTCCAGTTGGACAATTCTCCCCTCTGTCCCCCGTCACTTACACCACTGCTTGAATTACCATAAAGAGTCAAGAATCTGTATGATGTTTCTCACTCCGAACAGTACCAAAAAAACAAACTTGATAGCTACGAAGTTTCACAAAAGATAGGGAAAAGTCAGAAATTCATCTTACAAGCACGTGGATGATTGATCGCATCCGATAGGTTCTCGCTGATAAGAAACGGTATTTCATCAACGTTTTGCACTATCAAGCAGTGGCGTAGCAAGCCACTGGCTATCTGGCTATAGACAGGGGCGGCATGTTCAAGGGGCGGAAAAATCTAGTCGCCTATTGTAAGCAGAGATAATTGAAAGGAGGTGAGGAAATTATTCTGGCTGAAAATCAGAGGTGGGCAACCGCTACTTTATTAATAGCGTCACTACCGCTATTTGTTAAATTTAATAGCTACACCTGTTCCTGAATAAAAATTGCAGCGAGTTATATCGCTATTTGCTACCGCACCTTTTGCTGCACTTTGAAAAAAGTTTGGCGATGTTTTACTGACGTAGGATCTATTTCGAAAAACCTAACCTTGAAATGTTTTTTCGAAAAGAGTTGTTGAAGAAAAAACGTGATCTGAAAAAAATAGTCATTGAACAGTTATGACTTAGGAAAAGTTATTTTGCAGTGCATACACATATAAATGAAACACAGACTGCAGAAACGCCCATAGATTGCATTTAGCTTCGTGAGTGGATTGCAACAGGTTTAATAATTCGCCTTTATCAATGCAAATTTCGCGCTGTGTATACAGTACTCAAGACTTCAAGAGAATGGTCAAGCAATAAAAGATCAAAACTGTTCGGTCTTGGTCTCGAGCTCTTCTTCTCGAGACTTTGCATAGGTTATTTTTTATGAAGTTTTGCAAGGAGTTCCTTCAAAAACGGTTTTAAAAAATGATATTGTTCAAAATTTAGCCGTTCAAAGAGTTCAGTGGCTAAGCTTCCTTTGTTATGTTATTTGCGAGATGGAGAAAACAATTTGCCCACTACTCGGTTCAAAACTTATCCCGAATTCAATAAAAAATGTGCATGCACCAATGAAACCGCAGCGGGTAATCTCTGTAACGAGAGGTTGGGAGTACTTTGCAAAGGACTATCTATGAACTGTTCTTCCAGAAGTTTTGTTACGAAACACATAGGCTTATTCAAAAGAGGTGGAGAGTGTCAAAATTTTCTTTTTTGAGAAGCCAAATAAAACCATGTCATTTTTTCGAAGTGCTTTTCAAAGCACTCTGTTAAAACACGTTGGTGAAGTTTTTTTTTGTTCTGCGTAATGCAGACTTTTTTAAGTCCAAAAATGCCTTGGAACTCTCTTGAAGAAAAGTTTTGCTCATAAGAATTTAATACAGAGAGAAAATAATGCGTCATGTCTGATCAGTTAGTTTGACGTACTGCTATAGGCTTTACGGCCTTTCCACGTTTTCTCACCGACATGTGGTGTTGCGAAAACTCTAAGTGTGTCAGCAAAAACGGAAATTTGGAACAGTTGTAAATATCAGTTTAACGTAAAATTATGGAAATTATGAAAAACTTGAAAATATAAAAACTTGACAATAAAAAATAGGAAATTTAGGAATTATAAATAGAGCCATAAAATCAGCGAGAAACATTGTTGGGATGCAGCATGCTGCATCCGAACAATGCCTGTCGAAAACATCTAATACTTTCTTTTTATCAAAGAAAGAAAAAACTTCAATACGAAGGCGATGGTTACGTGCAAAAGATCAGACGCAGTTGTAAAAAAACTGACAAACTGCGAGCGCCTTGCTCTAAGTAAGACAAAAAAGCAACCCAAGTTGCTTCAGGGCTTCATTACCCCTGTATTGTGCACGTTGCTGTTGCCATGGAAAGCACATCGAATCCACGGTGCCAACTAATTCACAAGTACAGTAATGACAAAAAATGAAACTTTCCAGCTGAACCACAGCCTAGCATGTGCCAGCTATGCTATTCATTTAGCCATACATACATGCATATGTAATGAAGGCAGAAGAAATAGGAAAAGTGATGACGAGAAGGGTGGCTAACAAGCAGAGAAAGCAAGATCCATAATCGAGAATTAAAAACAAGATCTCTTTCAGTTTGTGAGTATTTCATTGTGATGTTTGTTGCGATTGGGAATCCCGAGCGGGATATGCGCAAAGCTTCGCACCGTGGCAGCAAGCAACACTAGAGATCATGCGTCGCAATCTCTCTTACTATTGCTTGCTCGCGCTACATATATAATGGTGTTATTCTTCGCGCACATCCCATTCGTGGTGAATCACACAAACAACGCAACACCACCGGAGAGGTTGCAACATGTTCAAGATGCTTTATTATTCTTTATTGTTATAATAAGCATGATGCAAATATTTTCTCTAATTTTATATTGTTGTAAGCAAATGTGAGGAGTGGAAAGAGAAAACATTTTTATGGTTGGCCCCGGGCGACATTAGCATCGCTACGCCACTGCAGCAGAGCATGCGGTGTGATATTACCTCGCTGGTTCAAAGTGTAAACCTAATTTATGCCAAAAAAGTCTATTACTCTAATAGGCCTAAATATTTTTTTCTTTGCGTCAACAGCAGAATCACGAGCAAAATTTTTAAAACTTGTTTTGAACAGAGTGAGCAGGTTTGGATGGATGAAAAATTAGTTACAATTTTTCTTTTTGAAATTCAAAGTAGTGCTTTCGTTTTTTAAATCTCTAAATTTATCACGTCTTAATTCTAAATCTTTGGAGAATTCTTACTCAATTACTTGTTGTGTGAGGAGAAAAGTAATTAGGAAAGGTGTAGGTAACGTCACAAAAATGGCAAAGCTTTGTTAAAACACACGAAATGTGTAGCGAAGAAATTTGAGTGTCAGTGCAGATTCCCAGTGTTAAAACAAAGAGAATGTAGCGAAACAGGTAAGTGGTAGATAGCAAAAAGCTTAAAAGTTTGTTACTTCATTGGCAAATGATATAAACTACGAAACATCTTGGCAAAAAATTCAATGATGGAAAGCAACCTTTCCTGTGGAGTTACCACTTTACCGCGCTGTTTTGACTAGTGCAGCTGCTTCTGGATACACTCGCCTACATCGTTTGAAAATCAAAAGTAATGATTCGCCTCTTCTCCACTTTCTCAAATAACATAGGCCTACTTCAATACTAGGTAGGAGACCAGAACATGGGAGCTTCATCAGGGCATCACCTCCTGCCCTTACACAGAAGGGTTGGTATTGTTTTGTAACGAACAAAACAATAAAATTTTTCTGAGTCAAAACAAATTTATTGAAGCATGGCAACGGTAAACACCTCGAATATTCAATTGGTTCATCGACATTTTTGGAGTGTAAAATGCGTAGACCACCTAAACCAGGTGTTCCCAATCTTTCTCAACCAATAGTTTTTTATTAAATTATCCATTGTGATGACATTATGAAAACTGTTCTGTTTGTTAAGTCACAAACAATATTGTAGTGCAAGTGCCGCAGTTTGGCAGTTGTTAGACTGGTAGTCAGTGTTGCCAGATGTGCTATTTTTCCGCCAAATTTGGCTATTTTTGAATTTGGTTGGCGGGTGGCGGATTTTTTGGCTATTTTCGAAATATTTCGATGGAAAGTTTGGCAGATTTTTGTACAAGATTCAGACCAGCGTTTGGTTCATAAAAATCTAAAAATCAACTTAATATTGTATACTGCCGCCAAATTCATTGTTTCTGAATGTGTAAGGTCGTTTGTACCAGTGCCGGTTGCTTCAGTACAGGGGAAACCCTGTGTTTGGTTAAAAGCTTGAGTGATCAGATCGTCCCATGACAGGTCGATGTAGTAGACGCGTGTTGGACTGCATTGAATCTACCCACTCAGAGAATAGACGTTGTGGAAAGGCCTAAGTTGCCGATAAAATTCTTATACTGATAAAAATTCTTCCAGAGAATATGGCCATAAGCCAGCTATGTCCCACCCGCGGGCCGCATACGGCCCAGTCGAAGGTTTTGTGCGGCCCAGTTTAGGTTTTCGCTGTAGTAAAAGTATCCTACATACTGACAACCTGTCTTTATTTTGACAATTTTAAATTTGACATTTTAATGCAGGTGGTCCTCAGTGCCGCTTTATCACGTCTGTCACCACTGCAGTAAGGATTCGAATGCTTTCAGTACTTTAGCATAAGCTAAATTTAGTTTGCTAAGATCAAAGTAAGCCATTCAATATGCGGCCCTCAATAATATGTCATTCAGTGTGCGGCCCTGGCCAAGACAGTGACATAATTTTTGGTTCAGCAAGCCATTTGGGTTGGACACAGCTGTCATAAGCGATCCTATTAGTTTTAACAGATTTATTTTGATGTTTTATAAGAAGTTAAATGGAAGAACGAGACGCTTGTGCCCAGTTTCGGTTAGAAAATCGAAACAACGATACTGTAGATTAATGCGTTGTAAACCACTATGTGCACAGATGTTTTGTGAAATGTTCAATTTTGGATAACGTTCTACAAGTTACTGGAATTGGGTCGTCACGTTATTGATGTCAGGTCTCCAGCTTAGTTTGTTCTAAAACACTCAGATGTTCATAGTTGCCTCTGGGGCTGATGTTATCATTGATAAATCATAAAGAAAAAGTGGCGTCAGGTTTCAAAAAATGTGAACGGATGGACGTTTTAAACCATGGATTCGAAAAATGCAAAGTAATGCTAAGAAAACCCAGTGCATGTTTTGTCGCTGTGAAATCAGAACACACCGATCAGATTTAAATAGTCATGGTGCTTCTAATAAGCATCAGCGTGATGCCGTTCGCCAGTATACCGGAACCATGCGGCAGAATGGTGACTACTGTAGTTAAACTTTGGTTTTCAAAAAGCAGTAATCAGCTCTGACAGCAGTAATCAGTTGTTTTGTTTTGCATTTGTACATAGGTTTGTAAATGGCGGAATCTGTGGATACATGTGTAATCTTCACGTAAGGTGCGACAGTATGTACACCATCTACAGCCACTGTCTTTACAAATTGGCTTTGCAAAGGTTGCATGGTTCCTAAATGCGCCAGACACTAGTTTTTTACAGTCCACGGAATTGACAAACTGAACTTTTTAGTAACTTTCAATGTTTTTCGTTTGTCTTATTGACTTGGCTACTTTTGGCTACAGGTTTTTGCAAGCAAATTTTGGCTACTTTTGGCTAACCTTTTTGAGAAATTTGGCTATAAAGCCTTTTGAAATCTGACAACACTGCTGGTGGTACAGCAGTAGGCTACGCAGTAGGACGGAGAACAATTCCTTGTATTAGTAACTGTTGGGCTAGGCCACGGGGTCTACAGAAAAATGTGCATTTTAATTGGGTGTCAACGTGCAGAAAAGTTTGAGAACCACTGGTTGAAATGGACTTGTTCAATTGCTGGCCGAGCACTTTTACAAAATGTTAATCATTTGAAAATTCCAAAAATACATCGCGGGCCACATGTGGCCCGCGGGCCGCGTGTTTGAGACCCCTGAGTTAAGTAGTACACACAGCATTTTTATGGTAGAGTGGTTGAAAGATCCAGATCTCAAAGGTTAGGTACAGAAGGATATTGGGAATGAAGATATAGTTATTGTAAAATGCTGCCAGATCCGTCATAAATGTAAACGAGCCCATGTTACTGGGATATAATAATTCCGACAGACACAAAAGTTCCTTAGAAAAATTATAATATATTCACTGGCACGTTTTGTGACTCAGATGCTCAGAAATGTTAGATAGCAGAAAAATTCACCTAATTTTATGTCTGCTTGAGATTTTCTGTTCAAACCTGTTTTTTGGGAAGTCTGTATGGGGTTGTCGAAAAAATCTGATCGGCAGCCTTGGATTTGACATCTATTTACTAGCTATTGGGTAGTGTATTTGGAGTCTTGTTTTACAAATGTGGAAAATGATTTGCGCTTTTATTTAACTCTTGTGGTGGCCAACTGCCGCAGAGAACGGCTATTTTCTGAACTTAAGATGGTAGAATGAACAAAGGAGCACCATTTGATAAAACAAGCTGATCATCCTGATTCTAAAGAGTATAGAGCATGAACGTTTACGTGAAATAGACACCACCAGTATCCATTTGAATAAGGATTGAATACGTGTTTGACACGAAACTAGTTTCCTTGTGCAAATAAATTGCGATATGATTCGCTTGTGAGGGTCACTGCTGTGACTTAACTGTTATTACTACCAGTATCATAAACAAATGCGTTATGGCAAAATCTAGAAAATGCAATCTTAAGCAGTAGGTTGCTGCTTTTGACAATCGACCTCGACATTTCGGCATTTTCTTGCGATTCCCTTTCACATTCAACATGTTAGCGACGTGTGCAAGCCAAACATACAAAAATGAAAATATACGACTGTTAAAACGAACACGGCCAAATCCTGCTTTTCGTATTTACTAAATTCAGTAGGCTATGTCTGATGGTAGTTACAATGGATGCCCACAAAGTTTATGATTTAACACTTGTTCATTTGTTCAAGTTTGTTTTGAATTTAGGCCCCCGCGCTGTATGCTACAAGCCCCGCGCTACCTTAATCCATAGACGTAGCCAGGGGAGGCAACGGGGCCATGCCCCCCCCAAATTTTTAGAACATATAGTCAGTTTGTGCTTTGAGAGACGGTATCCCAAACAAAATAGTGTTATTCGCCTAAAATCAAACATTTTGCCGCTCCCCCCAAAATTTTGGGCTGACTACGCTACTGCCTTCATCCGGCACTGGTCGAATCCCATCACTTGTCGTTAGTGTTGAAGCTGGTGTTGGTTTGAAAGAAAAGCATAAGGGGCCGTCCATAAATGACGTCACACTATTTTGGGCAAAAATCTACCACCTACCCCACTTGTCACATTTTGTCAAAAGTATTTACCCCCCCCTTCAAATATAACGTCACAATTTGCAACCCCCCCTTACAGTTGCAGTTACAAATTTCCATCTATTTTGTGTCTGCTTAGACAAAAATTTCATCTGTTTTATGGATTTGATTTGTGCACGTTATGACAAGACCAACATTCTATTCGTAAAACGTCGAAAATACTGCACACATTGCTAGGCAAAAATTAAGCAGCAAAGTGTTTTCTACTTTGTTGAAGACCGAAAGGAATGAATTACGATGTGCGAATGCCGGCAATGACTGATTGTGGTTATAGTCCTGTGCATGGATTTATCGTAGTGGTGGCTTTGCAATATTGAAGCAAAAACAAAACATAGGAACTTTTTGCAGTATAGTCTATCTGCAAGAACGATTTCACAATACAGAAAATAAGTATGGCGTGCAAATGCAACACAAGAGGTAAATAACTCCTTTTGAGAAACGTTTAATGATGGTTTTTGCATAAGGCTAAGATCAAATGAATTTTTCTAAAAACTGTTTCCTTCGAGATCGGTGCGTGACTTACGGGAGGCTTCACATTTTGTTGTGATCTGCGCGTAGTAAGCACCGAACAGTAGACCACAAAAATGAAACAATCACAGTGGACTTTTGAGGTTCACAACTGCTTATGTTTTTCACAGAGGTTACGGCGTTTCAACAAATTGTTGCAACTGCCAAATGGTTATAAGTCAGCGACACTTAACGAAAACTCACTGGTCTGCAAAATAAAGCAAAACATCCTACTACAGGAAACAAACGAATCACTGCAATTGTTGGGTCATATGAAATAATTTTGTTATGGTCTGTTATGAACATGGTCTGTTGTGAAAGTGGTGTGTTTTGAATGGTCTCTTATGAGTGGTCTGTTATAAACGGGGCTGTTTAGAATGGGAACCATTTTGAAGCATTGTTATGTTTTTATGAGTCACGACTTTCAAACTGTTTACTGTAATTGGGTTCATCGCAAAAGCTCCCTCATACTGAAGGTGGTGGTGGCAATTGCATATGTTGCAACAATTTTGACCTCAAAAATAAAAATGTAAATTATACGAAATGATTCTGAAGTTTTCAGGATGAGTGGAAAGCTTAATTAATTATGCACCTCCAGATAGAGATGGAAGGAAAGATGAAGTCCGCTTTTAACGTCAGGTATTCTAGAGCTAGCCTATATTGATTTGCCAGATAATGAGAATAAAACTGTGGAATGCTTGCCAAACAACTAAAAAAATCCTGCACAGAATCGGGCGTCGAAATCTAAAACTTTTTGGTCCAGTAGATGGAGTTGGGAGTCAATAAATTTTATCGAATGAGCTTTGGCCACATTGACAATACAACAATATAGTTAGCCATTAGCTGTAAATCCAACAAAGATTGACTGACTATCGGAAGTATACTACAAAAACAATACATCCATTAGCAATATCGACAAAAATTGTCTCATTGGTTGCAACAGAAAACTTGTAAATGAAATAGAAACATTTTGGCCCCCACACTTTTCCTATCTGGTATGACTGCGTGTGGCATGCATATCAAGACGACTCGTGTGACATCACAAAACTACTGACTCCCCCCCTCCCCCTTGTCACAATTTGTCACAAATCTGGTGCCTCCTCCCCCCGTTAGGGTGTGACGTCATTTATAGACGACCCCTAAGACTTGTTTGTTCCTTTGTCTGCTCCGGAAAAGTGTATTGTGTACCTCGGCCTGAACAAGGGTCAGACAGTGTCGCTTATTCTACCTCAAGTATATCAAGTAATTTGGGAGTTCGTCTGAAACCTCGTTTCGGGCTAGAGGCCTGAGCTACCTACACTGACGAAAGTCGAAAACTTTCAGTCTATTTCGCCAATACGCGATTTGCATAGATAAGACAAAATACAACTTTGTCGTCTCTCTAAATATCGATAATGGGAAAACAACTTAATTCTTTAGATTTAGCTGAGATATTCTTCATGATTTCGTCACTGCTTAACATTCGACATGAGACAATAAAACCCCAGGCAGGGTAAGGGCCAGGCGTGCAGATAGTCACACATGTCCATATTGCGCAACAACAAATATGAGAAAAAAATCGCTAACACACATGGCGGTCCAGGTGGGCTTGTTTAAGAACGACTGGTACTGGAGTAACACTGGGCAGGACTAAACACCGTAAAAACTGAGTCAACCATCGCACCAACCGCTTTTCATCAAACAGAAGCTGGATATAAAAAAATGAAACTGGATGAACAGTAGAGAGTTAGTGGGTTGCCAGGACGGCCAGCATTTAGCTGGACCTTCTACGTTTCTCCAAAAAAGTTTTGTTTGAGGTCAGTCAAATTTCTGCTTTACAGTACTTTGCTTGATTGACATAATTCGAACCGCGGAAATGCAATTGCCCACCCAGCGTAACTAAAAATAGAAATACTTGCTTCACTCCTTTTGTCCAATAAGATGAACACACTTAGCGGAAGCTTAAGTTGTTTTGACTCAGGTTGAATGAACTGTGTTGATTAACAGCTGCATGGCAGTTTCCCGTTACGAAAAAGGTTTTACCGAATAATCGACGTCGCTGTCTGATTCATTCAATCGGCAACAAGTGATTCGCATCGGATTCCAGTTCGCAAACAAACGCAACGCTTTTGTGACCAGGCCGCGCGCTGCGGCGAAAGACCTTCCATGTTTTACAGACGTCGCCGCTCTCACGTGAAACAGCGCGGTTTTGTTGACGCTTTGTTCGCGCACATATAACAGCAAGTAAACGCGGGCGCTGCGCCTGTTGCTGTGCAATTTGCTGATAATGACAGCAAAACAAAAACAGGTCCAGCCAGCTGGAGGTGGTCACGTGGAAAGAAACGCATGAGTAGTGAAGAAACAAGGTGTTAAGGGCTGAGTGAAGTTGTGAATAAGTAAAAACAGTAAGACAATTTATGAAAGTATGGCCAACACTATCAGACTGAGCAGAGTTAGCTCAGGTAGAGCAGTCTACTGGGAATGAGTGTGAGGACCACAGCCTCTTTGTTGGGCTGCTGTTGAATGTCAAAAATAGCTGCCTCCTGCGTGCAACTCGCATTAAGTTGCAAATCAAATGGTGAAAGAACAGCAAGTTCATTGAGTATTGTGTGCTGTAGCATTTACAAGCGCCCTTAGGAAAAAACACTGCATTCTAGGTAGAATTATAGTCGGAAACTACAGACATCCAGGCAAAATTTTCGACTATTTTTCTTTATGAGTCACGCGTACATTAGAAGGTGCCGACACTGACTAGTGGAACCTTGATTTCTGAATTTTGCCCAGCAAGCTGCATTTGTTAACAAAGATCTACATCATGGTGGCCACTTTATTAGGAATTGAAAACTGTTGAAAACTTTATCATCTCACTAAATAATGGACAAAAGTTCGAGTTTTCTCTTGTGAATCTCTAAAAGCACTAATGACTGGAAGCATATGAAAATTAACATGGGAATATTTTGGTGGATCTTATCACACATAATGTGAATGGATCTCCAACAACGAATAATTTGACAAAAAAGCAATATGCATTTTATTGTTTGTAAATTTCCAACAACTATAGTGCTTTGTAGTTAAATTGACATTATTTTATAAAAAAAATATGGTTCCCGGTCTTGCCTTTCACCGAGCCTGCACCGATCTAATTGCAATACTCAATACAATTCTCATCGCTCGCCAGTACTTTAATCGTTGTTGCGGTTCTCAGCGCGGCTGTGAAGTTTGAAGCCGAGTGCAGTGGAACAGTACTTCCCAACAAGGTGACCGCGGAGGTCTTTCATGAGGACCTGCAGCATTTCAAAATGTTAGAATGCTTCGTATTTTGACTCAGACGTTTTTTGAAAATGAGCCGATTTTCTATTGATTTGATCTCAACATATCTAATAAGCAAGCTCAGGTTTCCCATCAACTTTTAATTGCAGGTGTTGTTACTATTTTTTTCTCGCTATCACTTGTATATCAAATTCTTTTTCGATATAATTTCATTGCAATGTCTCGCAGGGAAATTAGCGAACCGATTGTCTCTGGTGTTAATTAATATGCGACATTCATTACCAATAAAGGAGTAATTTTTGCGAACCAGAGATAAGAGAAGCATTTGATATGAAATAAAACGATATAAGTCATCAGGCACAATAACGCAAAAATCAATGAGTCAAATAAAATCAGGGTGGTCATTTTTAAAACAGCTATACAGTATATATTGTCACATAAATTTTATTGAAAAGCCTTATACCGTATCATTTAAATGATTGTTTTTTACTTCATTGTTTCTTGCTTGCAAGACTGCCGATTTCTAGAGCACATAAACGGAAAGAGTGATTACTTAAATTTTAGACGTATCCAAGTGTACAGACAAAGCATGAATGAGACACGCCATCCAGTTGCTGAGCTGAACGAACAGTCCTGCATGAGCTATTGTTCTCAAGTGTATCCTTCCTTTCTTAGATCGCTTAGATTTACATAACATCTTGCAGTATCTAGCGATTTTGCAACAACTTTGAACTGCCACTGCTTGCTGCCTTCTGTTCACATCAGTTTAAAGGGAACTCGACTTGAAACGTCGTTAGTTCGAAAACTCATTGTCGCAAAAGTCGGAATCCTTCGCTCGCGGTATATCCACCATGTGGAAGATCCTAATTTCATTTCTTGGCGTTTTTCTCGTCGTGAGAGTCTCCCTACCGTTTTCTGTTTTGGTAAGTTATTACTAGTTTTTAATTTGTAGGTTTCATCTTTTATTCATTCGTTTCAATCTCAAGGTCATGGCAGTTAGTTTATGAAATGCCACTCGAACCATTTGCATAAAATGACTGTAGTCACCTGACACATTCGATATTGTATAGATTGACAGCTTTGGTTCTTACAAAAATGTGAGTTCACACATGAGAACTAGTTCAAGAAAAGTTTGTTTTGATTTTATGGCGCTTAACAAATACAATGGTCTGCAACGCCACGATTGAGTTTGTACAGTGTCTGCTTCATTTGACTCGGTTTGTTTTTGTGTTCTGCGTGAGTTCCCTGCAGCTCTTCCGTACACCGTGCACCTGACAAGAAGGCTGCAGTACCAACTTACAAGGTCTTGGTAAGACCCGGCTGAGAGTCGAACTCTCGACCTACCAGCACCGAAGCGGACGCACTTACCACCAGGCCACGGGCTGCTTCAAGATAATGAGAAAAGGAGATTTCAAAAATCTACCTCAACAACTACCTTAATCTCACTTCACGCAAACTTCACATAATGAGCCACAAAAAGACTTGCTTGAAGCTTCGGTATGTGAAGGGAGCGAATTACACTGTCGAGTGGAAACTTGCACCGCTCAGCAAATCAAAGAAACTATTTCGAGTGGAAATTTAAAGTTTCCCGACCACATTTGTTGAATGGCGCTGACCAAACATCCTCGCTCATGATGATGACATTTAACATTCATTTTAGTCATTGTTCTAAGCTGAGCTCAGTAGTTTGAAATGTTTGAAATACTTTGAAGGTTGGCGATACGCGTCGTTGGAATGTGAAAGCAGGAAATTAAATCTTATTTTTATTTTATGATGGTTAATCGTTTGGAAAAATAATCCAGCATTATTTTTTCTAGCATCATGTATCCACTTCTCTGTAAAAATAAGAATATGTTTACATTCCAATTAAAATTGCAAACTTCAGCGAAGTTTCAACAAACTTGAAACATTGAACCCCGTCTTTGCAAATTATCGCGAAGAAAGCTAATGAAAATATAACATCAGCTTCTGGATATCGCCTTTGTGCAAAAGTTCGCACTGGTTGACATCGTCTTCGTGTCTGCTTCCTGTTGACAAAGCAGTGGAACTACCTCAGTCAATCGTAAGCAGGGCCGGCCTTAGGCTGATGCAACCGGTGCAGCTGCATTCGGCCCCGCGCCTCTGGGGGTCCCGCGCCTCTGGGGGCCCCGCGCCTCTGGGGACCCCGCGCCTCTGGGGGCCCCGCGCCTCTGGGGGCCCCGCGCCGTGTGTTTGGCTAGCAATTCATTTTTGCCAAATATTCCTTGCGCTCAAATTCAGTAGAAACGGCTTATAA
>Ga0210059_1008731_pt1 | contig 15927 bp, 13 predicted proteins | sample Ectturendosymbi2_FD_188042 | JGI IMG/M metagenome (GOLD analysis project Ga0210059, IMG submission 188042) | Ecteinascidia turbinata endosymbiont from Florida, USA - Sample 2 (SPAdes) (version 2) | ecosystem: Host-associated > Tunicates > Ascidians > Unclassified | place: Key West, Florida... | reverse complement strand
ACAGTTGCAGATCATAAAATGTTATCTTTTCACCTTTCAATAAATGTAATCATCATTGTGGTATCATTTAAAATCCTGGATTTGTGCCCAATCGCTTTGTTTCAACAATTGTGAAACACCCTGTACATGTTACTGCACCGCGAGAGGGTCAAGGGCAATGCAGCATGACCACGTGCACACATTTCTAACACTGCAAGAGCGGCAAAGCAGCAGCATGCCAGATTTATAGGTGCCACGCTTCACCAAACACTCATGCTCGCTTAACGTGGTCACTTGATTTATGCAAAAAATTAACTGACATCAAGCACGTTACAAAATCAAAACAATTTAAGAGTCATGGAACCCATAAATGGGCAGTTCTTGCTCAGTCAAATCGTGACCGAGTTATATGAGTCAAACCATTACTCTCATAGATCTTGTAGGTGAGCTGGCGAGATGACATTTCAGTTTTGAGTCTTGTTAATACTGTATAGTGTTAAAATCACTTTGCATTTTCTGTTGGATCAGCTGAAAACTGAGCAAGGAATTTCATTTTAGTTTGTTTTAAATTTTGTTTTTGGCCCCATAAGAATAATTTATTTACAGCCGACTCGTGGTCCACATCACAGGCTGTGATGGAGTCTCGGTCTGGACCTCGAGATGAGTCTCGAGACCCATTTTTGCGAGTCTCAGTTTCGAAAGTTTCAGGTCTCTTTGCAAGCTTCCCGAATCGTGCGTCAGTTATAAGTTTTCCATTGCATTCTTATTTTCATTGCTGCTTTTCCTTTCAAAGCTACCACCAAGCATTATAAATGAACTTGTAACATAAATATCTTTGCACAGCTCAGCGACAAGTCCAGAACTGTGCTAAAGAAAGCGACCATGTTTGTAATCAGGGTTGCCAGGTAGTCATAAGCAAAAAAGGCCAGATCAACCCTTCAAAAATGCCAAATAGCACCAAAAAAGCCAAATACAAGATAAATACGCAACAACACCTTTAAAATACCCAAACGCTCTTTTAAAAGGCAATATATGGACATTTTATGCATAAAATGAATAAAGCTCACTCCATTAATCAACTTCTACAAACTTTTGGTCTTGCTGAAGAGTAACCTGTAATTACAAACCTAAAAGCATGAAACAACAAAACAAAAAATTGTGAACTCTCGTGCAGAGATTCCAATAAAAATTTTGCATTCTGTGTGCAGAAACAGTGTCTAGAAAACTGCCAATCCCCAGAAATCTGCCAAATCGATATGAAAATCTAACTGGCCTAAAAAAGTCAAATTTCATTTAAACCTTTTTCAAAAACAAAAAAAGCCAAAAATTACAAATTTGGCCTCAAAAAAGCCAAACTGGTACCCTGTTTGTAATTGCTGAGCAGTTCTCGCGCGGTAAACAAATAAGAGAAGAGTAGTATTATTACGAAAGAATAGCATTGTTGATTCCAATCGACAAGAGGCTGGGTGAAAGTCCGGCACGTGATTTTAGAAGTTCAACAAAGTGTAAAGCATTGTTTAGAATATTTTTAAGTTCTTTTTCTACTTCGTTAAGCACCATAAAGGGGCGCATTTGTATCAAAGGGGCGCCTCAGACGTTTGGGGGACGGGCAGTTGCCCCAAACTGCCCCCCTGAATCCGCCACTGCCGAAAATATGCTTAGAACTTAGGGCCATTCAGTGAACCCCATTCGACCCCGTAACTATTTATCGACCCCTTGTATGATCCAATTGACCCCTGAGGGTCGATATCGACCACTTTGAGAACCACTGTACACGTTGGTCATTGGGTCCCTAATGGGGCCTTGCAAGCCAAGTGTTTTAGACCTAACTATTGCTAATACATGGGTTCGACTTAGCAGTTAAGTCAAGGGAAATGTTCGCAGTTCTATGACTGTTTGATCCCCCTATAACTTCTGACCTCTTCTAAAACACATTTAATATATCACTAATAAATTTTCCATACGCTTTTATTTTTTTACAACTCCACATATGAAAGATAAATGCACTCACCAATAGTTCAGCATTGTGATGAATCAATAACCTCTCCAATTCTCGACACAATCCAACAGGAACGCAAGGGGACTCGTGACCAACAACAGTTTGACAAGTATTTAAGCTAATTAGATGCTTAAACTGACTGAATGCTCAGCAAGTATCGGGCTTTTATTTATGCCGATTGGCAATCGTTTTAGCTCCCGCCTTTTAGGTTGCCGTCTTTAAGACAGGATGTTATGATGCGATAGGTGCCTTCTTCAGTTATTTCCTAATCTAACGGATGATGCGAACTTTGATTGACATAGTCCGTTTAGAAGGGACTTTGGTAGTCATTTGTGACATAGTTTGAACGCTATTATTTGCTGGCAATTTAATTATGGAGTCGTTTATCATCGATTATTTGTGACAGTTCATTCATGACCCAATTCGTTACGGGAATCAAGACAAACTTATTTTTTTTAAACAGGGTAACAAGGATTTACCTTGTTTTAATTCTGCATGACAACGTGTTGGAGTTTCACATTATTCTGTATTTACGGAGCAGAGTGTCATAGCTTCGCCTTACTCTGTTTTTGCGAAGCAGAGTGTCAGAACTTCGCCTTACTCTGATTTCGTGGAACCGGGTGACAGAACTTCGCTTTACACTGTTTCCACGGGTCAGACTGTCAGAGATTCACCTTGAAATCCAGCTCTGTTAATCTGCGGACAGACGCACTAACCTTTTTTGTGTGTGTGTCTTTAGACATTAGGGTAAATAACGTTTGCACATAACTTCCCGCTTCGCACAGACTTTCCTACAGCAGCCTCACTCCGTACTGTCGTGCGATGTTTCGTTAACTTGGATCAGTTGGATGATTTGACTCAATTAAACGCTTGGCTTTGCCAAATACTGTTTGCAGTGATGCCAGGTTATTTTGCAAAAGCAAGCGAGTAAATTTGAAAAACAAACTAAAAATCGGTAATTAAACCGTAAAACAAGCCCAACTTGTGTTGGCAGGAAAATGTAACAAAACGAAAAATCAGCAAGAAAATCAAATAAACAAGCAGGGAGGCAAATCCGAAAAACAAGCCCAAAATGAGCAAATTTTCATAAAAACACGCCCAATATGCCGCAAGCAGTAAATCGAAACAGAAAAAGTGCCATAAAATAAGAAAAAAAGCAGTCCGTAAAAGAGAAATCTACGAAAAACAAACAAGCAAATTTCAGTTTCAAATCCCAGAAAACAAGCAAATTTCAATTACAACAAGCCCAAAAACGAGCAACCCACAAGTCTTCAAAAAAACCCGCAACTCCACAAAACACAAGCCCGATTTCGCGGGAAAACCGCAAGGTTGGCAACACTTGTTGTTTGTGAAGTGAATAGCATAATGTCAGTGAATACTACATATAATATCAGGGCATTTTTTAAGGAAAATGATAGGTACCCGGTATGAACCTGTAGGGACCCGATTTTCTCTGATTTTAGGGACCCGATGATAATTTTCTCTGATTCTGGGGACCCGAGTTTCAATTCTATGGACCCGACTCGGGTCCTTAAAAAAACCCTGACTATATGCCTTGCTGAAAAGAATAGTTAGCTTCAGTCAAAGCATCAATCAGTCTCCAAACATTAGCCCTAATGATCAGCATCTGTTTTCTAAGGCTGTTACAAGCACAATGTTCGCACCTACGGGTTCGCACAAACAGCTGATTCAAGTTGCGAACATAACCGGGAGATTGCTTTATTTTCAAAGTGTTACCATTTTAGTAGACAGCAGCCAGGTTTGAAAAGTCAGCTTCCGATAAAGTCGGTAAGCTGCATGATGACTTGGCCTTCTATGAAGAACGCCATGGATGCTAGTTATGCTTTATCTCATTCTCTCGCGCTACTGATATCGCACGTTCATTCCGACTTATAGTGCAACTTCTCCGCTTCATCCACGTTGGAAACTGGACAAAACTTTTTCGCCAAGTTATTCTTCAAGTCAAATACCTATGTGGAAGCGGAAGCGGTAGAATTTTCGCGCTTCCGCATCCCTGGGTTTAAGCGCAAAAGTACCCAAACGTTTTTCAAACTGGCAGCCCTTTCCTAAAAATAAAGTGGCATTTGCACCCATCCTTTTTGAAAAGCATAGAAATTACAAAAACAGTCCGATTTGGAAGTATAAATTACTACTTGTAACGTGTAGTTATGACGTAGGCTTACTGACTACACACCAGAAAACACTCAATCGTACTGCTTTAACTTTCATACCTTACTGCTCATTATAAACAAACCTAGTGTGGCGTGGTGATGCCACATATAACGTTGAATTCGTAGCTTTATTTGCAATTTACGCTTCTGTGACAATTATTCTTTTCGGAACGACATGCAAAAGTAATACCGTACGACACGCTAGCTACCACACTACCATTTTACAATATTTCTATACTTTGCAATAGAAATAAAAACAAAGACCAAATACATAATTTTTTGGAAAGCTCGAAGAGCCGCAGTTTGGCCTCCCCTGGTCTATACCTAGTTTGAGTGGGGAAAACTTTTGTAAGTGGCATTACGGGGAGGGTTGTTGCTTCGACTCTCTTTTTAGGTGGCTTAAGGCGACGCAGCATTGTGGGTGCAACACTAGCGAATTTCTGTTACTGCTCTGAAATTATCCGCTCATATCTTGGCACACAATTACACATACACAGAGCCACGCGCAAATCGTTCAAGGGTTCTTACGTTAAAATGATGCTGAGGAAAATCCAGATTCGCGCGAATATGTTATTGCCAAGGGCACTAGAATAGACAGGGTTTTTGTACTCAATTTCTGGTAACTTTGCATGGTTGAACACTAGACACTTCCGAGTTTTGTCACATCAAACAATCACGTAATAAACATTTAAACGTCACAATGCGCTTACAATCGCAACAACGGCCAATCTGCGCGGTAACCGCAACGTAACGCAGGAATAACAATGCACGAATTTAGCAATTAAATTGTTGAGTTAGTAACGTTAGCTAGAATAATTAGGCTGAATAATCTTCTTTGATTAATAGCATTTTCAAGCTTTCATAAATCCCGGTTCTTTTGAAAAAAAGTACATCCAGGAACATACACACTCTCACCCTCGAAAATCGCATTTCGGACCCAAAAAATTTTGTGTCGGACCCTCAGGGGTCCGGGAACCCCCGGTTGGGAACCGCTGATCTAGCACTTGTCGCAGATCAAACGTCGGCTTTGTAAGTTATGGACATCCTTCCTTTATGCAATCTTCGAAAAATTGATGTAATTTTGTGACAATACCAACCTTTCCAATTATGCTGTGTTTATTGCGATTAATGATGCATACCAAAAAGAAACCTATCAACGGTCTCAGTGGAGCTGCGTTTCCGTGAGAAGTTTTTTTGCGAATTCGTAGCCTTCCAACTGTTTCAATATTGCCAAATTTCATGCGCAAACAAGCACCAAGTTGAAAATATAAAAAGATTAGTGCTTTGTTCATTGCTTGGAAAGATGTACGTACACCCATCAACGTCTTGGTTGAAGCTGTATTTACTGCCAGTGTTTTTTTAAGGTGTTTTGAGGGGCCAAAACGGTCTCTCAAAATATAGTGACCTGAGATCACATCAATGGAGAACGGTCTCCCAAATTCCTCCAAGCGGTCTCTTAAAATTTCCTTGCGGACACCAAAGCGAAACCTTAAAAAAAACCTGTTTACTGCAATTTTGTTCCTTGCAAAAATCAAATACCGGTGTTCTCAATAGAGCATCCTTTTCATGGGATTTTTTCTTGGGAAATTCTGACCTTAGAGTAGTGCCAATGATGCTGCGTTTCAAGAGCAAACAAGCACCAAGTTCAAAAATTGAAGATTGGCTCAATGGATTGATGCTGTACTTAGGCTACTGCCATTTTTGCTGCAAAAATCAAACCTACCAATGTTCTCAATGGATTGATTTATTCATTGTTTCATATGATTCAGCTAACAAACAGAAATAATACAAAGGCCCATCATACACAAGTAACCAACTGTCAGTGGAAATTAGAATGAATCATGACGCAATGGCAAAATAACAGATGAATGTAAACAGTGTCAGTGGGTCGCATAGGATTGGTGCTGGCCAATATTACCTCCAATTTTTAATAATGCTGCGAGGAAAAACAAGCGGGTGCGCTGAATCACAATTTTTATTGCAACTGCGCAGCTTAGAGGGAACATTGGTGTTGGCGGTTCTTCGCAAGATATAGGTGAGTGGACGAGACCTGTGTGGTGCCTCCTATTTGACTGCCTCTCAAACGCCTGGTTGGGATTCGCCACTGTTAACTTGATACAGGGAAAAATTCACGTATAGACAAGGCATAATGTCAGTGTATCGAAATCGTGCAATAAAACAAAATGTGCCGTCTGACGCTTCAAAGACATCCCAAGATTAGGATACAGCAGCGTGCAAGCGCACGGTATCGCAAAACAATAACTAAGCCGTGCGCAAAACAAACCAAACACTACGAGATACTCATTGTGGCAGAGCACTGACGGCGCACTGCAAGGTCTCTGAACCCGAACAGATGTTACAGCACGCTGTGGAAAGTGCTGTTCGAAGTCCACGGCAGTGTTTAGCCAAGCAAGAGCTACTAGTTGTCCTATATTCACCAACGACACTGGGAAGATAAACACGCTCCCCTAACCCTGGCATAACGGAGGTTTGCAATGCAGAAAACATAACCGCGGAGTAGGTGAAAAGGAAATTTATTTAACTAGAGTCCGAACTTTCTGAGAGTCCATGTGCATTGTCATCGTGGTTCACGGCAGATTTCTTCGGTATCGCAACCACAGCGCTCGCACCCCGACGTTTGCGCCCTCTACCGCCACCTCGGGGCCGGGTTGACTTGACAGGTGAAGCGTCAGTGGTGACGTAAGCCCCAAGCAAAGGTGCGACCGCTCTGCGCACGCGTTTGCTTTTCTGCTTCGGTCGGTTTGTCACAAAGTCCGCTGCTCTTTTCATGAACGACGCAATCGAAGGCTGACGACTGTTTTTTCTCGCTGCTGCTCGTTTGAGAACCGGAAGAACGTCATCGTCCACTTTTTTTCTGAGCAGAACATAACGTAAATATTTACGAAACCAAGAAGTCGCTACTCGAAACAGGAAAAGTTCCTATACGCGGAAAATATACGACACAATTTATCAAATCATGGAAAAACAAAATCAGTTCCAGTGCAGAAGTTTATAACGCAACGCAAGCATCGCCAAACCCGGGAATAGCACAATTAAGATCTGTTGATTTATTAACTGTCTTTAAGTGATGTGGATATCTTGGGACACACGCGATCTTCCATATTCAGTCAAAAGGTACCAGATCCCAGGGATGGAACACCCTTCATTGCGCATACTGCTGTATTTCGCATGATTTTAAGACGTTGCAAAACAATGCACAAAAACTTTCATCGCATATTCTACACTGGCGACAAGAAGTAATGCGTTTTCATTCCCGACAAATCAATGATGGTTGTTACGTTCTACACGCGTATCTGGTCAAGCAACGATCTGCACTTGCCGGGTCCATTGCAACCGTTGCTCTGCAAATTCTCTTATTCCGCTTAAGTCCGGGATTCCCCATTCGAATTTCTCCATGGACTCGTTGACTCGAGAGTTGAGATATGCATCGACAATGTGCTGGGATGGGAAAGATGAGGGGAGGTTCAACTTCCTCAGCTGACTCTTTAGTTTTGTTTCACTGACCGGTGCCACAACCTGGAGATGAAATCAAACGTTAGCACCAGTCTGGAAAACCAAGGTGAGCGAATGCAAGGTACTTAACCTCCTTGTGGGCTTTCTCCCACCATGCTCTGAACGCTTCCAGCCCTTCGATCCCAGATCCAGGAAATTCTTTCATGATTTCCAGGCATCGGACTGGCCCCACGCCCTCGATACCTGAGCAGTGTTGCAACTAAGCACGTTGTTATGACAACTCTTGGAAAAACAGGATCAAGCCTCCGGTCATGATTAAACAGAGACCAGCATTCAACAAAAAGCTTTAAACGTTTTTCAGCTGATTTGAAACAGCCACCGTAAGTCTTTTTTTAAATAAAAGCAGTTTGTGTTGTTAATTGGAGCTCTGACTAAAATGTTACCAAAAATTTGGTGGTATATGCGATATAAAAGCATCTTTCAACACGCAAAGTCTCATAAATTACCGTTTACAGGAGTAAGCAAGGCTTACTAGACATCTACAACTACGCAAACTATCAAAGATTTGTCAAAACTGATACCTGAAGTGTAATCACTCCCACTACACAGCGCTATATTAATGAAGTGTTCCCGTTCCAAACCCAGTTCTACTTTGATGTCTTTCAGCATGTAACATGCAGGGTCTCGCTTTCGATCAAAAACATCTTTGTAAACCACCGTGCCACCGAACAGCCAAACGTCGGAATCTTCTGTAATCGTGCCCTCCGTAAGACCAACTCTGTCCAGAAACGCACACTGAGCCTCAGCTTCCTACAGACAAAGCGCAAATGAAAGCAATTGGTTGTGGATAGAAAAAAGTTAAACACTGTTGCACATTACCAGCATCGAACCATCGACAAACATGCCGTCTTTTAGCTGGCCATGATTACCAACAGCTCAATACTCATTAATGCATTACTAATTCAGATACCTACTTACGGTGTAACTTCATATGAAAAAGGGGTTTGCTACAAGCTGTTTTTTTCGGTCATAGACAGAAATTTTTTTGAAATGACCGAAAAAAATTACGTCATTTCGGTGAGAATGTCTGAAAATATAGGCTAATGAACACTGCTACGGCGAGTTTTAATACGACTGTGAGACAAATGACCCAAATGTCTCCGCAAACAAATGACCGAAATGTTTCAGTGAAAAAAAACAACAAAAAACAGGCAAGTACTACAGATAACACGAGAAGCGTACTCAACCATGCGTACAATTGTGCGCTTCACCGTGAGGGCATTTTTTTAAATTCTGGAACAAACAACACTTTAAATTTAAATATACCCAGCATATTGGAGTTGACAATTTCTTTGTACAAAATGAATAACACGCTACCATTAAAACGTTCCAAAAAGTTTGCTGCATATACCTCAAGGAGAATAAATCCGATAGCCACCACATCATTTTTCTCACCTACTCCGAAACCACATGCATTTTGTCAACGGAAAAAGCGCATGTCAGTCGCTTAGGCAGTAAGCAAATGTAGGGAACAGCATGGTTGACAACACGCAAAGGGAATACATAACAAACCCTTATGTCTCGCTTCACAGTACTGCATCATATATTCCAGTGACTAAACCATGGTAGTAGCGACGCGCATTTCACAGCCATCCACACGAATATCCAACAGAACAACGCGACGCACTTGCGGACTGACAATGAAGGGGATACCGAACAGTTTGAGAAGTTCTTGACATTCAGTCTGAGCGAAATCTGTCACATCTCTGGCGGCGCGTGACGCGGACTTCATCCTTTCCAGCAATGCCGCATCTTGCTCGTCCAGGACATCGCTGATTTGCGACAAATCAGCACTTGCCACGTCACCCCACAGATCGACACGCGACCGGGCGCCGAGTTCATCGCTGAAACATGTTCAAGGAAATATACCTGTATTCGAACGCACTGCACAAAAACCGATGCACGTGCAATTTTTTTAATGCAAAGTCAAAAATCAATGACCAAGAGAGAAAGAAATGGCGGGCATTGCTGGCCAAAATACGTGTTTGGAATTCTTCGCCAAAAGCAAAGTTCATTATGACGAGGAAAGCAGTGATCCGCGTCACACCAATTACCTGCTTGCAACCGATGCTTCTGCGGAGCGGTCTGACGGCAGAGCTTGATCACTGCTGTGTACAGGAACTTCCTCAAAATCCTCTTCACTGTCCTCACCTTCACTTGTCCAATCAGTGCTTTGAGAAGCTTCATCTCGAGGTTCGGCAGAGATACCGTTTGTGGAACAAGTTTCTTCTGTTGTTTCGTGTCGGTGATTGACGACAGTGATTGTCGCGGTGGGGACCTGAGTCACGGGCTGAGCGACTGCAACTTCAGGAGGTAATTGTTCAGTCGCCGCTGCCATGGAACGGCCCATACCAGGTGAATTTGAAGACCTATCCAGGTTAGATTGCAAGATGCCATTGGTTTCCGCGTTTCCAGTCCGCCTCTCATAAGCTAGGTTCGAAATAACCTCAGCGTGGATTTTTTCTGGAGTCGATGATGTGTTCTGGACGTCAACAGTGGAAACCGCCGCAGGCTCTTTCGTAGGTGAGGCTTTGAACGATTGAAAAGACGCGCCGTCGACACTGTTGCTTATTTTAGGATTTTCAACGTTCAATTCCTCGTTTTTGTCATTTGCAACACGACCAGGTTTTTCAGGAATGTTAGTGTCCTCGTGAAGGATGTCGTGTGGTGACGAACGCAACGACTTGAGCTCGTCCGTAAGAGCGTCGTTTGATTCACTTGAGCTTGGCGCTTCATAGTCAGTACTACCGGTGACTGCTGGTTTAATGTCACAGGGTCGGTTAGACTTCTGAAACGAAAACAACTGCTGTTCGACGGGGTCGTGTATCTGTTCAGTTCACCGCATAGGATGTCATTATTTATTTATTTGCAACATGCTGTTGTGTGCGTTGCAAGAAGAGCGCTAAGGATGTTTGGTTTTTGATGAAGTGATATATAGATGCTTGCAAGGCAAGCTGACTTGTCGCTGAAGCCTACAGCAACAAATTACATCCAAAGAAATTCAAGGAATTGGGGCTAAAAAGAACATCAACAGCTGTTTCTAATCTCTATCTTTACTAGAAGGAACAAGGAAGTTAGATCAGATGACAACAAAGGAGTTACAAAATAATTAAACAGCAGACGCGCACACCTGTTGAAACTGCTTGAGATCTTGAATAAGAATGTAATGTGTGGAGTCTTCGGAACTGATTTTGCTAGCATTCACTTTGCCGGATTCATAGCCCTCTCCTAAAAGAGCCGCTTCGGTCATGGAGGCCACGTTGTGTTGTTCCATTTGCTTTTCGACGGCTTTCAGCTTGTCAGAAAGTTTTCTCTTCGCCAACAAACCTTCATTAAGAAATACCGTAAGCAAAATTGAACAAATGGAACTGCAGCAAGTGTGAATGGGGCAAGCGCAACTTCCAGATAAGCTATAGGTCAAGAACATGCTTAAACTGTGCTTGTCTGATGTTCATGACAGAAAGACGAGTCGCAAAAATCATTCAAGCATTCCTGATTAACTCGCACCTGATAATTGGTAGTTGGCAAAGGAATCGGATTTTTCTGGCATTAGCTCCAGCTGCGTTCTGCGCCGCTTCCGGATTTCTTTGATGTCGGTCAGTATCTCATGTTGGATTTCAGCAGGAAGGTTTCGAAAATCTTCACAATCAACATCTACAGACATCACTTGTTTGTAGTCTCCCTACAGCAAACAAACATCGAAAGTTTCTTCCTTATTCCTGGCCCAATTTTAAAACCGCGTGCAGTACATACTGAACGATGAAAGAAGACGGAGATTTTTACGACAAAAGAATCACCGAGCGAGTTTTCAAGCGCTATGACAATTGTACGTTTCCAACTTAGTAAAGCCACACACTATACAGCAAAATGTGTTGCACTTCAACAGTGATTCTCAACGTGGTCCATTTCTAGTGGTCCACAGAGTTCCATAAATCCTTGATAAAACGTTCCTGAAAATTGTAACCTTGTGCAATACAGTTTGGACCAGTTGTTCATGAGGAGTCAACATAGCAAAAGTGGTCATCGGATATTTTTTTATAAAGATGGTCAATGGGGCAAAAAAGGTTGAGAACCACTGGTCTACAAATAAGTTCCTGCCAACTCGCAGAGTGAAAAATGTCTTTCGCTAACAATGTTAGCGGTTCATTTCAAAGCGCTTTGCAAGTCCACTCACATTTTCGAGTTACATAGACAATAAATCACACTATAAAGTCATCAAACGGGCTTTAACAAGAAATTTTTCGAGACAGAAATGGACCCGAAACTCAAATCGTTATGGGTTTTGTAGCTGATGCATATACATTTGAAGTGCTCACGAGAGATGCTTAACGTTATAGTGTGATGCTAGTTTTTTGCGGTCATAGGCCGAAATTTTCAAATAACCGAAAAAACTAAGTCAATTCGGTCATACTGTCCGAAAACATAGACTAGTGGATACTGTTACCACGGCAAGTTTCAATACTAATATGGGACAAGTGACCGAAATGTCTCAGCGAAAAAAACAGGTGCGATGCATGTCAAAGCCAAAGACGCGGCATACTCAAAACAAGTATGCTTTAACACGCTGGTCTATGTTAAGACAATCTTTAAAAAATCACAGGAAAGAAGTGCATCAGCTTTAACAAGAAAAGCGCAATAAGAACAACGCCGTATCTTACAGACGTAGCCGCTTCGAACATGGACATTCGAGTATTTGACCGGTCGACCCATTCTTGTTCTCGCTCCTCGTCAGAACTACTAAACTCGAGGGCCTTCTTCATAGGAGGCAACTGGAACAGGGTTTCTTCCGATGAGCTGTTCTGACCTGGAATGATTTCAAGAGTAGGCATCACCAAGCAGTGTTTCAAAGGACGCTTCAAATCAGGAACACACCATCATACCTGGAAGCTTCTTGCCAACAGACCTTGTCTTAGAGGTAACCGATGAATCTAAATTGTGCTCTCGATCGGCATGTGTTTGATCACCGTCGGTTTTTTTCCTGCAAGAATCACCAGTTTGCTGAAAAACATCCGCAAGTTACGATTATACGGAAGCGTAACTTCAGAAGAAAGTGCAAAAATGCATGGAATTCAATTGTTTTTGAAGAGCAGGGTGAATTATAATGCCAAGGATAATGCGACATTTACGCAAAGCCAAGCTTTCATTACATTTTCATAATTTGACGATCCGCCGAAAACGCTTATTGATGTGTTATCATAGTTAAGCAAAGAACAATGATGTACAGAAAATTATATGTAGGCCTCTAACATCTTCAATGTACCCTGCACAGTTTCGCACAACTTCCGGTTAAAATTTCACTGGTCTTCATGCTCTTACTTGTTCTGAACGTTAATGGCTTGGTCGAGAATCTGACGCTTAAGAAAATTTTGCAACAGTTTTTCCGATGCTGTCTGGCGGTCTCTAATATGAACAGCTTTTCTTTGTCTTCGTTCTTGCAATGTTTTTAACTTGATGAGAGGTGCTTGACCATCAAAAACGAAAACGGGCTTTATTCCAAAGTAAAGGAGTTTGCATATCCTGAAAAATAGCATATCTAAACTTACAGCCACAATACTATCAGCGTAAGAAAACCTCTGACACTTCAAAATCAAAAAGCAATATTTTTGATCAAGGTGTTGCGTTCTGACTTGACCAACAGAATAACCCAGTGGTTGTCAACGTTTTTGTCTGCGTTCCACCCTTGAAAACCGCAGACACTTTCATATTCTCCCCACCATATATCACAAAAAGTGTAAGTGCCGACGTAAGCATTGCAAAAACAACGAACAGAAAATCGAATTTATTAAAAACTAACAAGCGTATCAACGACATAACAACACGAACTTTACAACAGAATTTTCATTCAGCTTCAGAAGCCTGAGCCACATGTTGAAAAACAATAGAGAAATTCGAGAAGGAAAACGTAAGAACTTCGTTCAAAGATCTCTGCGCCCTCAAATGTCAAGCGCTCCTCTCTACTTGGCCAAAATGTCCTATACATGGCAATAAAAGCATTTTCAAGTAAGTGCTTAGTTGAAAAGTGCGAAAGTGTTTGCTCGGCCACCATAGCCAGTTTGGCGTAGCAAGCACTGACTTTGGGATCAGTTGGTTTTTGGATGCATGGATTGGTATCATGCTGTTAAGGCTGATTTCCACTGGGGCACGACTCGGCACGATTCAGCACGCACACGAGACTGTTTCCATTCGAGCACAGCCTGCTTTGCGTGGCACAGTGTATTCGTTCTTGCGTGAAGGTTGTATGGCAACGAAATTCTGCATTGATTTGACACAAGCTTGTGGTGACATGATGTAGGCTATCAACCATTTGAGTTTTTGCTGAAACAGCAACACTGTGCAATGGCTGTGTGCGGATAAAGCAGAGCACTGTTGCGTTTGAACAAATTTCTGCTTTTCAAGCGCCTGCAAATAAATCCGTTTATCTATCCGCTAACCGCGACCTTCTCAAAGTGCCCCCCCAGCCTAATGAATTACCCATTTCTGCAAACATAGAGAGAGCTTCTGAAAATTAGTCAGCAAACATAGATTTACCAAACTGTAAGATTTTGCGCTAAAAATGCACTCAATTTTTGGAAGCACACATGTGCTGGAGAACTCATTTTCTATACTACCAAGCAAGTAAAATCTAAGATAGAATTGCAGCCAAACACTGGACGGCAGTCTCCGACTGCTACCACTAACACTGGTATTGATAAAGGAATGATATGTCAGAGAAGTCTCGACCACAAGCATCCCACTGATGGAGAATTGCAGAAATTGCTATTGTGTAGCAGTTCCAATGACGCACTCACTTATCTTCCCTTTTTAGTTTTTTGTTGTGAACATGTTGTTTTATAGATAATTTTATTGAAAGTGGCCGTCAAGTTGTGACGTTTTTGTAAAATGGCCACGCTACATTAAGCTGTTGATTCAGTTCAGGGACATTATTCGAAGTCACAGTCTCACACCAACAAGGATTTTTCTACCTTGTGGAAGCATTGCTACATATTTACCTATGCTTTTTATCACACAGTATAAAACTGTATAAAATTACGTGCCTTTCGGCTATCAGCAGTAACCGTCTCGCTGCATTACCTGCCAAGATGACTGCGTTCAACAGTCATATGCGGCGAAGCGCCTACTAGCTACTAACTACCGTAACTTGAACTGAACCTTTGAAGATTTGTTTGCCATGTTATTGTTACGCAACAAAGATCAACAATACAGCAATCCGCTTGCCAGTATTCTTGGCAAGATGCACAAGTTACACGGACGGAATAAATTACATTTAAGCTGTTTTTTATTGGCGTGCATTTATCTATGGTTCTAGAATGTGAACATTACGTTGTATTGTGCAACGCTTATGCTTCTTACGCTAATAAAGTAAAAGGATTTGTGCAGTAACGTGCTTACCAAAACTATCTGCTTAATAACATTGCAGTCGAAGAAATGATGAAACAAATGTCACAAGTTTATTTTCCACACAGAAGTAAAAAATAGTCTACAAGTTCTCCCCTTCCTTGCATTCGAGAACTTCTTGCACAATCTTCAACACTTTGCACTGAATGTGAATCTGCATTCGCTGCACTGTCGACAATTTTCGTACCTCGTCGGTAATGCTTTTAAAAAACAACCGTGTCGGACAAGCTGTAAAAAGAACATAAAACATTGCAATTCATGGAACGACAAATGCAGTGGTTGAACAGCCATGCAAAACGAAAAAGGTTAGTGAACGAACAAGGTACAGGGAAAGTAATTGAATGGCCTATTACAATCAACATAAAAAAAATAAAAATACGCAAAATTCCTTCTGGGTTTACTGTAATTTCAAACAAACAAAAAATACTGATATGTGGTACACCTGCACTGTCGGCAGTTTTATTACGTCTTCAGCAATGCTTTTGAAAAAGATGCGTGTCAGGCAAGCTGTTAAGGATACAACATTTTAAATTGTCGAATGACATATGCTGTTGTTAAAGTTATTTCAATTCACAGTCAGTGCATATCAGATGCTCACCAAGCTACCATGTCATATAGACTCACCTTGACAACCACACCGTTTGCCACTTCCATACATTTTTTTTTTGCTCCAAAGATGTGGTATGAATCTATGGAAGTATCTCATAAACATGGGTAACTTTGAACAGCAAGTATTAATTGTTCACGAGTCTTTTCACATTTGAAATGTGAGGAACTTGGTGCACATGCTGCTGAACTCATTCTCAATATTACCAATATCAATCTAATTTTTAACTTAACTTAAAACAA
>Ga0210059_1008730_pt1 | contig 15928 bp, 8 predicted proteins | sample Ectturendosymbi2_FD_188042 | JGI IMG/M metagenome (GOLD analysis project Ga0210059, IMG submission 188042) | Ecteinascidia turbinata endosymbiont from Florida, USA - Sample 2 (SPAdes) (version 2) | ecosystem: Host-associated > Tunicates > Ascidians > Unclassified | place: Key West, Florida... | reverse complement strand
CATACCTTTTGTGAAACCTATATATTTTTGTCAAAAAGTGGGTTTTTGAGCCATCCTTTTGGCCCCAGATATGCTAGAAAGCTAATCAAGGGCTCTTAAGGCTCGGGTGATAGCCTAGTTTCCAAAAAAACTTGAGCCAAAAATGTCTCATTGGGTTGGCGCTCAGGGCCAGGTAAACTTGGTCAAAAAGGCGAAAACATGCCTCCATTATGACGTCACCCACAGAAAACCGCAAACCCAAAATGGAAAAAGCTTTTTAATCTGAACTAGAAGACTTGCCGAATCCATAGAGGGTTTGAACTTCTCTCTAGCTCAGTCGGCTGGCGAGTTATGGTGTTGCAAATCTCTGCAAAAAAAGTGGCCCCTGTGGGACTTAAAAGGGTTGACGCTGCGGCACACTAAAATATTTGAAGAGTTTTGCAGCACAATTTCACAATTTTTATGTTCTATGAATTGAATTTACGCAAGGTGTGCTCTTCCGATACTACCAGTTTAGATTCATTCACTTGTAGAGCCCACAGCAAAGACAATTGACCTTCTGTATCGAAGTGTTCACGAACTTGATCTTTTATAGTCTGGAAGATAACTCTTCAATTCTTCGCGAAATTCTATCATTTGATAATAGAATTTTGTTCACTTTATCTCCCGCTGCAGTTCCAATCCAAGTTTCAACAATGGTGGCTACTGATGGTTCAATAACTAATTATGCGTCTGTATGCGCTTTCTTTCTTTTAGCCAAAAATCGAGCCAGCTTGCAGCTTGCAAGCAAGCCCCTTTCTGACAACCCCAAGCTGTTGACAGGTTAATTTGATTGTTTATCTTTTTGTGGCACGAGATTCTCAAAATCTCCTTTAGGTTTATGCTTCAAAGATGGATGAATTTTTTCGAAGTGTTTGCTTAGTTTACTTGGAACAACAGCTTCATTTGATAAAGTATAGTATTGGAGATAATACGCAGAGGCTATTGCTGATCCACAGGTGGGGCCCACGGCCACACCTGGATTTGAATAAACAAACGCATTTTCAAATTGTCATTGTAACTGAAATATAATCAACAACGTAAGACTGTTGGGATTAAACATTTTTTATGTGGTCATAAAATTCAATGAAGATACTTCTAGCGCTCAAGTTGCAATGAAGCGGCAACAAAATTGTTAGAATTAGGTTGTCCCGCCAGAGTAAAATAGCACAAACGACGCATTAGCCAAGGATGGGAGCGCAACGCCAGGATGAGATTCACTCTTGGTATGTGTTGAACTAACGGGCTCCTGATCTGCTATTGGGCCCAGAACATTTTTTATTCAAACATATAATAAAAACAAAAACATTGCCCCCTTAAAAATGTATTTTGCCCCCCAAACCTTAAAACCTGACTACGGGCCTGCAGTGCTACACCATAATAAATATCTTCATTCACCTTCAACCACATATCACAAGGTTTTCTCCAAAGCTGCTTTGTCATCAGGCGAGAAATCTGGTTTTGAACACACCTGACCTGAACTAGACGTCAGCATTTCGGCATATCACTATAACTGCCTAAAGCGTTGCGTTAATCTGCTCCACGATGGCATTCGCCTTAATTGAAAAGATATACATTTGTGTGGAACTACGACGCACAACTTCGTTAAGTGCGGTAAACACTTGTTGTACTCCACATTAATGGCGAGATTACACGGCATGTGATCATCAGAAACATTTCTCTGCAAAAAAACACAAAAGCACATGGCTGATAGCAAAACAATTTTTAGTAATGTGCTGGAAGCGCATGTCATCCAGTTTTTGTTTAAATTATGCAAGTAAATATTAAACGGGCAATTGTGTTTATAATATCTGAAAACCTTTAGGTTTTTTAAATTGCACAAAAATAGCAATGAACCACGTGTCATGGTCAATGATCTGACGTCAACGATTACTTCAAAGTGAAAAACACGCGTAAAATCATAGCCCACGGGAGGCCAAACTGCAACTCGCGAGCCGCATGCGGCTCATTCGAACGTTTGCATGCGGCTCTTTGAACTTTCCGAAAAATCTATGCATTTGTTTTTTATTTTTTATTTCTATTGCAAAGTGTAGAAATATTGTAAAATGGTACTGTGGTAGCTAGCGCGCCGTACAGTATTGCTTTTGCAAGTCGTTCCAAAAAGAATTATGATGCCACAGAAGCGTAGATTGCAAATGAATTCGCGTTTTTGGATTTTTATGTTGCGGCTCTTTGCAACTTGGGTTTTACGATATGCGGCTCATACATAAAGCAGGTTTGGCCACCCCTGTCATAGTCACTCGGCACCTGCTTTGTTGTTTCTTCTGCCATCGACATTGCGCCACTTGTTTACTGGCTGTGGATGTAAGCAGGCCCGTAGCCAGAAATTTTGATACGGTGGGACAAACAACAATGAAGTCTCAACGTTTAAATATATAATGCCCCTTGTTTTTAAACATCATCCACAAAAGGTGCATTTTTCTGGCGCTTTTATTCTGAATAATTATGATCAGATTTAAATCGGAAAATAGAAGTCAATCTTCATTAAACTTACAAGTTTTTCAAGCTTGTTTTTAGTAAATTTCCACGTTTCTATTTTGGATGAAAGCCACCATTTGCTTTTAAAACGTTCATGCAAAACCGATGGTGAAAATCTCGATGGTTTAAGAGCAAGATTTGCAGCATGCTTTTTGCAGCCTGTATTCCAGTTGTAGCAAGAAGTCATTGTGACCGTCATTATGATTGCGTTTTCTATATTTAAACACTTCTGATGTACATCAACACAGATTCAATCGAAGCCGAGTAGCAACTTCGCTTCAAGACACGGACTCCCGTAGTTGGTCAAAAATTGCGCGTATAAAACACGTCGATCTCATCCAAGTTTTGAGCGACTGATTGACGTATGCAGCTGATAACGCAAAGTCTATAATACCTTTAGGCTACGCGTTTGAAAAATGTTTGGATTTTATTTCATTAAACGCTTCTGAAATGCAAAAGTTACAAACTTGCGTATGTTTCACGCACCCTCAACACAAAATGTGAAAATGTTTGTGTATTTGCGGAAACGAAGCCACAATCGATTCTCACCACGGCTCTGGAGTGAAGTAAATAATACTTGTCGTCGCAGCTTAACACAACGGTCGGCTAGTTGATCTAGCCCAGTGGCTCCCAAAGTATTGGTCGAAACCGAAATAACAGTGGCAAAATGTGAAAAAATGGGCCATGCCGAGGCAATCCAACGCTCAAAAAAGTTTGGGAACCGCTACTCTAGCTATTTTAGCGTAAGCGGTTGAAGCTTTTTTATCCATGGGTGTTTAAATAACAAAATCCAATCAACAGGGAAAAAATTCAGTTTAGTTTCATTTTAGTCACATGCACTTTATCAAGAGAAGAGATTGCTAACCACCTGTAAGTGATGGCAGTGTCAATGTCCTCAGCACTTGCAAAAAAAACTTCTTCCTATTTACGTTAGATTTTGCTGCTGAGTCTACCCGTTGCAGCTGAATAATTTCAAATTTACTGTAGGATATGGTAATCAGATGAAAGTTGAAACACTTTCAGGACTATGTCCAGGTCAGACTATGATTACATGACAAAACTTTTTTTTTCGCCGGCAAGTTGATGTGAAATCATTGATGAAAACGTTAACACTCCACATGATTGTGATTGAACTGACACAATGCATGCTTCGTAACAATTAAATATCTAGAATGAATTCTGGGGTCTCAAACACGCGGGCCGCATGTCGCCCGCGAGGGCATTTTGTGCAGACCGCGATGCTTTTTGGAATTTTGAAATAATTAACATTTAATTTATTTTGTTTATTCACCGGTGTTTAAAAGTGCACGGCCAGCGTGTCAACAAGTTCATTTTAAACCAGCTATGTCCAACCCAAATGGCTTACCGAGCAAAAAATAATGTCACAATCTTAACCAGAGCCGGAGTATGAGTGGCATATTAGTGTGGTTCGCACATTGAATGGCATTTTTTGATCCTAGAAAACTAAATTAAGCTTAAGCGAATGTACTGAATGAGTTCGAATCTTAACCGCGATGGTAACAGACGTGTTAAAGTCAGGGGCGTAACGAGGTTAGATGGCGCCCGGGGCAACAAGCAAGTTTGGCGCCTCCACGTTCCAACCTGAGATATTTTGGAATTAAATGTGTGTATTGAAGAAAGTGCTTGTGATATTGTTGTGACTTTTCGGCGACTCTGTAGTCATTCGGCACCCCCATAGTGACAGGGCGCCCGGGGAATCGTGCCTCCCTTGCCGCTATGCCCCTGGTTAAAGTGGTACTGAGAACAGCCTGCATCAAAAATGGCAAATTGAAGATTATCAAAATAAGAAGTGGTTGTCAGTATGTAGGATACTTATCACTGTAGCTAAAACTGAAAATGGGCCGCACAAAACCTTCGACTGGGCCGCGGGTTGGACATAGCTGTTTTCAACGAACATGGAGAGGGTTAGAAATAAGCTCCCTATAACTCACGATATCATTCTCAGGAAAAAAGATGCAAAAGCTGTTTCTACTTGGTTTCAGTTACAGCCTTTTTGCGTCAGCGTCATGTTGCAGCTCTAGAATAGTCATAATGCGGCCCTGTTTCTTTTTTAAGTCCTCGTTTGGCCCTCGTTTTGAGTTTGACGCCCGTGGTCTATGGCGTATTTGCGTAATAAAAAAGGCTTTGACACTGGATTGCTTCTCAGCCAAAGTTTGAGCTGCAAAGGCATATAAAACGTACATTACCGCTGTTTACTTTAAAATTGTACAAAAACAAAAATACACGATGTCCATTTAAGGTTACCGCTGATGCTACAGACAAAAGTAATACTGTATTTGTAGCACGGTAGGGTTAACAGAGAGGAATTTTTGCGATGGTATTGTAATGAAGTTTACATCACCATTACGTGACATACAGCAAGCTGGTACGCCAGAAACACCTGCGAAAAGCGTTACTCCTTGTTTTTCTTTCGGTTAGTGATTACAAGCACTTAGATACAAGTTTGTATTTCATTATTACAAACTTGCACACGGAGCTGAAACCTCAGATAAATGCCAGCCATGACATGAATTCTCCAGCATTTACAATGCTATATGCACACAGCCTCGTAACTGAAGCGCCTCCCTAGAAAATTTTTCGCCCCCCCCTCTGGAAAAATGTGTTGAACATATTTTAAAAATATTGGACATAGTTTAAAACATTTGTCCTCTTCTAAGAAAACTCTTCGCCCCCCTGGTGTCCCAAGCTGGTTATGGGCCTGTATACACAAGAATGAGCGTCGAAAGGGGAGGGGTAGAAGGGGCCTTGGAAAAATTTATCATTTTCTTATCAAATATTTAGCAAAAAGTGTTTTTTTCAGTTTCGAGTGGAAAAAATAAAATTTCATCATTTTTGTCCCCCCCTAGAAAAATCCTTCGCTTCACTTGAAAAAACTACTATTGCCCGCCCTAGATAAGATTTTCCGACCCTCATGTACACAACGTTTGATTAATTATGGACAATTGGTAAAACATAGTGCTTTGATCAGGTTCGACTAAAGGCTGATGTAATAGGTTCCGTAAGCAGTGTCGTTGATTTGCACTGAAGTATTTCTTTGCCTTACGCATCAAAACCTTGATTACCCTGAAACTTTTTGCAACGTTCGGAATTGGGGGGGGCATTGCCCCCATTGCCCCCCCTGGCTACGCGCCTGGATGTAAGTACACTGAACGTTAGCTTTTAATCAAAAATTTCGTTCCAACCACTACAGTTTAGGTGTAGCGACTGCACCTCTAAACCAAAATGTCTACTCGAAACGAGATGGTTATATGCTCCAAAATCTTATTCTTCATTAGAGTGCAACCGCGTTCTTGAAAAAATACCGAAGATTTTTGTATAACACAGGTTTAGCTGTTGATTTTTGTCAAGCCTACACGTTCTGGTTATTGGCAAGAAGCGGCTGAAAACAAAACATGACTTTACAGTGCAAATTTCCACCCGATATCAACGAGAGTAAACAAAAGAACCCCTGTAGTTTCTACTTTTCTTATTCTTGAGACGGGAAAACACTGATCCTTTAGCCAAATCTATCGTCTATCTTCTGGTTAATTATAACAGAACCAAAGGAAAATTTGAAAACCTTTCTTCCTTTGCTGTGAAAATATGACGTAGGATAAGCTTCAGGATGATTGCCGTTCTCGTGTGTGTTTTTGGTGATAATCCACTCGCGCGCGCTTGCATTGTGATAGGTCAACATTCTCTATGACGAAAAATGCATGACGTGGGAAAACAAGCAAATGGGATTCTGTTGTATGAGCAGTTTGGCGCAAAGTCAACAGTTTTGACCGTAATCAGCATGACAAGCTTTAGTGGCCGGAGCACCAGGGTTTGCGTAAGGCTGCAGTATATCAAAACTGCGTGCCAGGCCAAATTTCTTCTGCTGCTCAAAGTTAAGTTTTGCAACGAGTAATTTTCCTGTTAAAGTTTAGCAATTCCATAAGAAAGAAAGAGTGGAAGGATCAGACTTGTCGTGCATCAGGGGATGGAAGCGTATAGTTCAGTCCAAGGAAAACTTTTCCCACTTTGCCTTCTAGCTGGGGCAAAGCGGTACGTTTTTACAATATTTTATTTGTGATTTGTGCCATAATTTCAAGGATTTTTGCTTCGTATTCTAACCAAATATGCTTTCTAAGTAAACATTTCCACGAAAAAAAATTAACAAAATCCGACAAGTAATGTTGCAGAAATTAAGTCTTTCCTTTACTTGTACGGCTTTGCCTCATTTTCACCTACAGTTGGAGCTGAAAAACGAATGCATGCAGCGTTACTTCTAGTTGAAAACTTATTTCTTATGAACCGACGTTCCAGGACACAAGTTCAAGGTGTATATTCTTTTAACTAATTCTTCGTTTGGGACAGTGTATATTACTTGAAAAGAAATTGGGCAATCTCAGTATTGAAATACGCTGATTTTTTTAAATATGTCGTGCGTTCCTGAACCATCACCAAGCACTTGCGTTCCTTCGCATTGAGTGCAACTCACCAGCTAGATTATATTTTGCTGGTAAAGGCGGTCAGCAAGTTTCTAGAGTGGGTGTATAGTAATGAGATAAGGCAAGGTAAAATTTTTTGCAATGATAAACTCGACCAGATAATTTATCAATTAGGACTATGATTGCCAAATGTCATGGCAGGGAGACAGTCACACAACCACAACGCCCACTCGACATTTGTGAAACTATTTACTAGTTTTTAAAATATACACACACAAAGCAATCTTTATAACTATCACTGACAAAGAACTGAAAAACAGACCAACACTGCATTTGGGATAAGAAAAAATGCTGCTTTAAAGTTGATTTGTATTTTTTCTTTGAAAGGTCTCATTCGTGTCTTTTAAACGGATTTGCCAAATTTACTCACAACCTTTAACTTAATTTATCATCTAACAAGTCTGATTTAAAGTGCAGCTAAGATATGATGAACTTTTAGGCTTCAAAAACTTACTTAAACTTGAGCAGCAGCAATTACAGTCAGCAATCTGCTGCAATGTTGGTTCGGGAGCTGACCGAGGCTTGTTATTAATTAGCAATTTAGTTTCAGCTTGTATCCCCAACACTGAATACCAAGTGAATTTGTCCTAACGTAACAGACAAGCAGTGTCTACTGTTTGCGATCCACGACCAGAACCTCAGAGAAATTTTACCAGGGTGTACGGCAGGCCTGCACAACATATGGCCCGCCGGCCGCATGCGGTCCGCGAAAGCTTTTCTTGCGGCCCGCGAGAACTTTCTCAATAGTAGAAAATGTTGCAAAAGCTCGACCTCGAGTAAGCAAATTGTCGTTCCAAAATTTCTTCTGCACTACAAGGAAATCTCTACATCGAAATGAAAAGGACTCTTGCGGCCCGCGGAAAATTTATGTTGATAATTTGGCCCTTCGATCTTTCTGAGTTGAGCATGTCTGGTGTACGGAGACCAATACCGCCCCCCCTGGGTTCCGGGGCCCTCGTCAAAACTTGTATAGCTTGTCTATATAGTAATCAGACTGTAGATAAAACAGCTGTCATGCTAAGATTCACAAATAGATTAATTTTTGTACTGGCAACTGGCTTACACTAGTAATTTTGGGCTTGATTGCAGAAAAACTTAGCGTGCGCGTACTTTTATCTCCCAAGCCCTGACAACATGTATCTCTGGTACCCCTCTCTTGTAGTCCCTGTCCAGGGCTATTTTCATTTCGGCAGTTCTTTGTGGACCTTGAAATATTTACAGATTAGAGGTAGCAGTAATTTCAAGTTTTGAAGAAAAATTTGAATAAAAATTCTCCTTCGACGTACCATAAGTAGAAGTGCCGTTTCCATGTAGAACAATTTTTCTTAGGTGATTATTTACACACCTGCAAAAACTTTACTTTCAGACAAAGAACAGTGTAAGGTTTACTTTTGAGTCAGAAAACAATTTTTGTAGCTCATGGAATAAGATTTTCTAATAATTTGCTAACTCAACAGCACTCATTATAACTTGCATTTTGAAAAATATTAGCTCATGTTATAAAAAATTTCGGTTGAAAGTACAAAACACCCTCAAACCCTTAGCAGAAAACTCGAGGGTGCCACTCATTCGTAGCGCTTTGTTTATTTCAAAAAGTCGCGTCAAACATGAATATTTTCGAAAATCTACATCGTTAGGTTGACGAATGTGATACAGACTAAACACTTTTGAGGGAGCCTTTTTATGAACCGCCGCGGACTACAGTAAAAAACAAGACTTTTCGATTTATGTTTGATCTCTTTCAAAAACCTGAACGCGAAGCGAATTACAGCGCACTGTACGAACCTACTAGAGCAGGGGTGTGCAAACATGCATCACTTCCGGGCCAAATGCACATAACCAGATTGGTCCACGGCCGAACAGCTGCATTTGTCAAGCTTTACGGTTATGCAACTCGATGGCCACCCACGAAATATTGACAATACTCTTTCAAAATCTGGACCTTTCCGCGTGGCACAAAAGGTAAGCCCCCGGGCCATTGGCATGGCCTGCGGGTCACGGGTTGCACACCTTGATTTGCTATAGCAGCTTTTATCAGATTCCGACTGATAAAAACATGATTTTTAATGGGAGCATTCCTTACGCATACTGCAGTTGATTGTGAACCAAATCACTCAGTATGACCCTATAAAATAGCTTGCTGACATGCGCTATCAGAAGACAGGAAAATCTTTGCCGGTTAGTAGCTTTCAGAAAGATTCCCACTGTTTTGTCCAAACCTCATGTTTCAAAACAGGACAGAGAAGCGATAGAAAGCAAATGCGTTGAGGAGAAAAACGATGTCTTCCAAAACAAAAATGAATTTAGTTGATATGAAAAATTAAAATGAAACGTTGGTTAAGCTTTTAGGTAGATTTGCATTTGGTATGATGCTTGGCGGCAAAACTGACCCTTCTCAAACGAGTTGCATGCGATCCGTCCATGCCATATTGTTTCGGTCAGCGGTAGATTCCAAAGTGCTTACCAATGCCAGAAAATACACGATGACGCGGCTTGCACCTTTGGGAACCTAAATCTATCCTGTAACCTTTAGCGATTTCTGATGTTGCTGCACTTTACAGGTGTTTCAAATAGGATACCAGCGCCAGGTGTTTTCTCCCGATGCGGAGCGTGCTTTTAGCTGAGAAACGTCCCATCATTTCGTCACTTGCAGGCTGGAAATAGATCTTCTATTTTAAAATGAATGCAAATTCCACATCAGTATGTGGATCGCGGTAGCTTTCTTGGAATGGGCCACTCGAACAACCTAACGCCAGCGACGCACATGAACAGAAGACAGATGCTTGTCACGCTATTGTGTAACTGTGGTATGTCACATATAGGCCCGTTGCTGTCAAACACTACGCTTGCATTTGACTACCGCGTAATGAGTGCACACTGTTGACCAAGTTACATGGTGCTTTTCGCACGGCTTTTGCCTCGCTTATAGGAAACTCAGTCCAAACTGGAACATGATTATGGAGCTTCCATCAAGCATAAAATTAGGGTTAAAAATCGGTAATAAGGCAAAGGATATATTTGTTAGAGAAAATTGCCAGTAAAATATTTTGCAGTTGCTCAGCTGTGTGTCCACAAATATGGCAAGTCACAAGATGCGTACCAAAAACAGATTCTGGGCCGGTTAAAATTTTCATGGGCAGCTCAGACGTTTGTGTCCGTGTCGGGGGAATTAAATCACAACCATTAACAGCGGGTGTTGGACTCCGACGAGGATGCATGTTGTCACCACCCTCTTCATAGTCTACAATATATGAATTGGATTGATAGTCACAGCGGAGTTTACGAGGTTGTCACTGTTGGTAGCTGCAGGATCAACCGCTTGCTTTATGGGTACTATTTGGTGCTGCTTGCATCCTCCATGGCCGTCAACATGTACTTAATCGTTTTACAGTTACGTGCGACCAAGCGGGCCACTTCTCCTAGTAAGGTGATCTCAGCTACGATGATTCGGTCACGTGAAGAGAATATCCCAGAAAAAATCGGCGAGGCAAGTCCTGTTGGTTACAGCCACGGAAAGCGACCTAGAAGTCGATCAAGAGCCAGGCGGCGTTATTACATCTCCGACCTGGTTTGGTCCCGTCTTTTCGTGTGGAGCCAGCAGAACTATCAGAGATTGCTGAAAATCGTGAGGTATTTCGAGACCTCCTAAGGTTTCTGCCCCCGGGACCCTCCACAGAAAAGCTGGTATGAAAATGAATGAAATGAAGCGGTAAACTTACCGCGTTTAAATTTAGATTCAAAAGTACAATGAAAACCATTTAGAAACGAAAATTATTCAAATTTTTTCACACTTCGATCTAGGGCTCCCAAAATCTGTCTTTTCGTAAAAACAGCGTTTTAAAACACTGCCAAGCAAGAAATTTAGCAGATCAACCATCAGAATTGGATAGAATTGGACAAAATCATTTTAAATGATTGCTGTGAGAGCCTGTACCAGCTGGTGACGAATTGAACAAAAAAAACAATGCGGCATTTTGAAGCTAGCTGAGGTGGTTACAAGAGAAAAAACATATTTTTCTATCAAAATCTTTCTTAGTAACTATTGCTCTGCTGCTGAGAACATGTTTTTTCAGGTCATGGATTGGGCAATTATTCAGCTTGGACTTGCTCATCCGCAGTTTCGAGAGTGACGCAGTGCCAAAAAGCTGATGATAGGCAGCGCATTGTTACGAAAGAGACATGTTTTGCAGCAGTCCAGACAGCTGGGAATTTTTCGTGCTTGAGTTCGATAAAAAAAATTATGTAATCGTCAAAATGTTCGCGCCGTTCCTTTTCAAAGAAAGAAATAAGAAGGAAAGACGTTTCCTCTCTTTTTTTCTTGACTGTAACGCCATTATCTACAGCTAGAAGATTAATTCCTTGAGTCAACAATAACATAAAGTTAAAAATTATCGTTCAATATTTAACCGCACGAGTAAATAAGAATCTTCGTTTTTCTGGAGTTTCACAAATTAAGAAATCTCATTTGAAACCTCTTTAGATCGGTTATACCGCATTTGAGAATCCTGCCTACGTGTTTCAGCGGAGTTTCTTCAGGTTTTCAAAAAGAACTGTAGTTTACTGTCCGTGGTTCACTAGTCGGTCAAGTGCTACTTTCACGGTTCCAGTCGTAAGTTGAAGTGAGTTACTTCCACAACTGGTTATGCGGTTATTATACTCATCAACACGGTATTTGAGATAAGGTTTTTGAATTGTAACCGGGAGTAATTGCAGGGAAAGCAAGAGGTCCGAAGGAAAGGCAACACGCTTAATCTCTGACGAAAGCATGGCAAATCAGTTTGTATTTTTAAGGCGAGTTCTGTTTATAATAGGATTTAAAGAAAAGAATGTATTGTGAATCTCAAACCGTATGCTTCAGTGCAAGTCTGCGTTTTTCTACTCACCAATATGCGTTTTATACAGAGTAGCTTAGTTAAAGCGATTGAGATATTTGCACATGAAGGTGAAAAAGAGTTGCGGAGTGGGATGAAAGGGAATTAAAACTTTTAGTCTACTGTTTTAATTGTACTGTCTTGAAGCTTAGGGTTAAGAACTGTTTTAAAATTACTACTACTCATATCGTGAACCACTCTGGCTAAGACACTTGCCATACAGGTTTAATCTTTGACTGAAAACTCACATTGTCAAAAAGTACGCTCAGTGCTTACACAAATATCCAAATCGATGCTTTAACCTAGTCGTTTGTAAAAGAAGTGATGTGAAACTGCAACTCTTTATAGCTCAAGAAATCCTTTAAAAATTTATAGAAATCTAGTCAGGGGCGCCGGAACAGCGGTAGGGCAGGGGGGCAGTAAAAAAATTAAGGGCAATGAAAACTTACGAAAAACAAAAAAATCGTTACCAACTATGCTTGCTACTGTTCAACAACAATTTTGACCTCAAAAATAATAAAAGAAGAGGGACGACGGGGTCGTTCCTCTTTTGTAGGGTTAGGGGGGCAATGCCACCGCTCTCCGGCATCCGTGCCTAGCGCTATCAGCAGTCACTGTCTCGCTGCATTACCTGCCAAGAGTCTGAGTTCAGCAGTCACATCCGGCAAAACGCCTAATATCGTAACTTGAAGTGAACATTAGAAGATCTGTTGCCATGTTATTGTTAGGCAATAAAGACGAACAGTAAAACAATCCGTTCGCAACTCACCACTGCAGGACACCAGAACAGTGAACCTGGCTCTTGTGCAGTGTGAGTGTCATACCGGCAAATAAACCATCATTGCAAGAATTAAATCAATTAATAGGAATTGAGCTCCTGACGTCAAATTGTCTAGAAAATTTTGGTTCTTAGTCCTAATTCCCAGAGGGGGGGCAAATGCCCGTTTCGACCCAGGGGAGGATCCAGTCAATAAGGTTAGGGGGGCGATTTCAGTAATACTTGGTAGTCAAGGCTCATTACGGTTTCACCACTGTAAGAGATATGAAGTACACTTCACAACACTGCTGTGACAAAACAATGGACGACAAAATGGCCTTGTATTGCGAATGCTGTTTTCCGAATTGTACACAATTATGGTGAATAAAGTTAATTTGTAGGTTTTAGGTGGGGGGCGATCGCCCCCTAGATTCGGCCCTGTCTTGACCCCACTGCGCACGCCGCTGGTTTTGACGTTCCACGAGTTCAAAACTGTTTGCTTGAGTTGAGTGCAAAACACACCCATAATCGTCATTCTTTTCGCATTTACATGTTTAGCAATAATGTTGACCTCAAAAATACAGTGACAGCAGAAATTATGGAAAACCATTCTGAATTTTATGTGTGCGCGCCTTCAATAAATTTGTTTCAAGTCGATCTTGATAAGCCATGGAATTGCTTATGATACTGTTATGTGAAGGGCATCTGTGCCCCCGTTGACCCCCCCTTTCAGGGCAGTGCCCCTAATGCACCCCCGTTCCAGCTTCCCTGAATCTAGTGCGTCTGTTAAGTGCCATGCTCATCACATTGTATTAGTACTGTATCGGTAAAATAAAGTCAAGTCACTGGCCGGCACATAGCTTATGAATACACAAGAATCAAGCGAGTTGTGAATGGTGCCTAAGCAACATTTCTATGGATTTCTGTATTATAAAGCTTCTCTACTTCTATGTTGATATTTCCAAGAACTCTTTCACTTTTTACCCGTTGCAAGACGCGCCGGAGATAATTCTTATATTGTCCTCTTGCGGCAGTTATCAAGTAAAAGTAATACCGCTTGGAGATTTTTACATGCGTCAGCATTTGGTTCACCGCATTTCTCTGCAAAACTTATTTATACTGAAATTTAGGCTACTCACAAAAATAACGGCTTTCCGTCCTCATATATGTTTTTGGGCCATACAAAGTTTTTAACGGTGTATGAATTGATTTACGGGCAGAAAATCGCCCAACGTTTGATAACCGACATAATGCCGCTTGTAAGTAGAAACACTGTCCGCCACGTTCAGATATATGTAGAAATTTGGCAATAGGCATGCAGAGTTTTGATTTAGTCAAAAATACCGTTTACAAAAAAATGAACTCGGTCTAGTAAAACGGTCATATATTACTAAAAAACAGAAGAAAATAACATTTCTCCTTTAAGTTTAAAACTTTTGCATTTTCTGGAAGAAATTATCACGTTTTTCCTGATGTCTGTATGGCTGCAAAACTAGGCTATTTTTGATGCCTAATTAGACCAGCATTACTAGTTTTGCTACCGGGGCTGCAGCCCGCTTCATGATGTAAACCTCAATTGGTGGGATTCCACAGATTTTAGTCATCGGGTGTTTTTTACGCGCCGTTTTCTTAGCTTCAGCACTAACATTTACTATGAGAAGTTGGAGGACATTTCAGATTTAAAGATTTTCCTGAATGCTTGTGCGGGCCACAATTGGCCCGCGGGCCACTATTTGCCCACCCCTGCTCTAGACCAGTGTTCCACAACCGGCGTGACGCGGCACACCGTTGTGCCTCGAGACGATGCTAGATGTGCCACGGAATAACTTTATCTGAAGATATGAGCACCACAGTTCGCTAACTTAACCCCTAGCTAGACTTCCGCTGAACATTTGTGGTGTTTTTGTGAGGTCAGAATTGAAGTTTTCACAAACAATAAACCATTAAATGTATTTTTTACAAAGTGGTCGAGGTGTGCCGCAAAACTCTGGAAAGTTGTTAAGTGTGCCGTGAGTGAAGAAAGATTGCGGAGGACTGCTCAGGGCGGCACAAGAAGTTACGGGATGATTGATATTATGCACCAGTGGTTCTTAACCGGGGGGCGCGCCACCCCAGGAGGGCGTCAATAAATTTCCAGGGTGGCGCGAGCCCTTACACGCCCTAACATATGGAAAGTTTGATCAATAAATTTACCAATAAATACATCTGTTTTTACAGTCAGGGAGGCTTGAAACAAGGGACAATTACTTAAGAACCACTGTTATACACTATACAGCAACCACAGCAGGACTAGCTTCAGCACGCAAATAGTTTCGTGTTCGCGACATTTGTGCAGTAGGCGTGATGCACGAGTAGGTAATCATACCCATGCCAAAAGAATGATTATATTATTAGGAAAACGTTGCAAGCAAAATTCAAATATATTTGCATTGAACAAAACCGAAAATAGTTACATTCAGTAGTGATTACTTAAACTGGCAGAAAGTCAAACTTGTAGAGAAATCCATAGACATACTTCAGCGTGGTCCAACTACTTTTGACCTATGGGCCATTTTACAAAAGTGTTACAACTGGCTGGCCACTTCCAATAAAATGATATATGAAAAGCAACAGTGCAGTAGTAAGGGAAGATAAGTGAGTGTGTCATTGAAATTATTACACAATAGCACACAGAAATTTACTACAAATCTCTATCAATGGGATGCCTGTGGTCGAGGCTTCCCTGATAATATCGTTCCTTTATCACTACCAGTGCTAATGGTATCGTCCAGTCTTTCGTCTGCCATTCGATTTCTGTTTTCAGATTTGACTTGTTTCATCGTACAAAATGTACTCACGCACACGTATGTGTAAACATCGAGTGCAATTTCAGTGCGAAATCTTTTCAGTTTGAAATATCTTTCTTCGCTGACTAATTTTCGGAAGCTCTCTGCAGTCTCCAACACCGTTAGTATTGTATATTTTTACTGAAAGATGTTATGCCTGTTCTAATTAAAATTACCTATTGCAGGGATCGGCAATCAGTTTGGCTGGAGGGCCACTTTGCGAAAAGGTCGCGATTAGCGGATAGAGAGACAGATTTATTTGCCGGTACTGAGTTCTAAGGGCGTACGCAAGGGGGGGGTTTGGGGTTAAAACCCCCCTTGAGCTTGATATTTTACAAAAACTTTATTACCTTCGCAAGGAGATTAAGTGTTTTCGCATACTTTTTGCTTGTTAATTTGTCGACTTAATGCAAATACCACGGAATAAATTTGCATGCAAATTTCAAGGAGCATTGTAAATGGGCT
>Ga0210059_1008729_pt1 | contig 15929 bp, 4 predicted proteins | sample Ectturendosymbi2_FD_188042 | JGI IMG/M metagenome (GOLD analysis project Ga0210059, IMG submission 188042) | Ecteinascidia turbinata endosymbiont from Florida, USA - Sample 2 (SPAdes) (version 2) | ecosystem: Host-associated > Tunicates > Ascidians > Unclassified | place: Key West, Florida... | reverse complement strand
TTTTATTATTTTGTACAAATTTCCTGCACGTGATTATGTTTTGAAGAGTTCATTCAAATTTTCATCTGTGTCAACCTTTTTGCCCATATGTTTGAGTTCCTTTACATATTAAAATTTAAAAAAACTTAAAAACTTTCTAGAGGTTTGAAACGTAGTTGGTGATCACAAATTGTATGGCATGCGAGCTCAAATTATTAGCGAAGCTATAAGTGGAACGAATGCAAGAAGTTTCATGGCATGTATTTAACAAAGCAAAAAATGTACAGTCCAATGTTTCATTCATAAACTTAAAATGGTAATTACTCTACCAAATCCATTTCCAATCACATGAAAAACAGGTTTTTACCACCACACACAACACCGTGATATTTTTTATAACCACTTGACCACCCTAAATATCGATAAAATATCCAAGATCAGACATATCGATAGCAACCAATACTACTCTGGGTAAGGGACACAACTTTAAAAAATGAAGAAACGTCTCGTTGTTTACACACATACTTCGAAAAAAAACAAAGGTTCAGAACACGGTATTTGCAAGATGAAACTTTACTACAGTACATAAATAGTGGTTTTCCAGCAATTTTGCCCAGGATGTACATTGGTCGTAAAATAATAAAGCAGCTTTGCAAAGACAGCAGATAGGCACACCAGCTTCATCTCCCTGCTCGTTCGTGACAAACGTCTCTTAGGCCGTCCATAGTGATTCATTAAAGCCTGCGTTCAGGTCGTACATGTCTGGGTCGCTGAAAAAAGAGACATATATTAAAATTGCAATCACTATACGATAAAGTGAAGCTACGCACGTAAACGAAAGTGTTTTTTCACTCTTATTTTTTATTATTTCCGCCTAATTCTATAAAAGGGGCAACCCCAATTCGATGGTATTGCAGGCTTAGCCAGGAGATCATGTTTTTACACACTAATTATTTGCGCACAATGAGTAACCGTCACAGCAATGTTGCAAAACAACTAAGCTGTTGAGCAGAAATAGATCAAATATCTCAAGTACTTCTATTAGAGTCTATCGAAAAGCGGGACGTGACATTGTATTGAACGAGACTTTATCGAAAGGACAATTTATCGAAACGGCTATTATTAGAATTTTATCAATCCAGTAACAGCGCTTTAAATGTACACATACAGTACAATGGAACAATATTTATGAATGGAACGAACTTTATCAATGGAATATGCATAGGGTTTGAATCCACATTTGAATCACTTTCAGTTATTTACAGTACGCGGTTCCAAATTAGTTAAACTTACAAGTTGTGTGCAGTTTCTCGAAGGCAGCTTCTTGCAAAATGACTGTGTTCGTATGGCCCACTCATGAGACTATTGTCTTTCCGGCTTTTACATTTACGGTAGTCCTCACATCTTCAGTAAGTGACACAAATACATAAAGCCTTTCAAAGCACTTTGCGTTTGCCTTTCTCACTAAAGATGAATTCTATTTCATAACTTTGCAATCCACTCACAACTGCTCACTTCTCTGCTGTTCTGACTCCTGCTAACTGTAGTAATCAATTGTATTGTGTGTAAGGTCTTCACTCCCACACGCAAAACGCTAGACTTTTGACATGCATCGCAGTAAAGAGAAAAAAAACACAAATACACGAAAGAAGACGAGGATGTATGCTTTGCAGTAGTATAGAGTATACGCTTGATGGCGCTAATGCATTTACTGTACTTTGATGAAAGACAAGCTTTTTAAGACACACGCATGAATGACGCCATCATGATTATTATAATGAAGAACTGCAATGACTTCCAAGTACATCGGTGTATAGAATGCATGAGGGAGTTGGAGGCTGCGAAGGACTAAGGGTCATCTAGGCTGCAGACCTCCCATAGACGAAGCTGCTTTCAGTGTAAAGGGAACAGTGTATGATAGTAAAAGTCTTTTACTCTGGGTATAAAATGTAATATGTGTGAAGCGGTTATATGGTAAATTGAAGTAAAATGCGTTGCAAGCAAGGAAAAGCCACCAGAAGGAAACGGTTTAAATTTGTCACGTTAAACATTTACTGTTTTTATACATTCAAAAATATTCGTGAATGCCAAAGAGGAAATGCGTCAAAAACTATAGACCACTGCAACATCGCAGTGGTGTCACGAGGTTTAAGTAGGTTGAGAACCAGTCGCGCAATCATGCTTTGCGGAAAAGAACTCGTTAATACATGCGTGAGAGGGGAAATGGATTTGTTTTGTAGGCATCCCACAACTTCATACACTGGTTTGATAGACCAATTTCTGTGAACGCATCAAAAGCCTAACGATGTAATACATAGCAGAGATACTTATTGTTGCTGACTCAACAAGTTGTTTTTGGTAAAATAATTGTTAAGTCTTTCGTACAGTACCTTTTCAAAAAATTTTGAAAAGTATGTCAGAACTGATATCGGTCTGTAATTAGTAGGAATTTCGCTATCTCCCGACTTAAAAATTGGTATTACTTTAGCGATTTTTAGATTGTTTGGAAAGACACCGTCACATATGCTTTCGTTTATAGCATTTGATAGAAGCGGTGCTAGTAAATATTTTGACAATTTCAAAGTGCGCACCGGAATATCATCGTGACCACATGATTTTTTAGAGTCTAATCCGTTAATTAGTGTAAATATTTCTTCAGGAGTGGTTGGTGACAAAAAGATAACATTCGGTTGGCCGGGTAAAAGATATTTTTTATATTTGTATCGGTAGTTTTAGATGGGCCAGTAGGAGTGAACTTTGCCTGAGCCGAAGTAACAAAGCTATGATTTAATGCATCTGCAATTAATTTTGTGGATGAGTAAACTCGTCCAACAACTTTTACTCTTTGAGGAAAACTAGATGGTTTAGTTTTGCCAAAAATACCATTACTTCCAAGTTCTTTTTGAGTTTCTGCTGTTTTGGGCAAATTGCTCTTCGTAGTATTTGCGCTTTGCTAAATCCTTGACATGAGTAAGGCGGTTTCGGAATTGTTTGTAAGTTTCGAAATCTGTGGGTAAGTTTGATCTTTTGTAAACGCGAAACAAGTAGTCTCTATGTTTGATAAAAGAAATGATCCCGTGTGTTATCCATGGCTTTAGTTTGAGTTTATATTCCCTTCTTGTGTATTTCCGAACAGGCATGTGTGTATCCGCAAGACTTTTCATGGACCTTACAATAAAATCAAATTTTTCATTAACATTCCATTCTGAGTATTGCATCGGTAACGAATCTAAAGTTTCGTGCAGGTCGCGATCAAAAGCAATGATATTAACGTTACTTGTATCTCTAAAATATCTTTGTTTGACATCTCTTTTTAATCGAGCTTTACTCACAGTCAAATAAATTGGATAGTGATCACTAATATTATGCAGCATAATATATGGCGTTATTTCGGTAGATAAATTATTTGTATAGATATGGTCGATGCATGACTCTGCTTCGTTTACCACTCTGGTTGGTTTATTTATAATTGGGTAGCAGCCAAGACTGCATAAAGTATCTATATACTGTTGTATTCTGCTATTATTTGTTGCATTAAGTAGATTTATGTTAATATCGCCTAATACATAATACACATAGTTATTTTTTGCGATTTTTGTGATTGTTTCAGAAAGTGATTGAGAAAACTCATCTATGTTATATTGAGGGTGTCTGTACACTATTCCGATTATTATTTTCTGACGTTTTCCTAATATCTCCAACCATATGTTTTCACATCCATGCATTTTGAACTGGAGGTCACGTCGTTGCACATACTTCAAATTATTTTTTATGTAGGCACCTACACCTCCAGCTTGCGTTTGGGAATTTTCGTTAATGAAATTATAGCCTGGAAGTGTGGCTATAATTGAGGTTTCCTTAATTCTGGTTTCCGACAGCGCTATAATATCTGGTGGTTTTGAACATGGAGTTACGATTTCTTCAAGCTTGTCCATATTTTTATACAAAGACCTTATGTTACAATGTAGCAAGGAGAGATCATTTGACATCAACTTATCAATATGGCTCACAAAGTCAGTATGTGTAGCATACTGTGAGAAAGGTAGTGATAGATCGCTATCAGAGTGGTTGTTGTTACTTGTTAAGCATTCACAGTCAGGAAACAATTCAGCATTGCAATGTTTACAGTCATTCATCTACGTTTAGGTGGGAAGCACACTTTGCACTGCTGCACCAGCAGCCATATATTCAGAACAGAAAAAGCATTCCAACATATAAAATTAATACACTTACGTATGCATTTTGCTTCTGGCAGTTTGTTGTTCAAGTATAAGTAGTCGCTTGCACTGAATGTTTTGTTTCAGAATTCACGGAAGGTAATTTCTTTGCGGTAGAATTAGATGCTAAGTATTTTGTCCCAGCCCATCCGCTTATAATCAACATCAATTCCGTGTTTGAAGAGATCATCAGGTGAAGTGACGGTGACCCATTTTTCAGTTGTCTTCAGCTTAGCTTTTATGTTGCCATTTCGAGTGTAGCAAGAGGTAAACGTATCAGAACAGGATTTTTAAATGTACTTCAGTAGCTTGTACCGTAGAGGTGTGAGATCTTCACAAACGAAGACATGCTGTCTTCTTTCGATATTTATGAGTTCCCGTTTGTTAGTAAGAAACTCGTTTCTTTTTTGTATGACACAAATCTTGCAATGATTGGGCATGGATTCTCATTGTTTCTTCTTTTTTGTCCTAGTCCATGTACTCACTGTATTTCATTGTCTTCGAGATCGATTTCGAGCTCATCTGCTATTTTGAACTAAACCTTTTCCCCATCATCGTTGCCTTCTTTATTTTCTTCTACTCCATAATTAAGAATTTTTTCTCTTCTGATGTATTGTTCTTGTCTGTCGAGTTGGAAGACAAGCAGATTTGTTTTCTGAACTATCTCATCGCGTATTTGTTCTTTTTCTTCTTCAAGCTGATTCAACTTATTTTCATTTTCAACCATCTTTTGTTGTATTCCATTTAGCTTGTTCTCAAGATTTTGTGTGATATTTGTTAGCTTGTCCAGTTTTTTAATCTGAATGAGCATTGTTTCTTTCAATTCTTTGATGCCTTGCCAGAGTTGATTGAATTTTTCTTCTTTTGAACTTGATTTTCTCCATGTAGCCTCAGCCATCATGTTTGGTTTCTTTATGTCCAATGTCAATAGATAGGTAATCAGCAGCAAGTTGCAAATTGTTTGATGCAGTAATAAGTTAGGTTATTACACACACTATTACAACACTATCCCCTATCTTATTCAAATAGAATGCCTGTTGTGGCTCTTCACTCCCATTCAATACTGAAGAAGGATACTAACGGAATTTGCACTAGTGTTGCCATCTGGTATATATTATATATATACACAAAATTTGAAATTTTTTTATATTTTCAAATTGCTTGGTATATAAATTTTTGATTTGGTCAAAATGAAAAAAATAAGTCCATATTCAGTATATTTTTGTCGAAGGGTTTAGTGGAGACTTTGAATCAAATCATTTGTTATATCGTAAAGCGTAAGAAAAGAAACGATAGAGGTGTTAAAAGTACATGAAAATATTTTTGTGATATTTCCTAGCATGGAAGCAAGCAGGCACTTTGAGTAAGCAGAGAACGGGACTGGAAGAGAGCTGATAAGTTCTGAAAAATATGAATTTACCTGTATGTGTCATATGCGCTTTTATTCAAACAATGCACCCAAAGGTCTAAACGTTACGTATGGGAGTGGCAGAAGATTTAGAGAAGAGTGACTCAGATAGTTTGATGGCTTGCAAAATAGGACTCTACTCTGGGCCGCAACCAGCTGATATTTTCGGCAGGCAAAATGATTGTAACGTGTTATTGCATCATTTGCTGGGGGAGAAATGATTGTAACTTGTTGTTGCACTATTTTCTGGGAGGCAAAACGGTTGTAACGTGTTGTTGTTCCTAATGACTAAACATGACTTTGCAAATTTTGGGGAAGGCAATTGCCTGGTTTCACACTCCCTGGTTTAGGGCCTGATTCTGCTGATGCTGTGCATCCAACTAAAGGAGTGAACATGTTGGGCTGCTGAATTTTCCAGTAGTAAATAAATCCGTACTACAGAAGACAAGAATGTAGAAATTGAGATTTCAGCTTCTCGTTGATGTCATTGCTCAACAGCAATTGTTGCTTATGTAAGTGAAACAGTGTAAGACATGGAAAAAGCAACGTTAAATTGTAAGTTTTGTTTCTTTTTTTGAGACTAGATTTGGTATATCCGTTGTAGGAAGAGTTGGTAACCATCCTTTGCACTTGGAAGCATTTAAATGGAACTTGGCTGCAGCTGCAGAATGCGAAGTGAAGACCACGCCGTAAAAAAATCTTGCGGTAGTAAAATTAGCTCAGGTTTCGATAAATTGTCGTTCTATTAACAGTTAGTTCAATAAACTGTCGGTTCGATAAATTGTCGTTCGATAAGTTATCGTTCGATAAACTGTCGTATAGCACCTTTTTGATGCCTACCTTGTAGGCGAAATATACACTCTGTTAAGAACTTAGTGTCTCATTCTTAGATTTTTAAAGAATTCCTTTGGATGGTATAAGGTAGGCATCATCATACCTTACTGAAACAGATTCAACTTCTAATAGGAAACAAACTTAACGTTTATCAAACGTTGGACAAAATCCCGAAAATCTTACATGTTTCTCGAATACTCCAGAAAAATTATCTCACGTTCAGTTGTCGTCGTGGGAACAGTTTGCGTTGTCGTGGGAACTGTTTGTGTTGTCGTGGAAGCGGTTTGAGCTTCTGCAAAATAATGATTCAAGCACAGTTCAGAGACAAGAGCGACAACAAAAAAACGAATAGCAAAGCCATGAACTGCATGTTTTAAGGGTTCTACTCCACACAAAGAAAAACTGTTGCATTTGTGTCCACGTTTTGGTCCAGAATTTGCTGATTAGTTTTCAGCTTAAAATTAGATAAACAGGCAAGGATCTCACATGCGAAACAATTTCGAGGTCGCGAATAGAAGAAAAACTTTTTTGGGCTTGCTCGAAATTTGGGATTCATGCTTGAACAAGCAGTCATTATTGAGACATTGCATTTTTTATATGATGTGAGGGTCAGCGATTAACGGCAGGACGAAACTTGAAGTTTACTTCCTGTCGGGTCAATCAAGGTTAACGTTCAATTTCCAAGGAGTTCCAGCGGGATGGTGGATTGAACACACAAACTTTAGATTAAAGAGGAGATGTCACAGTCACTGAGCTATCGCCGCCTCCTAAAATTAGATTTGAAATGGTGCATTCAACGAAAATGTAAACCGATGCCCATGATACCGCAATGTTTAACTTTCGTAGTGTGCTGCGAGGCTCTTGGTAATAACTTGAAGGATCCCGGGACAAGTCTTGAAGGAGTTATGAAGAGTCACAACAGGCATTTGAGCATATACGTACAAAGTCAAATGTACATTCCAATATGTCGTTTTGCAACAATATATAAAAAGCAAAAACAACAACTCAAATGTCTAGTGGTGAAAATTTTCTCAAAAGGCATTCATTTATTCTCATTGACACCGAACGGCACGTTTCAGCCAATACATAAGCACTAAGAATAAAATTTGGTTTGCGGTACAGATGAATTAAAAGTTTTTGTGCTTACGGCAGCAGAGGTCTTAATTACCATCTGCAAATAGGTCCTACTTTAAAGAAGTGTCAACTGGCATTGATTCTTTTTTGTTTGATTTTGTTAAAGTGGATTGTTTGTATACAAATTGTTTGTTCTGACCTCATCTTTAGCAGAGGAAAGAACCCCAAGGGGATAGTGCCTCAGTCGCATGATCTGGAATGCGGATTTTCTCACTAAAATTTCCACCACGTGCCAAAGTCAGCTTTGTGGGCAGCAAATGGAGGCTAGTTCTTCAATATGCCTTAAATGCATCATAAGGCGCTAAAAACACTGGGCAACATATTTTGATTAAAGAAACACCATCTGCCCCCGCGTTGCCATTTCAAACCAAATCTAAAAGGTTTAAAATTTTTATTAGTATAAAAAAAACATTAAAACAAAAAATGAGTTGATTTCAACAAGAAGGTTCTTCTTGGTATCTTCGTTTGAGTGCAATAAATTTACCCACGACACTTACTTGGGCAAAATCCGCACGTTTTCCGACAAAGAAACCTGGATTCGATTGCATGATTACAGATGAAACGTGCCCGTCTGCAGAAAAAAGCTGCGTCCTCGCATACTGTACCTAAGAATATGTAAATATTAATAGGGATTTATGAACTGATCAGGCAATTCATTTAAATCAAGCTGACTTACCTTGTCCTCTGGCAAACGATGCTGCTATGATAAAGAGAATCGTGAACAAAATTCTCGCTGCTTCCTTATCCATGACAAACTAGCAATTTTCAAATCCACCTAATATGTGTGATATTTCTCAAATAACAGAAAAATATAAAATACCATAAAACTGATTCAGTTTTCACAAATAAATTCTTCAAAGAGAACTAATTACAATTTTCTGACATTCCTGCAGGTTCTAATTACTTCAAAATAATTTCCTCCGACATATCCAATCTAATTGCACAATGTCTGTTGGAAAAGTCTCCTCACAAAAGTATCCAATTAAGAGCACGAAGCTTTTGTTGGTGTTATAAATTGCAAACATATTGATTAAAAAAACACAGCCGTTTGATCCAAAACATTGAACAATTACGAAAAAGTTCCGCCTCAAATGCCTTTACAAATGAATTCCGTTTTTTTGTTGTTTTTTTGTCAGCATTTTGCTTCTGGTGACACCTGTTTGCCTGTTGAAAACAGTTGTGACTTCTAACAAATGTAGTTCGAAAGAAATGTGTAAAGCATTTCTTTCCAATCAAGCCATCTTTCATGAAAAGTTTAGTACGAATAAATGTTGCACATTTGATAATGCACTGGGGTGTTCTGCGTTTGCAGTGATTCTGAAGCGGATTGATTGGCAAAGAGACACGATAAAAAGCAACCTGAAAACATTTTCAGAAATGAAGTATTTTTCCTTTGTACATTATGTTAACAACTGGCTTTCTATTTAAAAAACATGTTGCACGTCATAATCTTTTATGAAAACCCTGCAATAATATGGTTTGCAGTAATAAAACCCTTCCACAAGCAAAAAACTAAGACCACAAGCTTAAAACTAAGATTTTGCCTACATACTGCAGCTGAATAAACAGAAAAAATGGAATTCCAAGTCGCTAGCCATTGGATAACTACTGAGGATGATGTTGGGTTTGTCATTGAAGACTTCGTAAAAACCCACGGTGGAGGCATGGAGGTTTATTAACGATAAATCACACCAGCTATTAGCGGCATTTATATCAATTACTTGGAGTAGCAATAAAGTTCCGGCGTTTCAAAGAAAATAAAAGTACCTCACCAGTACCGACTCAGAAGAACAAGCAATGCGATTAAACTTCACAGCCTTGCAAACACTTTTCACTTCGTCATATATGGAAAACAAAAAAACTATGGTTCTTGCTGTTTCAGAAATAATGACAAAACATGAAACTTTCCTGTTGAATCAAAACATGACATGGCCAAACCATGGCATTTATGTAGCCAAAAGTGTGATATGCCATCAACAGTATGTTAGTATTTGACCAAATATACTAACAAAATACCCACGAGATGGTCATCTACCCTAATTACTTGGAACAAACCAGATAATGAGGATGTGGCGAAACTATTCAGTTTTCGATGACATCATGAATCAACCTCATATCTATGAAGCTCATACACTGTAACGTTTGTGGAACAACACAGCCTTCAATCTATGGATACCTGTGAAGACAAATGTCTCAACAAACTTAACGCACAGCCTAACATTCAAACCATGACCTTCTCTCTTGTGAAATAACTCTTGTGCCTTTGCGTTTTTCACTGAATTTTCCATTCTGCTTTTTTTACTTGCACCAACCATATTCCTACCAATGTTGGCACCAATCGTCACACCACTTAGCATTTATATTTGAAGGCGCTCTACAGAGTACATCTTCCAACCTTACGAACGAAGTCCTGGAAGCGCTCTGTTCTGAGCCGTAGCGGAAGAGTTCCGTCAATGTTGGTCTGTCGCGTTTCACGATATTTGGTGTCAGAGTCTTCCCAGATTTAGGTTAAAGCAATTATTTCGGAACAACGTTCTTTACAGTTTTTCTTTACCGCAGCCTGTGGTTTAATTTATTAATTTTAGTTTTGAATCTGCTCGCTCTTTCTGCTCTTGCTAGCATGTGGATTTTTCGCCCGCAAGCATTGCTTGTAGAATTCAAAACTGATGATAACTCGTGAAATCGATTACCAATTTTAAAAAATTTGCTGATTGATTCAAATTCATCGCCTTTGTGGAGACTAGTTACGTGATAACAGTTTTAATGACATCATGTTGAAGGAATGTTTCGAAAACAATGCGCGTACATTGTGATCAAACTACGTGTGTCTTGAGAAAGTGTTAGTAAATCTGATTTCGAATGGCAACAACCTCTTTTGTCCCGATAACCTGTACAGCTGGTGAACGGATGATGTTGCCTGTATGACGTGCACATGCACCCTATATGTAGAATCGTTTTGGGCTTCAACTGCTTGATTAGCAAAAAAATCGGCACCAAGAGTTCACATTGTACTTGAAGATAAAAGCCTACTTGTTCGTAATTTCTACAAAGACTGCTTCATAATTACCGCGAGCATTTTAACCTGTGCGCAGGTTTGATTTGACTTTGGTTGTCCCCAGAATGCTGGCCAAAATTACTGACCCTCACTTGCCTTTATTTCAACGCACAGCTATTGCATTCCGAATGTTTGTGTTTTCTGTAAGTTTTGTTATCCTCAAGTGTAGCTATTGCCTTCCGAATCCTCTTTCCTTCTGTAAGTTTCACTGTCCCCTCTGTTGTGCAGTGTTACTTTGCGCATTGGTCAACTATCTTGTCAATCGCTCAGCCTATGATGAGATTACAGCGTTGTGTTATGTTCCACATCGCTTGAAATCTCAGAGGTTTTCTTACATCTCCCTGCTATCGAAAATATTTGATTATTTGGTTCTAACTCAGAAAGCCCAAGATCTCGTTCCTCCATCGTTATGCTTGAAACCACCTTAACACACGTTGGTGACTGGTACTTTTTAACGTGTCTATTTCGAGTGCATGCAGTTTTGCTCCTGCTTCGAGTATCTCACTTTCGCGTTTGATCAAAAGTTGTCACGTCATCACATATTGTATGTTTAGCTGAATGCCCGAGGCTGAACGAAGGATTTTCCTGCATGAAACTTTATTCATTAATGTTTATTTATTTATTTATGAGACAAACCACAAGTTCACTGAGAGAGAATCAGGTCCGAATTTTCTCTGGAAGGTGACTTCCTTTGGAACAAGGGTGGAAACACATTTACTATCACGGGTCATAATAAAATAAATAAATTCTCTGTTAATAATTTCGTTTCGTCAATAAATCCATACACCAAATTAAAGAAAAATCCTTTCGATAAATCAAGCTTGTGTGGACGCTTAACGTCTTTATGCCGCCACATATATGTGCAGTGTGCTATGTTTTTAGAAAAAAAGTTTTATTTTAAGTGCTACTGTTGAGCGCAGATAAAAAAATAGATGTTCGCTAGTTTCCGTAATAAAATTAGATTTTTCTGTATAAAAATCTTTTCCATAGAAAAGCCCGTGTTGCTGAAATATTTGTTGTATGCTTCTCTGAAATATTTGTTGTATGTTTCAAATCAAATTGGCATATAAAATTTTTTAACCCAGTGAGTCCCAAACTTTTTCTGTTTGCGTACCATTTGTGGGTCCCGCGCTGTTAACACATACCACCAACTTCCCGGAAAAGTCTATGTGCCAAATATTATTCGATCAGAAGTTTGGAAAACCATTGGCTATGGGAAAGTATTATGGTCATGTTTAGAAACCAACAATTGAATAGGCTACACAAAAATTAAGAAATTTGTTAACAAAACCCGACAGGTAAAACTTAAGGCTGTGAATACATATTTTTTGTGAGGAAAAACAGAAGAAAGTAGGTCTATTCGTGTTCCACCTTGAAGGCTTTCACGTACCACCACTGGTACGCGTACCACAGTTTGGGAACCACTGTTTTAACCGAACACGAATATGTATTTTTTATGTAAGTCAAGAAAAACCGTGTGTGAGTTTACTGTCCGAAACAGCAGCGATAATTTTTCGCCTAAACTCCTTACTTTTAAACCTAGATATGTATTAGATTTTTACGAGGCACGGCAAAACAAAATTATTATGTGTTCTGAGTTCGGTTCATATCAAGTTTCATAAGACCATAACAGTTCTGATCGCATCTTCAGGTTGCGACGACTGCAACTTTCTGCACTTGTAACATTTCATTCAATTGCGAACCTTCTTATTACATCTTTGAGCAAACGAGTTCGTTCGAATATCATATGAAACTTTGCGCACAACAGCAAAGCGCCACACTTTCATTGGGCACCATCTGACTTCAGTGTCGGGGCTACTGTTTCAACAGGAATAAAACAAACTCCAATGCAGGAATGTACGATGAAGATCTCTCCCGTGAGTGGGGCAACTTTGGTTGAACAGGCTCACATAAACTTCCAAACAGTGTAGCTACTCATCTGCTAGAGTGCTAGACCAATGTGATCTCACCAACGTGTCCTGCAACCTTCCATGTTGCTGCTGACCATGACACACCAACATGTGCTTTTTGCAACAGTCGTGTCTCCATAGTTTCGACACTGGCTCAGGGTTATTTAAGGAAAAATGTCTATCATTTGCAAATCTCCCGACAATGAAACCAGGAATGGAACCACGTTTCCCGACAATGAAACCAGGATTCGATTACATGATGAAAGCTGAAGCATAACCATCTTATTCTATGAGGGATGCAGAAAAGGGGGCTAGCTGCGTCTTTGCATACTGTACCTAAGAATATGTAAATACTGATAGGAATTTGTGAAGTGATCAGACAATTCATTTAAAACAAGCTGACTTACCTTGTCCTCTTGCAAAAGATGCCGCCATGATAAAGAGAATCGTGAACAAAATTCTCGCTGCTTTCTTATCCATAACAAACTAGCAGTTTTCAAATCCACCAAATATGTGTGATATTTCTTAGATAACATAAAAAACATAGTACAATTAAAGTAATTCAGTTTTCGCAAATAAATTCTTCAAAGAGAACTATTTACAATTTTCTGACATTCCTGCAAGTTCTAATTACTTCAAAATAATTTCCTCCGACATATCCAATCTAATTGCACAATGTCCGTTGGAAAAGTCTCCATGTAAAACGTTTGCTCACAAAAGTATCCAATTAAGAGCACGAAACTTTTGTTGGTGTTATAAATTGCAAACATATTGATTAAAAAAACACAGCCGTTCTATGCAAAACATTGAACAATTACGAAAAAGTTCCGCCTCAAATGCCTTTACAAATGAATTCCGTTTTTTTGTTGTTTTTTTGTCAGCATTTTGCTTCTGGTGACACCTGTTTGCCTGTTGACCTTCGTGAGGCACATGTAGCCGGTAAGCGAAGTTTTTACATTGACACAGCACTTCAAGCACCTTACCGCCTGTTGCAACATGAAAATATCGATTCATACAATTGTATGCAGCGCTGTATGCTTTATATGTGGAACGTCGTTGACGCCTGGAAAGTTTTTACTGTGAATGAATATTTAATTTATTGTTATTCGCTATTCAGTAACTTAAATTGTAACTACTCACTGAACAAAAAAACAGTTGTGACTTCTAACAAATATAGTTCGAAAGAAATGTGTAAAAGCTTTTTTTTTCAATCAGGCCATCTTTCATGAAAATTTCAGTAAGAATAAATGTTGCACATTTGATAATGCACTGGGGTGTTCTGCGTTTGCTGTATTTATGCAGCGGATTGATAGGTTTAATGGCATGATGAAAAGTAACCTGAGAACATTTTCAGAAACGAATTATTTTTCCTTTGTATATTACGTTAACACATGGCTTTCTATTTAAACAATATGCTGCACGTCCTAAACTTTTATTAATCCCTACAACAATATGGTTCGCAGTATTAAAACCATTCAACAAGCAAAAACCTAAGACCCACAAGATTTATACTAAGATTTTGCTCAAAATTTTGCTGGTGAATAAATGGAAAAAATGGAATTCCAAGTCGCTAGCCATTGGATAACTTCTGAAAATGATGTTTTGGGTTTGTCACTGAAGATTTTGTGAAAACCCACGGTGGAGGAATGGAAGTTCATTAACGATAAATCGTACCAGCTGTTGAGGCATTTATATCAATCACTTTTGGAGGAGCAACGGAGTTCCGGCGTTTCAAAGAAAATAAAAGTACCTCACCAGTAACGACTCAAAAGAACAAGAAATGCAATTAAACTTCACAGCCTTGCAAACACTTTTCACTTCGTCATATATGGAAAACAAAAAATCTATGGTTCTTGCTGTTTCAGAAATAATGACAAAAAATGAAACTTTCCTGTTGAATCAAAACATGACATGTCCAAACCATGGTATTTATGTAGCCAATAGTGTGATATGCCATCTACAGTATGTTAGTATTTTGACCTAATATACTAAAAAAATTCCCACCAGATGGTCATCAACCCAAATTAATTGGAACAAACCAAATAATGAGGATGTGGCGAAACTAGTCAGTTTTAGATGACATCATAAACCAACCTCCTATCTACGAAGCGTATACACTGTAACCTTTGTAGAACAACACAGTTTTCATACTATTAACACCTGTGAAGATAAATGGCTCAATAAACTTAACGCACAGCCTAACATTCAAAGTATGACCCTCCGTCTTGTGAAATAACTCTTGTGCCTTTTTGCGTTTTTCACTAAATTTTCCATTCTGTTTTTTCACTTGCACCACCCATAAAGCTACCAATGTTGACACCAATCGTCACAGCATTTAGCAATAATTTTTAACTGCGCTCTACAGAGTACATCTTCCAACCTTACGAACGCAGTCCTGAAATCGCTCTGTTCTGAGCTGTTGCGGGAGGGTTCCGTCAATGTTGGCCTGTTGCATTTCACGATATTTGGTGTCAGAGTCTTCCAAGTTAAGCAATCATTTGGGAACAACGTACTTTGCAATTTTGCTTTGCTGCAGCCTTTGGTTTGATTTATTAATTTTAGTTTTGAATCTGCTCGCTCTTTCTGCTCTTGCTTAAGCATGTCGATTTTGCACCCGCAAGCATTGCTTGTAGAATTCAGGGCTGATGATGAGTCGAGAAATCGATTACCAATTTTTAAAAATTTGCTGATGGATTCAAATTCATCGTCTTTGTGGAGAATAGTTACGTGATAACAGTTTTAATGACATCATGTTGAAGGAATGTTTCGAAAACAATGCGCGTACATTGTGATCATACTATGTGCGCCTTGAGAAAGTGTTAGTGAATCTGATTTCGAATGGCAACAAACTCTTTTGTCCCGATAACCCGTACAGCTGGTGAACGGATGATGTTGCCTGTGTGACGTGCACATGCATCCTATAAGCAGAATCATTTTCGACTCCAACTGCTTGATTAGCAAAAAAATCGGCACACATGAGTTCACAGTGCACTTGAAGATAAAAGACTACTTGTTCGTAATTTCCTCAAAGACTACTTCATAATTACCGCGAGCATTTTAACCTGTGCGCAGGTTTGATTTGATTTTGGTTGTCCCCAGAATGCTGGCCAGTATTACTGACCCTCACTTGCCTTTATTTCAACGCACAGCTATTGCATTCCGAATGTTTGTGTTTTCTGTAAGTTTTGTTGTCCCAAGTATAGCTATTGCCTTCCGAATCCTCGTTCCTTCTGTAAGTTTCACTTTCCCCTCCGTTGTGCAGTGTTACTTTGCGCATCGGTCAACTATCTTGTCAGTCGCTCAGCCTATGATGAGATTACAGCGTTGTGTTATGTTCCACATCGCTTGATACCTCTGATTTTCTTTTATATCTCCCTGCTATCGAAAATATT